>Ga0302186_10001488_pt1 | contig 19390 bp, 16 predicted proteins | sample II_Bog_E1_2_FD_198782 | JGI IMG/M metagenome (GOLD analysis project Ga0302186, IMG submission 198782) | Peat permafrost microbial communities from Stordalen Mire near Abisko, Sweden - II_Bog_E1_1 | ecosystem: Environmental > Terrestrial > Soil > Wetlands > Peat | place: Sweden: Abisko...
TTTTTTGAAAAAATTTTGAAAAATTGAAGGTTTTTTGTTAATATTTTACTGGAATTACAGTAAAAACAATTTTACAAACCCTTTCGGGAAATTTCGAAAAAACAATTTTAAGAAAAATTTTGGTTTTATTTGTTAAAATAATTTTTTGTCTTTAAATGAAGTTAAACTGCTGAAATCAGCTGTTTGTATTATGAATCTCATAAAGAAAAAGTTGATAAAATAACTTATTAGAAAAAATAAGTTAGATTTTTATGTTATTTGATTGTTTTAAATTATCTTTCGATTTTTCATTACTTCTAGCATGTTTTTCCATCCTTTTCTAATTATTTTTCTTGTTTTCTCAACAGTGACTGTTCGAAACGCATTTATGATATTATTCATCTTCTCATCAACATTTTTCAATTGCAAATATCTGAAATGATATTTCACAAGCCCAAACACATTCTCAATTGGGTTGAAAAATGGGCTGTACGGGGCATTATATTGAATGTTTAAACATTCCAAAAAATTTGTGTTTTTTTTCTTTTTATGGATACTTGCATTATCCATAAAAAAGACAAATTTTTCTAAATTATTACGGATTTCGTGTGAATTTGAAATGAGATCCATTAAAAATCCTGCAAAATCTTCCCCTTTCACACTTCCTTCTATCATCTGGAAACCCACAATTCCATGATTAGAAATTGCAGCAATGACACTAATGTTGCGCTGTTTTTCAGGTCTGTGATACGGACTTGGTTCTCCTCGTTTAGAATATGCAAAAATAGGAATCATTGATGAGTTAAATCCGGTTTCATCAATGAAAATGAATTCCCTTTGATCTTTTAAATATTCAACATGTTGACAAGCATCATCAATTTGGTTTTTAATTTGATCAGGTTCATCAGATTTTTTAATGAGTTTTGAGGTTTTCTTCCAACTAAATCCGCACTTTTTGATCATTTTTGAAATTGTTTTTATAGATAGTGGAATTGACCTCAATTCTTCAAATTTTTTTATCAAACTTTCTTTTATATTTTTGGCAAAAATGGCATGATTTGGTATCGCATTTTCAAGAGCAAAGGAAACAAATTCCAAATATTTCTTAATCATTAAGCTTTTTCTACCTCTCTTTTGAGGAGAAACCACCATTTTATGTCTTTGTTTATGCAAAGCCCACTTCAATGAGTTTTGCTTTATTTTTAAAATGTTGCAAATGTAACTTTTCTCGAATCCTTTTTGAGCTAAAACAACAGCTTCTTCAAGAATTTCATTTTTTGCTGTCTGTTTCTCTAGCTTTGACTGATGTTTTTTAATCTTCTTCTTTTTTCTATTATATTCTTGTTGAAGTTTTTTCACAGATTTTGTAGAATCAATTAAATTTTCAAGCCATTCTGTTAAATTATCTAAATTCCTTTCCTGATTTGGAATTGGATTCGTCGAATCTGAAATCGTAATCATGTTGAATGATGGCCCAGAGCTCATTAATGAACTGTTGATCAAATGATTGGCATTTTGAAAAGTTATAAAATTTGATTTTTTCTTTGGAAGCTTGCTATTTTTTTTAAGTTTTGAATATTTTATGATAAAAGTTCTCTTTTCTCTGAAGTGTTTTTTGTTTAAAACAAAGTCTGAAGATGCTTGAGAAAGATTTTTATCATATTTCTTGTCTTTTTCCTGATTCGATTGTGTAAAAAAAATTTCCCTGGACTCCATTTTTTTTCCTTAAATTTTTAATGTTAATTGCTTCCTATTTCAAATTAATTTCTTTGGAAATCCAGGGAATTTTTTTGATTTACAGGGATTTTTTAAAAAAAAAAACAAACGGAAATTAGAAAAAAATAGCATTTTTTAACAAGGACAAATTATGGAAAACTGCTTTAAACTTAAAAAAAATTCATGTACTTTCCCTTATTTTAAGAAATGTAATACAATTCCTAAAACCTATATAATGATGTATTCTTTCTTTGGAAATTTATCAATTTCTTTTTGTTTCTTCAACATTTTTATTATTTACAAAATTTTTAAAAACATTAAAAGCCTCATCCTACGAAACAAAATCTTAAATAAAGTACTTTTATTTGGCTTTCGAACTTAACATGAATGAGGAGGAAATAGATAGCCCCCCTTCAAAAGTATTTTTATTTGTTGAAAAGTAATTAAAAACCATATAGAGAGAACTAACTAGATAAATAATCCATGTTTTTAGAAAAAATCCTGTTTTCATTAAAAAATAGAAAAACCACCAAGGAAAAGTTGGATGTTCTTTACGATGTTCTGAGTTTAGTTAGAGAAACTTTAGAAAATAATGATAAATATGTTTTTAATCAATATTCAATATATAAAAAAAATGTAAAAAAAGAAGCATATTTTGTTTTTTAATTTGAAGAAATTCTGTTGAACTCATGAATTCTGAAAAACATGCTTTTTTTTTTCGTGTGATTTAAATCAATGCAAAAATTCAAAGTTATTTTTAATTTTTAAAACAGAACTTTTTCAAATTCTTCCAATGGAAATGTCCAACATGAATATTGCCTTGTTAAATAAGTTCATAAAAAATCAAAAAGGTCTTTATGATATCCTTGTAAACCAAAAAGGATTATACCTACCAAACTTAGAAACTAAAGCAATCACCGACAAATATTTGATCGGTGTCTTAAAAGGAGAATTTTTCAGAATAGAAAGAACTGCATGCAAAGTGCCACCAAAGCCCACCAAAAGGGTTTCTGTTCCGGATTTGATAGAAATTTTAGAAAAATTAAGTCAAAAAACTCTGGGTTTCGATGTTCTCACACCACCAAATAAAGAATGGCTTGTTTCTGTCATTTATGCTTTGGATGCTAACCATGATCTTTTTGCACCAATCCATGCTAAAGAAATGAGAGAAATTCCCAAAAAGTCGTTTTTATTTCTCAATACAAATTAATTTTTATAAATATTATAAATTTCTTTTAATTTTGCAGTTTTTTTGAAAACTTTGACTATGAGATGATTTCCTCCAAGGGTCGAGGATTTTTCAAACGAACTTTCGAAGAACAAGTGGAAATTAAAAAAAAAAGAGCAGAAAGGAAAATTTTGACACTTGCAAGAAGATCCAAATATTTGACTGCATTAGAAGAAAAAAACAAATACTCTGAAGCTAAAACAAAGAAAAAACTCGAGCATCTCGTCAAAGACTCGGAAGAACAATCAGGGGTAAAGAAAAAAGCAAAAAAACTCATCCATGATGAAAAATCGACAGCCATCTCGCAAGAATGACATTCATTAATTTAATTTTAAAGATAGAAAGAGAAAATAAAACAAAACAATCACAAAAATAAAAATATACTTGAAATTCAACCCATTTTTATTAAAGTTTGCAAAAAAATTTCAATTCATTTATTAAAAGACCGAAATTTGTTTTTAAACATAGTTTCTATTTAAATATGATGCTTTCTAAATTTTTCCTGTTTAAATTTTTGATTCATTGAAACAAAATAAAAAATGGCAAGATTTTTTACTTCGCTGATAACTTTTCTTTTTTTCCTTCTGACTTTTTTCAAAAAGGTCCAGAGTATCGACATATACGTCTCCTCTATAGCTCAAAACAATGGAAATGGTACTAATTTGAATCCTTACTCTTCCTTGGTCTCTGCCTTGAATGCGTCTTATTCCGATACCACATTGATTATTCACATTATGTCCAACAACAATTCTTATGTTGTAAATTCTGAGTTAAATGTTGCTCTAAATCTTGAGGTGATTTATGAGCAAGGAGGAACTAATGCAATTATGGATTTTTCAAATCAAGGGTCAATAAATGTTATTGGAGCGTATTCAGTGGTTATAAAAAATATGCAGATAACACAGACTTGCTAACTATCAACCCATAGTTTCGGCTATCAATCTGGCCAATTTAGTTCAGCTCAACCTGACGGTAAATTATAAAAAAACAATAAGTTATTTATCCTTAATTTAGAACTGCATCATCACGGCAATCACCAACAACATCACAATGATTTCTGTTGCAACATCCACCCAATGCATTTTTTTTAACACTACTTTCATCAATAACAGCATTTACCAAAACTTAATTCAAATCTCCAAAGTGAGCCTCATCACCTTAGATTCCTGCAATTTTTCTCAAACGTATATTGAAGGAGGCTATTATCTCTACACCTCCTTTTCTGAGGTAAACGTCGTAAATTGCAACTTTTTTAATAATACGATAAACCAAACCAACATCGGACAAACCTACAGTTTAATCAGAATGGGTTCTTCGGTGAATATATCAAATTCCATTTTCCAAAACAATTTCCTTTCGAATACTTCATTAATTGCCATAGGAAATGATGACGTGACGACGGAGACTCTCGTGACTATTTGGAACAACGTCCTCTTTTTATCCAATACCCAAATTCTGCAAATGGCTTTAGGACTTAATATTGTGGGGCAAAACATCAAATTCTTGATGCAAGACAATGTGACTTTCGAAAACAATTATGCCCAAAATAGCCTTGTTTATGTTTCGAATACTTTGAATGTTGCAGATATAACTGATATTTATTTAACGAACAATTTCGGTTTTGAGATGATCACATTACAATTGATCACCAACGTCACAATCACTCAAATGGAATGTCTTTCTAATAACGATTTATCATATCAATATTACCTTATCGATGAGATTCCTGACACCCCAGGAAATTGTTTATCGGTGATAGATTATGCCAATTTTCAATCCATTGATTGTGTTTTTTCCTACAATTTCGCTATTTCTACTTTGACTGGTGTTCTTCTTGAACATACTTCTGATGTAACTTTATTAGGAATCACAGCTGATCAAGCACTAGCATATTTTGATAATTTCCAGTGCATTGGCAACATTGCAAATGCCACATTGGATAATTTGATCAATGACGGCAACTGCATTAATTTGGACAATTCAGGATTGATCACAATGACCAATAATCAAATTGTAAATAATGTGGTGAACGTGGATTTGGAGGCTGAATATAGTGGAAACCCTTGTTTGATTTCTACGAGCAATGATAATAGTCTAACGATCATCGATAGTGTTTTCATAGGGAATATGGCATACAGTGAATGTTCATGTTTGAATTTTTTTGGAACTTATTTTATTTTGAACAATGTGAGTTTCATTGAAAACCGAAGTATCAAACTCCAAATTGGAACTGATGCACCAACTTTCTATGTTGATAATGAGGGGGGATGCATGAACCTTGGGCCTGCATTCATAATCATGCAAAATGTGATGATTTTTAATTCCAGCGCGATGAAAGGAGCGGGAATTTTTTTCCATAATAAAGATTCAAAAAACACTCAAACCTTGGACGCTTATAATGTGTCGATGATACAAAATGAAGGGATTCAGACTTCAGGAATAGAATTCGATGCATCTTTGATTGTTGGAGAATATCATTTCACAAGTTGCATGATAAATTATAATAAAGTGGAATTTTATGGGGTGATTTCTACTTTTTATTATACTGCGTTCAACATTTATTTTTATGATTGTGATATCAATTACAATTGGGGGATTTCCGCTGGAGCTGCTTTTTCCTATTATCATTTTGGAGGGAATTTCTATATCAATAATTCGAGAATGAACGGAAACGTATTGAATGAGACCGTTTTTGTTGGTGGAGCCGCTTTATTCCTTTATGGCACGACATATTATACTATTATTTACGTGAATAATTGCACATTTATAAATAATACCTCTACTTTAAAAGGGGGAGCGATTCAAACCATGTACGGTCAAGTTATTGCTGAAGATTCATTGTTTATTGATAATACAGCTATTTACGGAGGAGCTGTTTCAGTGGCCATTTATTGTCCAGGATCTTTCCAGAATATTGTGGTTAGAAACAGTTATCCAGTGAGTCAAGGAGGAGCTTTCCATTTCAGCGAACAATCGCAAGTCGAGTAAAATATTAATTTTTTTTTAATTTTCATTTAAACGAAAAAAATAAAGTCTGACGAATGTCTCAATTTATGATTGTTCTGCATCACAAGGAGGTGGTATTTATTTGGACGGTTCTCAAATGACTTTTACCTATTCAGACTTAAATTTCTATAATGTTAGTGCCTCTGATGGAGCTGCAATTTGGCTGTTGAACACTTTGGCACCAACAACTTTAATTAATGGGGTCTATATCGAAAATTCCCAAACCGATTCGTCAAGTTTATTGAATATTGATTCTGTGGACATTATTTTAACCAATTTGACGGTCTCCGGAAGCCAAGGGCGTGTGATTTTCATTAATAACAGCACTTTTACTTTGAATGGTGGTGTCCTTTCTGATCATCAATGTTTCGGTAATGATAATCAAGGATGTTTTGCCTTTATTCAAGACGTGAGCATAATCATGGTTTCTAATTTTTTATTGATGAATTTGGCTTCTCAATTCATTGAGGATTCATTTTCAATAAGTGACACTCAAATTTACTTCACGAATATCTCCTTTGTAAATTGTACCTCACAAGCTGATACTATTTTAGTGACAGCCGTTGATTCGACAGTTTATTTGACAAATTCAACTATAATGAATTTAAACAACGCTTTGATTGAAGCGACCAATACAGAACTTGTGATTTCTAACAATACTTTTATCAATATCTCATCTTCGACGGGTTATGGGATAATTCAAGTAACATCTGGATTGAATTTCTTGTTATCATTTACGAATTGCATTGGAGCTTCAGGCCAATTAGGAGGGTGTGTTAGCTTGCTTACAGGTTCAGCAAATTATTACTATGAAATTGACAATGTTTTGATGGAAAATTGTCAAGCTTATCAAGGGGCTGGAATTTACGTGAGCGAACAAAACGCGAATATAATCAATAGTACTTTTATTAATAATAATGTGACAGACGGAGGGGGAGGATTATATTTTGATTGTGAAACAGAAAATAATTATAGCTGGATCATTTTGGGAAGTCATTTTTATAATAACACTGCGTTACAAGGAGGAGCATTTCATTCATTGAGATATATCCCCTTTTATGATAATCAATCTACCTTCATCAATAACACTGCCGTGTATGGTCCTAATTTCTCGGGGTTTCCAATTAGATTAAGTCTCGAAATTAATGGCGAAATTATGGATTGCGATTCTACACCAGTAAATTGTTATCTTCTCCAAAACATCACATCAGGACAAACGATGCCCCCTTTGATTATCAGTATTTTGGATTATTATGGACAACAAATGACGCTTTTAGATGGCTTAGGGTTTTTGGATTTGGTGACGACTGCTGATGATATCAACATTAATAAAAATTTGGGTTATAATAATTTTAGCGAAAATGAAGCATTATATCGTTCGCAAGCAGTTTTCACAGGAGTCAAAACCCAAAGGTCATTCAATGGAAGCTTTAATTTTTCAGAAGCTGTGATTCAATCCCAACCACCTTCAAATGCTTGGATTAAAGTGAACTCGGATCTCATACCATCGTATCTTGGGGACTTAATTCCCAATTCGACTTTCTTTAATTGGGAGGATAGTACAGGCAATTACTACTTCCTTTTCAAGATGTATTTCCGAGAATGCGTTTCAGGGGAAGTTTATTTTAACAATGGAACTGAATGTAATGTGTGTCCCAAAGGAAAATATTCATTTTTCCCTTCAGATCCTGATTGCAAAACTTGTCCAATCACTGCAGATTGTGATGGAGGAAACCAATTTTCTTTGCATTTGGGATATTGGCGAGCGAATATTTATTCAGATGATGTTTATGATTGCAATGTTTTAACTGATTCATGTTTGGGAGGATTGGATTCCCAATGTTTGAATGGGTATACTGGAGTGCTTTGTGGAAGTTGTACTTATAATGATCAGCAGAAATTTTTCAAGAAAGGGATGTATTATTGTGAGGAATGCGCAAGTGTCTGGATTTATATTATTCTTGTTGTATTGGCAGTGATTTTAATTTTCGGCTTCATTATTTTTCTTATTACCAGACAGGGAAAAGCCACTGATGAAAATTACGTGCTCGTGAAAATCATTACTACTCATGTTCAAACTGTTTCTTTTCTATCTAATATCAAAATCCAATTTCCTCAATTCTTGGCAGGATTTAATGGTGTCCAAGCTCCAGCGACGAGCGTTGATAGTTTGGTTTTCACAATTGAATGCTTTCAAGACAGTTTTTCGATTTCCATGTTCGCAATGAAGTTGATACTTTCAATTTCCATTACTTTTGGAGTGACTTTTTTAGTGATTCTGACTTTTATGATTCATAGCTATTATAAGAGGAAAATCAAAAAGGTAGAAACGGGATCGATCGTATTTAAAACAATTAATGCTTTGGTTATTATTGGGTGTTTTTTCCAAGCTCCTTTTATCAACTTCTACATCCAGAATCTCAGCTGTGATACCATTAACAATATACAATATATGACTTTTAATTTAGAACAGGAATGTTGGGACTCAACACATACTGCTTATTCTATTTTGATCACAATTCCCTTTTTAATCTTTTGGATGGTTGTTTTTCCTTTGATGTTCTTGATTTACATTCGCAGAAATCATACTATTTTAAGCAAGCGCGATTTTAACGACCCGCAATTTAAGAAAAAATTCCAGATTACGAGATTTTTCCTTGCAGGCTATGAAACAAGAGTTGATTATTGGGAATTCGTTCAAATGTTGCGAAAATTCTCTGTGATTTTGCTCAGCACTTTCCTCAGAAACAGTCCCCAAGCTGTAGTTTATATCTTGATTCCTGTGATCGCCTTTTTCTTTATTCTTCAAATCGCAAATATGCCTTTTGAAAAGAATAGTTTTAGATACAATTTCCTTGAAATTTTATCTTTAAATGCTTGCTTTATCACATATTATTGTGCTGTTTTTTATTTAAGAGTTATTTCGGATATCTCAAGAACCTTCTTTTTGATAGTGATTTTGATAGCCAATGGATTTTTCTTTTTCTTTTGGATCCAAAAATACCTGTTGGTTTTGAAAGGTAAAATAACTAAAATCATCAGCGACATTTCCAAAAAGACTCATAGTACTCATAGTCAAAAAGAAAGCTTAAAAGAACCTTCGAAGAGCAAACTGACTTCATCGAAAAGACCTGCCAAGTTGCAATAACCTACAAACCAATAAATATTATATTTTTTTTTCTGGATTAGGAATCGTTATTTAATTTTTGGTTTTATGCGAAATAATAATAACAATCATTAAAACGAATAGCTTAAGGAAATGATTAATTTTATCCTTTTTGTTGTTTTTTTCTTCTAATTAATTTTTGAAAAGGGCAATAATCACCCAACAAAAATTATTGTTGTTAAAAAACCAATAAACTTGAATAAAATCTGAATTTCCTCCATGGAAAAGATGATATATGTTTCTCCTCTTCAAGAAAGTCTTTATAAAAATCCTCCAAAATTAACAAAGAACTCAATATCAAAGTATTTTTCTTTCGATTTCCATATCCATTTATTTTAAATGCAATTCATTATGCTCATAGTAAAGAAAAAACAAACTGCAAAAAATCCACTCAACTTCCTTTAATCCAGAAAAATGAGAATGTTGAAGGCATTATTTATATTTTTCAAATTCTCTTAAAAAACTTAATTTTAGGGTCCAACATTCCAATAAAAACCCTAAAACTTGAAATTTTAAGCCTGAATGAACTAAAAAGTCCTCAAAAAAAAGTCGATTCTGCTCTAATCAAGAAAAGCAGAAACATTAATTCTGAAAAATCCAACGTGCAACAGACCAGCAACAAAAATTTTCAAAAAGCGGGGATAAATTTCAAGGAAACTCAGAAAAAAATCGATAAAAAAAATGTAGAAATGGAAAATGCTCTTAAAAACCTGGTGACTGTGAAAAGAGAAACCCTGATTCAAAGGAATCAAATGAGGCATTTTTCCAATAAAATCGATTCGAAAATGTTCTCTGATCAGATAAAGAAAAGCATCACTCTCAAAAAGAAAGTCCCGGAATTGGTTCATAATGTCACCAAAAAACTCATAAATTTTCAGACAGAAACGATCAATTTCAAAGATATTTTTTATTTAGAGCCTTTGGAAAACAAGTTTTCACAGAAAATGTTTCGAAGGGAAGAGACCGATTTTTTCGATGAGACTATAAAAAATGACAATAAGAGATTGGCTCTTGTAAATAGGAAATTTAGACAAATTTTAACCAAAATCGAGAAAAAAGAGCTCCCTAATTCTTTCAATCGTGTGCTTCAAGACAATAATCATGATTTCCATCTACATAAAGAAGGCTCATCTAAATCTGTTGAAATAAGTGTTAAGGTAGTTAGTATCTTATAGTGTTTTTTTATTTTTATCAAAAAAAAAAAGGATTTCAATTTTCCGACAGAAGAAACAAAAACTGAAAAAAGTGTTGAAAAAGATAATTTAAAGAAACGATCAGCAAGCTTTTCATATCCCGTAAATTTTAAAGATCCAAGGAAAAATCAAGAAGACAACTTCTCTTTGAAAATGTTTGCTTCAACGCAAACTTTGATTTCAAAATCTGTTTCCAGAGAATCTTTAATTGAAATCAACAAGAAAAAATCAGATGAACTTAAAAAAAAACTAACAGAATCCATTTTTGTTGAGAATTTTGTTCAAGATGAAACAGTGCAGCCTGAGATTCTCCAAGAAGTTAGAATATAAAAAATATCACATCAAGCGTCTTTTAAAAATATAATTTAGATTAAGGGAAATTTATTTAAATGGAGAGAAGAAATGACGATTGGATCAGGAACATATGGTCGTGTGATTAAGGCGATGGATGTAGAAATGGGAAGGATAATTGCAGTGAAAAAAATAGATATGCTTTCTGCCTTTGGAAATGATAGAAATTCGATAGCTGACCTTGAGGTTTTTATAGATTAATTATTTATTACATAATTTAAAAAAAGATTGAAATGGGAATATTAAAGAATCTCCATCATAAGAACATTATTGAATATTATGGATATGAAAAAATTGAAAACTGCTTATATTTATATATAGAATATATGTGTCTTGGTAATAAAATATTTTCAAAAAACTGATATATTTTTTTCAAAATTTTAATTCTAGGAAATCTTTGTGATTTTATGAAAACAAGAGGCCCCTTTCAAGAAACATTAATTTCTAGCTATGCAAAACAAATTTTGGAAGGATTGAAATATCTCCATGATCAAAGAATCATCCACAAAGATATCAAAGCTGCTAATATTCTTATCAACGATTCAAACATTGTCAAATTAGCTGATTTCGGATCAGCTCAACAATTGGAACGAACTTTGACAATCTCCTTGAGGCCTGGTAACAAGAATTTATCCATTTATGGGAGCATTCCTTGGATGGCTCCTGAAGTGATAAGGCAAACAAAATATGGCAGAAAGGCTGATATTTGGTCTTTCGGATGCACAATTTTAGAAATTGCACAGGGAAAAGCTCCTTGGAGTGAATACAATTTTGATAATCCTATCGCTGCAATTATGAAGATTGGCCTTTCGGATGAAATTCCAAAAATGCCAGATAATCTCAGTATTAATTTAAAGAATTTCATCCAATGTTGCTTGAAAAGAGATGCTAATCAAAGGCCGCATGCTAAGGAATTGCTGAACCATCCGTTTTTATTGGAGACTTTATAAAAATCGAAAGAGTTTAAATTGGATTTTGCTGCTGAATTTTTTTTTTTTTTGTATTTTTCTTGATTTATAATATTATAGACAGTTCTTAGTGTAATTAATTCTAAATGGATTTATAATATAATAGACAGTTCTTAGTTTAAATTAAATTTTTATTTTAAATATCATTTAATTGATTTTTTTGTTAGCATTAAAGTTGAAATTTTCATTTTATTTTTATTTCTATTTAATTTTTCTTTCTTTTTATTTGTTATCCTGGAATTCCTTTAAATTACTCAGAAAAATATCCAAAATTTCCTTATAATTTACAACCTCTAATTTGTTGATTTCCTTAAGTTTATTCCTACCAGGACTATGTTTTATTTGCAATTTTAGACTATGAAGCACATCATGCAGCAATCTAACCGAAATCTTCCCACTGATAGAGAACGTGTTGATAATATCGATCATTTTTTTCAATTTAAACTCCATTAAATTCACTCGTTTTTCAAATTCCTCTACTCCCAGTCCTGTGTCTTGGGAGCGGATATCTTTCAACAACATCGAGGTTCTAAAATTCAATAAATCCTTGCTATTTCGGAAAATCCAATTATTTGAGGATTCCATAGCAAGAGCAATTTTGACATATTCTTTAATAAATACGTTTGTATCAATCAGATCATCAGAAACATTTTTTGAATATTTTATTGTTCGTTTGAGGCTTTGATATTCTAATAAAGAAATTGCTGAGCTGTCACTTCGTTTTGTTTTAGTTGAACAAAAGGCATTTTGGATAAAGAGACCGAAATCATTGAAAATCAAAACATAACACAAATATGGCATGCCAAGAAAGAACCATACCATAATATGTAAAAATTTGGAAATTATCGTGACTTGTTTTGATATTAAATTATCATGATATTTGTTAACAAGTATCAAAACAAGAATATTTGCCCAGGCAACAGGAATAATAAAGCAATGCAATGCCACAAAAATTACCCCATAATTTATCAGAGTTATATAATAGCCAACGCTTCCAATGGCTTTATTGAGTTTGGGATTAGCAAAAACCACTGTCAAGATATGGAATGGAAGAAGGAAAGTATTAATAACTCGAGGATAAATAGCCATTGAACCATAAGTTTTGTCAAAATATTTCTCTTCTCTCAAATCATAAATTATGCTGGAATATTCTAGATCACTGTTATCTGAAACTTTTTGGTAAATGTTTGACAAAAGTGCGATCAATAAATTAATGAGAATCACGTTCGTAAATAAAACATAAATTATGTTGATTATTGCACTCATTACCACATAATAGTTGGAAACACCATCTAAGAAAATAAACCCTCCCAAAGCATAACCAAAAAGGTTCCTAACTCCAACGAAAAATCCAGAAAATTGATTATAAAATGAGCCAAACAAAACATAATTGATTGATGAAAATGCTGCGATAAATAAGAAAAAAATCCATAAAAATTCATAAGTTTCTTTGATCAAGAGTTCCACTGTCTTCACAATATAACCGAAGACCTGAGTATATTTAATATATTGGAACATCTGAAGCCAAAACATGAAAAGCAATAATGCAATAAAAATGCTTTTAACATTTATTTGAAGCATCATATCATCTGGGGAAAAATAGGCACTTTGGCTATAAAAATAATTTAAAAACACTAGAACAATAACATCTGTCAAACCAAATAGATCTAATTGATCGATAAGTCGCAAATTGAAAGAACCACGAACATAGATCTGATAGAACTTTCTTACAAAGACATTGCAACAAGTAATTATAATGATAAAACACAAATCCATGAGATTTTTGGAGGTTTGTTGTAAGTTAACTTCTTGAAGATGGAAAGTAACACAAGAAGGCAGATAATAATCGACAAGTGTTTCATTGGAATCTATACTCGTGCCATTATAATAACTAGTTAAATATGTGAGTTCATTTTCACAATGGATCGTTGCAGATGTTTCATTCAAAAAATCATCTGTATTTTTATCTCTCCAAATTGAACCATTTCCAATGAAGAAACCTTCTTGGGAATCCATAAAACTTGTATAATTGGGATCGATTTGAGCCATAGTTGTCCTGATTCCACTATATTGATTTGTGTTCACATGAAGATAAATGAACAGGGACAAGAAGATTATGGCATCCCAAAGAGTTCGATAAGCAATGGATTTCCAATAGATTTTATATTGATAACAATGGTGTTTTTCATTATTGACTTCATCTTTTTCCAACTTGGAAATATAGTCGAAAATTTTTAAACATCCCAATTTCTCCTTTTCTTTATGAAAACTTTTCCTGATAGATTCAGCCAGACCACCACCAAGAATCATATCTACTTTAAAATCATTGTTTGTCGTTTTTGGCTCTACTTTTTCTTCAGATTTTCCTGTTTTATTCATAATCAAAGGGCGCTTAAAAATGGCATATTTGAAACCAGTCGAACAGGCGAGTATATTCCAATCAAAGATATAAAAGCTGTTTAATTGTAATCTGGTGATTTTAGCAAGCCGATCATCTTCAAACAATGTGTCAAATAAGTCTTTGTCCTGAAAAATCATGCGAATCACTGGAATTTTAGCAGGATAAAATATTTGATAAGTCATTTTCTTCAAATTGTAGAAATGATCGTATTTTTCGACAATCTGTGAAGCCACTACCTTGAAAAGCAAGGAGATCTTCTTAAAGGAATGTTGATAATGGAAACATTTTTTCGACAAATGATCAAAGGTTTGACACAACATCACGAAAATTAATAAGGGATTCATATTATAAAGAAAAATTCTGTTGATTTTGGGATCTGAAAGCAATGATTTAATAGTGTCATTCAAAAGCTTTTGAGTTTCTTGAGGTAAGATTAAATCCTTTATGGAGTAGAGGAAAAACACAGCATCGAGGAAGGTATGAGGATCGTTAAGAAAAGAAATGATGTTCTTCATGATGGATGTTTCAATTAAAATTTTGGTAATTCGACTCATTGATGACCCCTCTTTCAAATAATCATAGCACCTGTTTTCGAGAGCTAAATTAATAGTTTTAGTAGAAAGAGCTTCATTTGGAAATTTTCGAAAAAGTATTTTGGTGATTTCATTCATTTTTTTCTCGACACAATAAGTTATGATGTCTTGTTTTAATGCTTTGAAAGTTTTGGTTACATTTCCTATTTCACCTGGAGCATTTTGACCAGAGTTCTCTAGGTTTAGAAAAGGGTTTTTCATGGCACTACTTTGGATCTTGATTTCATTTTCTTTGTTTTCAGTCATTTCAATTTCTTTTTTTTCTTCTTTCTCTTCTAGCGGACTCATCAAAATCGGAAATTTTGCTTCATTCTCTTGATTATTTTTGTTTTTTTGTTTTGCTTGTTTTGATCCAGAAATATCAAAGCTTTTGCCCTTTTTCTCTTTAATTATTTTATGGGCAATTTCAATAATTATGGTGTTTTCCATTTCTTCGATTGCATGAGCCTTGCAATTTTCAGCTGTCTTCGCTTTTCTAATCAATAGGTCTAAATCGTCAAATTTTTCTTCATTCAAAAGATATTCAATCACTGTGGTTTTGTTTTCAGCAATCTTTTCATTTAAAATAGTGATGTTGTATTTCAGTTTTTTAAGTATTTTCGCCTTAAAATTTCTCGATAAATCCTTATTCTCTAACAGAAACAGGACCACCCTAAAGAATTTGTTGAAATTATTGGTGATATCTGTTAAATCCTCATTTCCATGCAGATTGCTGTGAATTTTTAAAATCACCATGTGTTCGTTCAGCATCTCCAGAAAAATCATAGCGATATACCAGGGGCAAATAAAGTTTTCGGCTGAAATATCTCCTTTTTCCTGTAAATTTGTTATGAGATGCATGAGATCTTCGAAAAAAGGTGTGGCCGAACTGACATTGTTTCTAACAGCAGTGGCAACATCGTTTTTAATTTCTTGCAAATTTCCAACCTGAAGGGGTCCGGAATCAATTATTGGCAATTGGGCTGAAAGAATTTGATTCCCTTTAGGATCTTTTTCTTTATCAGAAGGTTTTTTTTGAAGTGTTTTATCTTTTTCTCGTAACAAATCATTTGTTGTAGGATTTAAATCGTCTTTCATGGGATCACTTAGAGCGTTCATGATTTCAATGGAATATTTAATATGAGTTTTGTTTAATTTATTAAATAGCTTATTTTTTCTATAAATAGTTTTTTTTTGAATTCTTAATTGTTAAAGTTCTCAAGAAAGCCTAATTTTAAAGTTCCTCAAATTGCTTTCTAAATTTAATGCACAAAATTATACAAATCTAAAAAATAAATTAAGGAAATTAAAGGAGAAAAATATGAACAACCTTTCCCATAAAAAGAATTATCAGAAAAACCAAAAAATTCTTTATATTTCTGATTTGAAATCTGTTGAGAAAATCCGCAAAAAGCTGTCCCGTCATAGGTTCATTTACCAAATAGAGGCTTCGAAACTTATTTCAGTCTCTTTCAAAGTCGAACAAATCAAACCCCAAAATTTTCAAATTTTTTCAAGTTTAATCAATCTTTTATCATTCTCCTCCGAACTTGAAGAATTTAGTTTGAGTGTTTTTTCTTATAAAATTGAAAGGAAGCAATTTATAGAACTTTTAATTCGAATTTTTAGCTTGAATATCCGAAAATCGTTTCAATTTTCAGCTCCGAACCTCTCATTTACAAAAGAAATTATGGGTTATTTTACGAAATTTCTCATCACTTCATATAGACATTTGACTGTTCTTGATTTGGATTTTACATTGAATAAATTCGGAGATGATGGAATAGGGATTTTTGGTTTAGGAATTGTCAACTTCAAAGTTTTGCAATCTTTGAAACTAAATTTTAACCATTGTAAAATGAAAGGAATGGGTTTAACTACTTTGTTAACGAATATGAAAGCTTTGAAGCAATTAATAAATTTGGAATTGAATTGCCAAGGGATTAATCGATTGAGCCAAAATTTTCAAGAGACTTACTTGGTTTTTCTAAAATTAATGAAATCTCTGACTTCCTTAAAAATGATTAAACTTGACTTTTCGGATAATTATTTAGGACCTGAATGTATTTTGAAGACGATTCTGCTTTTTTTAAAGAATTCTTATTTTGACAACATTCAGAAGATCTCTTTGGATTTAAAGAAAAATTGCACTTCAAGATTATGGGAAACCTTTGAAAGCTTGAATCTACCATTGTTGTCTAAGAAAAAATATGATAAATATCTTGAATCTTTTGAACTAAATTTAAAAGCCAATTCTATAGGAGATTCTAATTTCCGGCATTTTTATGATGTTTTGATTCATTTCAAGGGGATGAAAGATGTTATTTTGAACCTCAGTGATAACAAATTGAAACAGTTCAGAAGCAATCTATTCTTTATTTTTGGATCAATAGGCCACAATCTTTCTTTGGAAAGTTTTGAAATGGATGTGACTGGAAGCCAAAGCATTCTTTTTCAGAATTTTTCAATAAACGGAGATCATCTTCCCAATTTGGAAAGTTTACATTCTCTCATTCTAAAATCTAATCTTCCAAAGATCATGAAAATCGAGCGAGTTTTTTCTAATTTTTTGAGGAAGTTCCAAAATCTCAAAAAATGCCAGATTTTTATTCCACAAACTGATAAATTAGAGGCTGAAGGAATTATTTTTCTCTTCGATTCGATAACTTTGATGAAAAAATTAAAGACTTTAAACATTGAATTTTCATGCAACCATTTTGGAGAAGAAGATTATTCGAAAATAATTGATAAACTAAAAATTTTAGAAAACTTGGAAAATTTAAGAATGGCTTTGAGAACAGATTATTCCAGCCCTTTAAGAGAAAATTTTGTGAAACTCCTATCAATTCGGTCTTTTTGTAAAAAATTGATGAATTTAGACCTTGTGGCTCGCAAAGAGGATCATCAGGATCAAAAATTCAAGAGAGATTTGAAATTCGTAGGAAGTTGCTTTTTAAAGGAAAACATCTTTTTAAAAGTGGAGGAATTCGAAGATATTTCTTCAATTTTTTCGAAAAAAAAGAGTTTTTTTTTAGTAGCTTATGTTTTGAAAAAACAGCTAAAGCTGTTTTTCAAAAGAAATTTGATTATTAGTGAAATTTTGGAGTTCTATATATGAAATTTTTCAAATTTTTTTGATTTTAATCTATTGAAACCTAATATTTTTCCTTATCATAATTTAAATTATTCCTATAATTCCTATAATTTATTCAAAAAAAAACAATTTTTCAATCGCGATGAACCTGACTGAGCTTGAAATTGATGAATGTCAAAAAGTCTTCAAAGACCTCGATGAAGAAGGGGTTGGTTCAATTAAAATTTCAGATTTAAAGGTTGCTCTTGAACGTATTGGCTTTATCCCTTCCGAATTCGATTATTACAAGATGATCAGCGAAATTGATGAAAATAACACCGGACAAATCAAATTCAGTGATTTTCTTACGATATATCATAAACACAAGATGAACTCAAGCGATGAAGAGGATACTGATACAAAAGATGTGTTTGTGGCTATGGGGGGAAACACAGATGGAACCGGAAGTGTTGAAACTTCCAAGTTAGTGGATATAATCAAGAAAGAATTTGAATTAACTATTGATATCGAAAGTTTGATCAATGAAATCGATAAAGATGGTTCTGGCTCTATTGAATTGGGAGAACTTAAATCCCTTTTCAAGACCAATTACACCAATGAAAATTTATAAAACTGACTCACAATTTTAAATTTTTCTGTTTTTGAGTTTATTGATTAAATATGGAACATCCTCTTTATTTTCGAGATTATAAGATGGAGTTTCTCCTTTTTATTTTTTTTTTAACAATAAATCAAAAAATTGATGCAAAATTCATATTCTCTAATAATATAAAGTTTATTTTATGAACCTTCTTCCATATTCGTAATCATTTTATCAAATTTCCCACTTTTCTTTGTTATTAGAACGTCAAAAAGTAGTTCAGAATTTCGCAAAGATAGGACTAACAAATCAAAATGAATGGTTATTGATTCAATAAAAATATAGCTTTTTTCTATTCCTGATCGTGAAAATTTCATAATTGATTGTGTTTCATAAACAAGATAAAACCCCCATATGATAGAAATCATGGTTCCAAATATCAGGTACTCCAAGGATATTTCACTGAATAAAAGAAAAATGTTAAAAACAAAGAAAATGGGAGCTAATATAGTCAAAGTTGCTATCTCAAATGTAAATACGTTCTGTGAAATAAAAGAATAACCTGCTAAAAACAAAAGAATTGCATCACATTCAATGAAAATCATTAAAAGAAAGTTTGAATGATCAAAGTCCAGAAGTACGAACAATAAACAGAGGCTTTCAAGATTAAATAGGATCATTAATGAAAAATTTCTTGAGGGACTCACTAAATAACGTTTTTTGGAATATATACAAAAAACTGTTCCAAAAAGCAAGATGAAAGAAACAAGAAACATCCAATAATTTTGGAATACACTGAGATTTAGACCAAATATTAACAAAGATGCAATTGAAATTACACAAAAGGTGTTAGTAAAAATCAGAAAATATAGCTTCCGAAGAGCAATCATTCTAGGATGCAAAGGAGAACTAACATTCTGCTCATAATTTTCTTCATGTTCATTTTCCTTCATTGAAACATCTCCAATATTTATTTCATTTTTCAATGGTTTTAAACGAACACCATTGTCTTGAAAACTCATAATTTTACTTTAGCTTTTTTTATGTTCGTTTGAATTTAAAACTTGTTTTAATAAAAATAATTTTTTTTTATTAAATTTGAAAATTTGTTTTTTTTTACCTTTCAATATTCAAAA
>Ga0302186_10001489_pt1 | contig 19386 bp, 19 predicted proteins | sample II_Bog_E1_2_FD_198782 | JGI IMG/M metagenome (GOLD analysis project Ga0302186, IMG submission 198782) | Peat permafrost microbial communities from Stordalen Mire near Abisko, Sweden - II_Bog_E1_1 | ecosystem: Environmental > Terrestrial > Soil > Wetlands > Peat | place: Sweden: Abisko...
AAACAATCCGTAGTGATTGTTGATAGACTACAGGGCAAAAAAGAATTTGTTCCAAATGAAAATAGAATTTCATATATAAAAGAAAGTTTGGAAAATATGCAAAATACTTTATTGGAAAATTCTAAAAAATTCAGAGAGGATCACACTTATGATGTATCTGATTATGAAGAATTCAAAAATACAATAAAAAACAAAAAAGGTTTTATTTTTACTCATGTATGTTCTGATAAAACCTGTGAGGAAAAAATCAAAGAAGAGACGGGGGCAACATCACGATGTATTCCTTTTGATGGTGGTTTGGATAATCAGGGTGTTTGTGTACATTGTGGTAAGGTTGCGCACAATAGGATCTTATTTGCTATTGCATATTAAACTAAGTTTCTATAATCGGAGAAGGTTTGTATTAACATGAATAAATTGTCGAATTGTGGAAAAGGTGTTATATTGGTTGGACAATCTCATTAATCGACGTTGCTTTATTATGTTTGCAGATACCCGTAAAAAAATAAATAAATATCTTTCCAACGATATTGGAATTGATCTCGGTACCGCCAATACACTCGTGTATTTGTCTGGAAAGGGAATTGTTATTAATGAGCCGTCTGTCGTTGCAATCAATCAAAAGACCGGACGTGTTGTTGCGGTCGGCGCACAAGCAAAAGAAATGCTCGGGCGCACCCCACCGCATATTGTTGCTGTTCGGCCGCTTGTTGATGGTGTCATTTCGGATTTTGAAGTCACTGAGGAAATGATTGCATATCTCGTGAAAAAAGCTGAAGAATTTTCTCCAAAAATGTTTGGTCCGCGTGTTGTTGTGGGTGTGCCAAGTGGCGTGACGAATGTCGAGATTCGCGCAGTTCGCGATGCGACAAAAAATGCTGGCGCTCGGGAAGTATATATTGTTGAAGAACCGATGGCGGGAGCAATTGGTATTCGTTTGCCGATCAATGATCCTGTCGGTACTATGGTGATTGATATTGGTGGCGGAACAACGGATATCGCAGTTATTTCTCTTGGTGGAATTGTTCGATCAAAGAATCTCAAAATTGCCGGAGATAGGCTTAATAATGATATTGTGAGTTATATACGATCTGAATTCAAAATTCTTATTGGTGAAAAAACTGCGGAAAATATTAAAATTGCAATTGGTGTCGTGGTACCGGGTGAGCATTATGAAGCATCAATCAAGGGGCGCGATCTCATTACTGGCTTGCCACGAGAAATGATTCTTACCGATGCTGATGTGCGTGAAGCGATGGCATCATCAATTGAATCGCTTGTAGAAGCAACAAAAGAAGTTCTTGAAACGACACCGCCTGAGATTCTTTCTGATGTGATGCAGCGCGGTATTTATTTGTTTGGTGGTGGCGCGCTCATTAAAGGTTTGAGTGTTTTGTTAAGTGATTATTTGAAAATTCCCGTGCGTATTGCCGATGATCCGCTTACTGCGGTCGCACGCGGTGCCGGTATTATTCTTGAAAACATAGATGTGTATCAAGAAGCATTAATTCAAAACGAAGATGAGCTTCCCCCAAAGAAGTAACGGTTTTTATTCTCAGAGAAAAGAAAAGGGAATTTCTCCCGTTTCTATTTTTGTGGTAATTTTTTTGATCGGAATTTTTGCGCTTCCGATTTCGCGAGATTTTCTATTTCGTCTTTGTACGCCATTGTGGAATAGTGAAAATGCTTTTACTTCTTTTATTGACAATGATCTTGCATTACTGAAATCAAAACAATCTTTGGTTGCTGAAAATAATTCATTGCAAGAGCAAATTGAGCTCAATCAGGAAAATACCATGCTTGACACGGTTGTTCGCACAGAGAATGATGATTTAAAAAATATTTTGAATCGAAAACCTGCAGGACAAGATCAAATTCTTGCAGCGATATTCGTGAAGCCGTTTTTGTCTCCATATGACACGCTTATTATTGATGCGGGCACCGCAGTCGGAGTATCGGTTGGCGATAGAGTTTTGGCAAATGGTAATTTTTATATTGGTACCGTATCTCAGGCAGACAACGATTCTGCAAAAGTCACACTGTTTTCTTCGCCTGGCGAAAAAATACAGGTATTGGTCGGTGCGAATGCAATTGAGCAAGAGGCGACGGGTCTTGGTGGAGGAAATTTCAGCATACAAATGCCGAAAGGATCAAATATTGCTGTCGGTGATTCAATTATTCTTCCGTCAATCTCGCCGAATATTTTTGCTACCGTTGGACGCATTGATTCTGAGGTTGCCGATTCTTTTGAGACAATTGCATTTAGAATTCCTGTTAATATTGATACATTGCAATGGGTTGAAGTCGTGCCTTCTTTGAACAAATAATATCATGCGTATTTTTCTCAATATTTTTCTTTTTGTATCGGTTATTTTTTTTCCACCATATATTTCCATGGTTTTTATTTTTCTGTTTATTTTTCTTTATGAACATTTTATTGAATCAATATTCTGGGCCTTTTTACTTGATACCATTTATGGAAGTGGGGCTTTTTGGGGTGTGCATTTGCCGTATTTGTTTACAATAGGAATAACAATCATATTTATAATTTCATTTCGATTTAAAAAGATGGTGCGATTTTATTCTCACATATAAACAATATGTCACGCCGATTCTTATATTTTTTAAAAGATACGAACCGATACAAAAACAGATCAAAGGATATTGATCCTGATGAAATTTTTCTTGATTCTCAGAATCTGCCGAATTTTGATGTAAATCAATTTGAGGGAAGAATGGAAAAATCGATTCCTAAAAAAACATTTATTGTTTTTGGGCTTGTGTGTTGTTTGATTTTTGTTTTATTTTTCTTTAAATCATTTGCAATGCAGGTATTGGATGGAAGTATGTATTTGGAGAAAAGTCAGAATAATGCATTGAAAGATACATTGTTATTTGCTGAGCGCGGTATTATTTATGATCGAAATAATGTTGCTCTTGCATGGAATGTTGCAGCAAGTAGCTCGTCGGAATTTTCTTTGAGAAAATATCTTGATTTGCCTGGCTTATCGCAGGTTGTTGGTTATGTAAAATATCCGCAAAAGGACAGCTCGGGATTTTATTACAGTGATACACTTTCCGGAAAAGACGGCGTGGAACAATTTTATGACAATACACTTTCGGGACAAAATGGATTGCGAATTGTTGAGGTTGATGCAAAAGGAGCAATACAGTCGCAAAGCGTTGTTCAGCCACCAGTAAATGGGAAAAACATTACCCTTTCCATTGATTCGACATTGAATAATTTTATGTACACGACGATCAAAGATTTGGCGAATCGAGTCGGATTTACTGGCGGTGCTGGTGTTATTATGAATATTCATACCGGAGAAATAGTTGCAATGGTCAGCTACCCCGAATATGATTCGCAGATTTTGACCGATGGTACGAATACGAAAGCGATTCAGAATTTTCTTACTGATCAAAGCAATCCTTTCTTGAATCGAGCGATTGATGGATTGTATACACCGGGATCAATTATTAAGCCGTTTGAAGCGGTGGCTGCACTCACTGAAAAGGTGATTGATCCGAATACAAAAATATTAAGTACGGGTTCTATTTCAATTCCCAATCCATATGATCCATCTCATCCGTCAATTTTTCACGATTGGAAGCCACAAGGTTGGGTAGATATGCGACATGCAATCGCCGTATCTTCCGACGTGTATTTTTATGAAGTTGGTGGTGGATATCAAAATCAGCCCGGTCTTGGTATTGCGAATATTGATAAATATATGAATCTGTTTGGTTTTGGGGAAAATCTGCCCAATGGATTTTTCAAGGGAAATGCCGGAACGATTCCCTCTCCAGCTTGGAAGGCTGAAAATTTTAATGGGGAGGCGTGGAATATTGGAGATACGTATCACACAGCGATCGGTCAATATGGTTTTCAGGTGAGTCCGATACAGGAAGTTCGAGCGGTTGCTTCTCTTGCAAATGGAGGAAAGCTTATGGATCCGTCTATATTGCTTGGAGGAAATCCAGATGATTTCATATCGCTCAATCTTGATCCGTCATATCTGCAGATTGCTCGAGAAGGTATGCGATTGTCTGTACAGGAGGGTGTTTCTATTGGATTGAAAAATGATTATCTTGATCTTGGTTCTAAAACGGGAACGGCACAACTTGGTACACACAATCAATTTCTCAACTCTTGGGTTTCTGGATTTTTTCCGTATGATAATCCAAATTATGCATTTGCGGTTGTTATGGAGCAAGGTCCTGCAACGAATGATATCGGAGGACTGTATGTGATGCGACAGGTTTTTGATTGGATGCATGCAAATAATTCCTCATATATTAAATAAAATTTTTTTATAGAAAAAATATCTCTTTTGACTTTGATTGGTATTATTGCTAAAATGTCGACATAAGACATTATTAACAGCGATTCATTTTTTAACGAATACATATATATGACCGAAGAAATAAGAGAATATCTCACAAAACAGAAATACGACGAATTGGTTGTTGAATTAAAAAATCTCAAGGGTACAAAGAGAAAAGAGGTTGCCGAAGCACTTGATTATGCTCGGGGGCTCGGGGATCTTTCTGAAAATGCCGAATATCATGAGGCACGCAATCAGCAATCTGATATCGAAGAGCGGATCGCCAAACTTGAAAATATTTTGAAGAATTCTGTTGTTGTTGAAGACAAGCATGTTGACCATGCAATGATTGGCAGTACGGTGACGGTAGAAAAAAATGACGGAACAAAAAGAACATTTATGATTGTTGGTTCAGCAGAATCAAATATGAACGCTGGAAAAATTTCAAATCGTTCGCCGATTGGCGCCGCAGTTCTCGGCAAGAAAAAAGGCGAATCTTTCTCATTTACTTCTCCAAGCGGAAAAATGGAATATAAAGTTATTGAAGTAAAATAGTTTTTGCGCTTTTTAATTACAACCCATGTCTTCTTTTGAAGAATTACGAAATATAAGAATAGAAAAACTTCACCTACTTGAAAAAGCGGGTATGAATCCGTACCCAGCAACTTCAGAAAAAGATTATTCACTCGCCGAAGCGGTTACTTCTTTTGATGAGATCGCAAAAAAAGATTCAGTTGCTTTGGTTGGAAGAATTATGTCTATTCGAGGACAAGGTGGTTTGGTATTTTTCAATATTAATGACGGTACGGGATTTTTTCAGGGACTTCTCAAAAAAGATGAAATGGATGAAAAAGTTTTTGACCTTTTCCAAAACACAATCGATATTGGTGATTTCATAGAAATACACGGGAAACTTTTTATTACCAAGCGAGGAGAAAAAACGCTTCAGGTGGTAGATTGGAAAATTCTCACAAAAAGTATTCGACCACTTCCAGAAAAATGGCATGGCATTCAAGATGAAGAAGAACGACTTCGAAAGCGATATCTCGATATTATTTTTAATCCAGCGGTGAAAGATATGATTGAAAAGCGAGCAAAGTTTTTTGGTTCTATACGATCGTTTCTGAATACGAATGGATATATGGAAGTACAAACCCCAATCCTCGAAAATACTGCTGGGGGGGCAGAGGCAAAGCCATTTATCACACATTACAATGCATACGATATCGATGTGTATTTGAGAATCTCGCCTGAGCTTTGGCTTAAGCGTCTTATGGTTGCTGGTTTTCCAAAAATATTTGAAATCGGCCGAGTATTTCGAAATGAAGGAGTTGATGCGGAGCATTTGCAGGACTACAATCACTTTGAATTTTATTGGGCATACGCTGACTACAATGACGGAATGAAGTTTGTTGAGGAGATGTACAAATATATTGCTAAGGAAACTTTTGGTACATTACAATTCACGATAAAAGGTTTTGATATTGATCTTACAAAACCATGGATTCAATATGATTACGTGGAAACAATCAAGAAGACCACAGGTGTGGATATCCTCACTGCAGATCTTGAAGAAATAGAAATGAAACTCAAAGATTTAAAAGTTGCGTATGATACAGATGGTTTCAATTTGAATCGAGCGATTGATACTCTTTGGAAATATTGTAGAAAACAAATCGCTGGCCCAGGTTTCCTCGTAAACGTTCCTGTAATGATGGAACCACTTGCAAAGCGAATGGAGAAAAATAAAAATTTGGTTGAACGATTCCAGATCATCCTTGCAGGATCAGAGCTTGGAAAAGGTTTTAGTGAGCTCAATGATCCACTCGATCAGATGGATCGATTTGAAGACCAAGCAATGCTTCGAGAAAATGGAGATGATGAGGCACAGATGATGGACGGAGATTTTGTTGAGGCACTTGAGTATGGTATGCCACCAACATTTGGATTTGGTGTTTCAGAAAGACTTTTCTGGTTCTTTATGGATAAGCCGGGGAGAGAATGTCAGATATTCCCATTCATGAGACCAAAAGTTTAATATAAATGTAATAATAAAAAAACAGGTTCACGAAGTGAACCTGTTTTTTTATTACAAAAAATTCTTTAAAAATATTTTTTCTGTTGATAACTCAATTTTCTCAAATAACTTTCTAAAAAAGCTTTATATAAAGCGCTATTTTTACGATATCTGAAAAATGGAAAGTGAGTATTTTTGTTGCGCTGTGGGATAAAGTGCTATAAAATATATATCAAGTGGGAGAAAGTGTGATTTGCCCCACAAAGGCAAATCACGTCAAAAGATTTTCATTTCGTAAGAAATTAAAATTTTTGACGCAAGGTTCCTCCTAATTAAAACTCAATCATTATGTTAATCGGCGAATACATTCACACATTAGACGAAAAAAAGAGAGTTTCTTTGCCTATTAAATTTCGAAAAGAAGTTGGAAAGAAAATCATTGTAACTGCTGGTCTCGACAATTGTTTGTGGATTTTTACACTTGCACAGTGGAAAAAGATTTCAGATAAACTTTCTGATTTTTCCATGTTGCAGGCAGACAATCGAAGCTTCAATCGATACATGTTTGGAAGCGCTACCGAAGTTGAAGTCGATACGATCGGAAGAATCCTCCTTCCAGAATTTCTCGTTACCCGAGCAAATCTTAAAAACAAAATCGCAGTCGTTGGTGTGCAAGATCGAGTTGAAATCTGGAATGAAGAAAGCTGGAAAGAATACAAGAGCGTGGTCGAGAAACAAGCTGATCAGCTTGCAGAAAAGCTTGGTCAGGCGGGAGCGTTGTAAAATCAAAGCTCAAAAATCAAAAAATATATGATACACAAAACCGTACTTCTCAATGAATCAATCGAAAATCTCAATCTCAAAGCAGGTAAGATATTTTTTGACGGAACACTCGGAGGTGCGGGACATACAAGCAAGGTGTGTGCTGATTTTGGCGGAAAAGTAGAAGTGATTGCAACCGACAGAGACAGTAATGCAATCGCACATGCCGAAGAGAAGCTTTCAAAACTTGGTTGTACATACCATCTTGAACTTTCTGATTATCGAAACATTGATGCGGTACTCGCTGATCTCAGAATCCCCAAAGTAGATGCAATCCTCCTTGATCTCGGGCTTTCATCTGATCAGCTTGATATTTCTGGACGAGGATTTACATTCAAAAACAATGAACCACTCCAGATGACTTTCGCAACACATCCAGAAAATATTGTCACTGCCGAAACGATTGTGAATGGCTGGGGAGAAGAAACGATTGCAGATATTTTATATGCATATGCTGATGAGCGATATTCTCGAAGGATTGCAAAGGCAATTGTACAGGCGCGGTTGAAAAAAGAAATTAAAACAACTGGCGATTTGGTCGCGATCATTGAATCTGCGGTGCCGGCGGGATACCGGCGCGGAAAAATACATCCTGCGACAAAAACATTTCAGGCTCTCAGGGTTGCAGTCAATGATGAAATCACAGCATTGAAAGAGGGAATGGAGAAGGGGTGGAAGCTTTTGAACAATGGCGGACGAATGGCAATCATTTCATTCCACAGTATCGAAGATCGTGAAGTAAAAAACTTTTTTCGAGACAAAGCAAAAATAAAAGAAGGGAAGTTAATCAATAAAAAACCAATCATTCCAACTGAAACTGAAATCCATGAAAATCCTCGATCGCGAAGTGCAAAATTACGAGTTATAGAAAAAATAATTAATTAAAAGTTCGTCGCGTCATACGTATGGTTAAGCGACATAATTTTTACAAAATAAAAAAATGGTAGCGCAAGTCATTAAAAAACAAATAGAAAAAATTGAATACAGGGAAAAGAAAATTTTCTGGACTCTCTTCTCGGTATTTGTATTTTTCTTAGTTTTGTATGGAGTTTTGGTAAATAAGGCAATTATGAATGCTGTTGCACAACAGAATCTTGAAAAAAATATTGCATCTCTGAATTCCGCTGTTGATGCGATGGATTTTCAATATTTGAATATGGAAAACAATATTACCATGGATACGGCATCAGCAGATGGCTTTGTTTCTCTTTCTCTTTCTCAAGACAAATTTGCATTTATTGGAGGCGCTCAAGATAATGCTTTGTCTGTAAATGAAAACTAGTATTTTTAAAAGCAGGGTACGAATTATTTTTGGACTCCTTATTCTTTTTTGTTTGATTGTTATTGTTCGTTTGTATTTTTTGCAGATTGTAAATGGTGATGCGTACAACGATAAAGCTGATCGACAGTACACAAACGTTTCCGTGAATACCTATGATCGCGGAAGTATTTTTTTCCAAGATAAAAATGGACAGAATATCGCTGCTGCAAGTTTAAAAACGGGCTATATTCTCGCGCTCAATGTCAGAGAAATGTCCACTGATACAGAAGCGTATTACAATCAGATTTCAAATATTATTCCCATCGATGCGGCGACATTTTATGCTGCAGCTGCAAAAAAAGACAGTGCATATCAAGAAATTGTTACAGAGATTGCTTCAACGACCGAGGTACAGAAATTAAGCCAGCTGACTTTGCCGGGGATTATTATTGAAAATGAAAAATGGAGATATTATCCGGGTGAAAGTCTCGCCGCGAACATTATTGGTTTTATCGGATACGATGATACGGGCACGAATCTTGTCGGAAGATACGGTTTGGAAAAATATTACAATGATACCCTTGCACGTGATGGAAGTAATCTCTATGTAAATACATTTGCGGAAATTTTTTCGAATATTACGCAGAATTTTATTGATGATAAAGGACGAGAAGGTGATATTGTCACTTCGATTGACCCAGAAGTGCAAAGTTATGTTGAAAAAGAAATTGCCACAACAAATGATAAGTGGCATTCACAGACGACAGGTGCAATTGTGATTGATCCCTCGACCGGAGAAATATATGCAATGGCAACTTACCCAACATTTGATCCGAATGATTTTAAAAGTGAAACAGATGTTGGTGTTTTTGGTGACCCGCTTGTATCCAATGCATACGAAATGGGTTCCATTGTGAAAGCACTTACCATGGCTGCCGGTCTTGATTCTGGAGCCGTTACTGCAAGTTCCACATATAACGATACTGCTTCTATAAAAGTTGATGGAAGCACGATTCATAATTATGATGATCGCGGTCGCGGGGTGATTCCCATGCAACAGATTTTAAATCAATCGCTGAATGTAGGCGCCTCATATGTTGCGACAAAAATGGGCAAGGCAACCATGCTTAAATATTTTGAAGGATATGGAATCGGTTCTGAAACGGGAATTGATTTGCCAAGCGAGGCCGCGGGGAACATTAGCAACTTATTGGACAATATCAATAATAGCAAACAAGTTGAATTTGATACCGCATCATTTGGACAGGGAATTTCAATGACACCGATTATGACGGTCGCTGCGCTTTCTGTGCTTGCCAACGGAGGAAAATTAATTATTCCTCATGTGGCAAAAGAAATTGATTATAAAGTTGGACTTTCTAAAACCATTGATTATACCAATGAGGCAAAACAGGTTTTGAAACCGGAAACTTCCGCTGAAATTACACAAATGTTGATTAATGTTGTTGATCAAGAACTTGATAAAATTATTGGAAATTCAATCCTAATGCCACATTATAGTGTTGCAGCAAAAACAGGAACTGCTCAGATTGCGCGTCCAGCCGATGAGGGTGGTGGATATTATCCAGACAAATATCTCCATTCATTTTTTGGATATTTTCCTGCTTATAAACCTCGCTTTCTGGTATTTTTGTATACCGTTGATCCACAGGATAAAGCGAATCCTCAGGCAAGCGAATATGCCGATCAAACACTCACTATTCCATTTTTTGATATTACACGTTTTTTGATAAATTATTATCAGATTCCGCCAGATCGGTGATTTGTGTATCATAAAAATTAAATAACTTAAAAGAAAAAATGTATCAAATGTGTTAAAATAAAAAAAATGAAATCAATATTTAAAAAAATAATTTTTACCATTTTGCAATGTGAGGCGCGTATTATTTTAAAAAAATATAAGCCCAAAATAATTGCCGTAACGGGAAGTGTGGGAAAGACATCAACAAAAGACGCGATATTTTCTGTCATGTCCAGTTCATTTCACATACGAAAAAGTGAAAAGAGTTTCAATAGTGATATTGGTATTCCGCTTACAATTCTCGGCTGTCAAACAGGTTGGAACGACCCAATTATTTGGACAAAAAATATTATCATTGGATTTGATATGATTCTTTTTACGAAGAAATACCCAGACTGGCTTGTGCTTGAGGTTGGTGCAGATCGACCAGATGATATCAAAAAGATTACCAAATGGGTTAAGCCAGATGTTGTTGTGGTTACTGCATTTGCAAAAGTGCCAGTGCATGTGGAGTTTTTTGCTGGCAGAGAAGCTATTATTCGAGAAAAGCAATATTTGGTGGAAGCACTCAAGCATGACGGCGTTCTTGTTGTAAATGGTGATGATGACGACGCGATGCGCATGAAAGAAAAATCAAAAAATATTTCTCTTATTTATGGTACCGATGATCTCGCAGATCTCATTGCTTCTGAATATCAATTTCATTATGAAAATGGAAGTCTCGATGGTATTACGTTTAAAGTTTCATATCAGGAAAATAGCATTCCAATTGTCATAAAAGGATCTCTTGGAATGCAAAATGTGTATTCAGCACTTGCTGCGATTGCGGTTGGACTTTCACAGAAAATCAATATTATAAAAGCCGGTGAAGCGCTTTTGAATCATAAGACACCAAACGGGAGAATGAGAATTATTCCCGGTATGAAAAATACAACGATTATTGATGATACCTACAATTCTTCACCAGTCGCGCTTACTTCGGCATTGCAGACTTTAAAAATGATTCAAACAAAAGGGAGAAAGATTGCGATACTCGGAGACATGATGGAGCTTGGGAAACATTCAGTCGAAGAACATTATGAAGCAGGTAAGCTTGTGGCGCAGTCCGCAGATATTTTATTTACCATCGGAATTCGTTCTCGAAAAATAGCAGAAGGTGCGCTTGATGGACAGATGGATGAAAAAAATATTTTCCAATGCGATGATTCTGTTGAGGCGGAAAAATTAGTCCGAGAAATGCTACGGGAAGGTGATATTATTCTTGCAAAGGGTTCACAGTCAATGCGTGTAGAAAGAGTTGTGAAGGGGATTATGGCTGATCCAAATACCGCAAAAGATTTTTTAATACGACAGGAAGATGAGTGGAAGGTGAGATAATTTTATACAAAAGAAAAGGCCCCACCTCCAGTAAACTGGTAGGGGGGCCAAAAGTTTGGCTCAGACTTTTGCAAGGACTCCCATGGGATTCCTAATCCCATATTCCTCGCGCAATGTCTGGATGACTTGCGGGTCATTTGTGAAATTAACCATGACTTCACCATCGCGACTCATATCCCTCAGTAGGATGAGGATGATATCCAGTTCCTCCTTTTTGTGTCCGAGGAACCCTATACAGACTTTTCCTTCCACCTTAGTTGCAGATGCTGCTTTCCTGACGTGCCCAGCATTATATGCCTGAGCAATTCTTCTCTCGGCGTCTATTACTTCGAGGGTCCTTCCCTCGATTTGTTGTTGCGGATGTAGTTCGAGCGTCGCAATGATGAGCATTTACCTCTCCTTTGGAATAGAAAAAAGTAATGAAGCTGAGCCGAGTAGTACTGTATTACCATTGACGACTTTTGTCAATTCGTTTTTTATGTTATATAATAATCCATTATGATAGAAAAAGATATTCAAAAAACAGATTTAGAATTTCCTAATACTCAGGTAGAGCGATTATCACTTGGAAAGAGAATGGAATTTCAAAGGAGATTTATGCAGAAGCTTATTGATCTCGGTCAACTTTCTAAAAAAGATGAAGTAGCATGGGGTTTAAACAATGGGGGTGATGGCGGTGCTATTAGTAAGTATATTGATAATAAAAATGACAATCCAGAAATCTACAATCTTATTAATGATGAAAAATATGACGAAGCATTAGATAGAATGTTGGTATTTTGGAATCAAAGAACTATTGACGATACACAGAAAAAAGCAGCATAAAAGATAATGCGCGCGACCTCTGGTCGCGCGCATTTTGCAATCTATTTTTTTGCTTCCGCTTTTTTCTTCGCAGCGGATATCGACGCTGGGCTGAAGTGTCTTTCGACACTCAGCCATACACCTTTGGTAAAATCAACTCTCACCTTTTTGTAGTCGGTGATATCTAATTCCTCGGGTTCATCATCCTCAAAATCATCGTCATCATCCTCGCATTTTACCCCCCCCGTGTCGCTTTTTTCCTCTTTCTTCTTTACTTCATTTTGGTGCATCATTGAGGTACTCACCTCAATTTTATCTCCTATCGTTTCTGGAAATAAAACTTTAACAAGTGCCCCCAAGACACGGGGGTATATATCTTCTGGCCGAAAGGCCGCACTGATGTCAACATCAATTTCGTATTTGAGGATTGTTCCTCCAATGACCCCAGGAACAGCCATCAGTCCATCCACGAGTATTTTTGCAAGCTTTCCTGGGTTTCCATCTGTAGTGGTAAATATTGTATCTATACCATCATTATCGAAGAGTCCCTCGCCGAAATCATGTATCCCTGTTGTCTCTGATACTTGTTTTGTAACCAAGAATGCACGGCGGTACGATTCAACGAGCTTAATAACCCTAATATGAGGCTTGATTTCTCTCGGCATGAGTTCCTCCGAAGTGAGTGTTGAAATTCAAAGAGCTTCGTAACTTTGTATCTGTAAACTATTCTAGTACTTTTATAAGAGAAAGCAAATGGGGAAAAGGCGGGCTATTTTTTCAATCTACACACAAAAATCTTTGGGTAAATGTATGCACCCACGACAGTAGATACTTTGAGTTCAAGGGTTTTCTCAACTTGAAATTTTGACTGCTTGAGAATTTTCTGCAGAAGTTCTGATTCAGTCGTGTATGCGACAAGAACTCCATTTTTCGCAAGTATTTTCCCACTATAATCTACAAAAGTTTTGTAGAGTTTTTCGAGGTCTTCGCCTTTACTGATTTGCATACCAAAAGGAAGATCGGCAGTGATCACATCAAAAGTTCCGATTTCTGGCATATCAAAAATATTAATATTTTTGAGCTCAATCTTTTTTATAAGCCCAGCCTTTCTAATATTTTTTACGGCTTGCGCAATACTGGTTCCGTTATTATCAAAACCCAAAAAGGTGAGGTTTGGGTTTATGAGTCCCGCCTCAATCAGTAGTGTTGCACTTCCACAAAACATATTGAGGTATGAGGTGCGAGTATAGAGATTACAGAGGATATTTACCGCATATGCTTTTGTGGTCACAAGATTTTTGCAGGGAAGTTCGACCCTTACAGGGTCAGTACACCCGTTCCGTTTTCTATTTCGCTATTACTCATATAAAACTATCACGGGTCTTTCATTTGGGTCTCTACCCAAATTTCAACCTTACAGGGTCAGTACCCTCATTGGATATTTTACTTCATTGTGTGAGCCACAATAATTTTCTCGCCGTCGCTCGAAAATTTTCCAGCCCCGGACTCAGCTGTTTTTTTACGTGGAAGTTCGACCCTTACAGGGTCAGTACAGGTTTCCCATTTTCTCGGATTATTAAATCCTCAAAAATATGGGAGAACCTTTTCGATTCCCCGACGAAAGTGATAACATCACTTTCTTAGAGTCACAAATTTAAAAAGCGCCATAAAGCGCTTTTTAAATTTGTGATGTATTACTAATGTTTGCGCGAACTTACTTTGAACAAAACTAATAAAGAATAAGGATTCGGCAGGACGAGCATTTACTTTGGGATTTGGTTTCGTCCTGCCGAAGCTTTCTATTTCGCCCGCAGGAAGGGTTTGGGAAGGAATGCGGGCGGAATTACGTTTTTGTTTTTTGCGGAATTTGGGGCGGACTTCATTCAAATACAAAATACAAATTCAAAAAATGTGTCCCAGACATTCTATCATTTCATCCATGAAAAAAGAAATCCATCCTCGGCATTCGCCTCGGACATTTCCGCTAGGGCTACTCGCGCCTAAGTTCCTAGGAAGCGTGCGATCTTTTCCGAACGGCTCATTTCCTAGGAAATGAGCCGTTCGGAAAACGCCCGCAACTCTTTGGGGAGAAGAAGGTATCTTCTCCCCAGCTTCGGGACTCCTCCTCGTTAGCTTTCTTCTTGAGTAAGCTTGTTTTTAAGAGTTTCGTTTTCCTTTTGAGAGCTATGAGTTTATTTGGTTGCCTTCGGAGTCCGCCCTCGCACAACCCCTCTTCACTTTTTCATAATAGAGTTTGTAGTGTCGCTTTCGCTATTACATTCATTTGCTTCGGTTACGACGGCGCTCATCCTTTATTCATGGACGCCCTAGCGGAAATGTCCGAGACTCAAATGCAAATGCTCTTGTGCTTGCCCCACCCACCGTGCGCGCACAAAAAAATCACTCTTGCGAGTGACTCCCAATTAAAGTTTTGTATACAAAACTCCTTTTCCAGTTTTACCTTCTTGTTTTATCTTTCCCTCCGTTTCCAGAATACTTAAATATCTTGTTGCGGTTGCATCAGATACATATAAAAGTTTTTGTACGTCATTATTAGTTATGCTTGTTTGCTTCGCAAACAAAGTCATAATTTTATCTAGCTTCTTTCTTTTTCTTCCTTGTATTGCAAGTTTTGCTTTCTCGAGAAGTTGATGGATGAAGCTCTGAGTTCTGATCGGCTCATTTCCTCCCATTTGAGCCGTTTGATTTTGAGTGTTTGTTGGAGCTTGATTTACTGGAGTTTCCACAGTTTGGGGCTGAATTACTGGTTCAGGAATTTGGGTCACCGGCTCAATAACTGCTCCATTATCATCTTTGTTAGGAGGTGTATCTACTTCGTTTGTAGGGCTTTCTTGGGCTTCAGACGGCATTTCTACTATTGGAGAATCGTTGGTAGAAGCTGGAACGTCAGTATTTATAGACTGGGTAGTTTCAGGGGTTTGAGTGTCATTTATTGTGTTATCTTCATTCATATCTTCATATTATCATAGTTTTGTAGTCTTCTCCAATATAAAGCACCATTTTAGTCAGACCTATGAAAAGGTATGAAATTTAACAAAAAGTTGACAAAAATATATACTACATGATATTATTGGAAACATGACAAAAACAAACGTTGCAAAAACATTATTATCAATTAGTGAAGTATCAAAGATTTTTGGTATTCATCAAGACACACTTCGTAACTGGGAGAAGAAAGGACTCATTACTCCACTGAGAGTCGGCCCACGTGGTGATAGAAAATACAGACCAGAAGATATTGAAAAAATTACTAATGATAAAAGTATTGTAAAAGATTTGGGGATCTCTGCAACGAATGATGAAGGAAAAATGAATCTAACTCTACTTAAACAATTTCTTTGGAAAAGTGCAGATATTTTGCGTGGAAGAATAGATAGTTCAGATTATAAAAAATATATATTTGGATTACTTTTCTATAAGCGTATCAGCGATATGTGGGATGAAGAATATAAAAAAGTTATCGATGAATACCACGATGAAGAAATTGCCAAAGCAGATCACAATCATAAATTTCAAGTTCCAAAAGATTGTCGTTGGGAAATAATTCAAAAACAAGCTGAAGGTATAGGACATAAGCTCAATGAAATTTTTGATAAACTCACAAATGCAAACAGCCCCAAGCTCGACAAGATTTTTGATGACCTTGATTTTGCAAACAAAGACAAATTTCCAAACGAAACACTTCAAAAATTAATTAACCACTTCTCACAACATAATTTCGGAGATACATATATAAGCTCTGACTTACTTGGAGATGCTTACGAATATCTTATAGAACAATTCGCGGCTGATGCAGGAAAAAAAGGAGGAGAATTCTACACCCCCCGTGAAGTTGAGCGTGTAATTATAAATATTTTAAAACCTCATGAGAAAGATCACATCTATGACATGGCTGTCGGGTCTGGTGGTTTTCTTTTAGAAGCTTATCATCATCTCAAAAATCAAGCGGGAGATAAAAAAGCTCGCTCTCTTTATCTATACGGTCAAGAAATAAATATCGGTACTTATGCGATTGCCAAAATCAATATGTTTTTACATGGACTTGATAGCGCCGATATTCAACGTGGTGATACACTCGCTGATCCAAAATTTCTTAATCCAGACGGTTCACTTAAAACATTTGATATCTGCGTGGCAAATCCACCTTACTCAATTAGTGAATGGGAGTATGAAGTATTTAAATCAGATAAATATGGAAGAGTCGCAGGTTATGAAATGCCTCCAGCAAAAAAAGCAGATTATGCCTTTGTTCTTCATATGATTAAATCAATGAACGAAAACGGACGTGCCGGAATCGTTCTTCCTCACGGTGTACTTTTTAGAGGTGGTGCAGAAGGACGTATTCGTGAGAATCTTATTAAAAATGACTTAATTGAAGCTATTATTGCTCTTCCAGTAAAACTTTTTTATGGAACAGGTATTCCAGCGGCTATTGTGATATTCAATAAAAATAAGCCAGAAAATCATAAAAATAAAATTCTTATAATAGACGCCGAACAAGATTTTGAGGAAGGTAAAAATCAAAACCGCTTACGTATAAAAGATATAGAAAAAATTGTATCTGCTTTTAATGGTTACAAAAATATTGAAAAATATGCGCGTGTTATTGATGTGAAAGAACTTGAAGAAAATGAATTTAATCTTAATGTTAGACGTTATGTAGAAAATGCAGATGAGGAAGAAATTGTTGATGTAAAAAATGTGTGGGGTGAAGTGAAAGAAATTGAAAAGGATCGTGAAGTTATTGATAAAAAAGTTGAAGATTATTTAAAGGAATTAAAATATTAAATTTATGAATTTTATTAATAAAATTTTTGAAAAATTTAATCTATCCTTTATGTGGAAAGGTAATAAAAAGAAAATCGTTAAGCAAACCGGTGAAGGGTTGCAGGTTCATCAAGAACAAAACGGGATTACTAACATTTTTCAAATACAAAATTTAACAGTTACTAAAATAGAAGAAATTGCCGGTATTGATATTTCACAGGATCAAAATCTTCTTATGAAAAGTGCCGGACAACGTTTTCTTGCTGAACAAAATACAAGACAGGAAAATCTAAAAAACGCAGTAGATAAAGCTGAGTTGAATACAATTACTAATCCACAAGAGGTCGAGAAAGACTGGTTTCTTAAATGGATGGATATTTCTCAAACTGTAAGTCGAGAAAATGTACAAGAAATACTTGCTAAAATTCTTTCTGGAGAAGTGAAAGCTTCCGGCACATTTTCTATAAGAACCTTAGAAATTTTAAAAAATCTAAGCAAGGAAGAGCTTGCTCTGTTTCAGAAATTTTGTGATATCAGTTACCATGTTCCTCTTACTGGAAATATTTTTACACATGTAATTTGTGAACCTTTTGGAAATCCTGGAGATAATGGTTTAGCTCCTTTAGGGTTATCATATTTAAATTTGACAATACTTCAAGATGCCGGGTTAATTAAAACAGACTTAAATTCATGGATAGAATTCCAAATTCCTCAAATATTAAAGTTACCATTTAATATTGGTTCTAGTAAATTTGTGTTGCAAACTACTGATGTAACGACTGAATCAAAACCTCATGTAAAAGTGATTAATTTTACAAATGTTGGTCTAGAATTACGTTCTGTTTTAGATCTTGGAACCAATCCTGAATACAACACTAAATTTTTAGACTGGGTAAATGATAAGTGGAAAATGATTCCAACTTTATAAATATGAAAATATCACTATTACAAAAAAATATTCCACAGGGTTGGTCAAAGAAAACGTTAGGAGATGTTTCTAGAGTTACTGCTGGTTTTGGTTTTCCAATAAAGTTTCAAGGTAAAAAGAATGGAGAATATCCCTTTGCAAAAGTATCAGATATGAATTTATTTGGTAATGAAAAATATATATATAAAGCAGAAAACTATTTAGATACTGAAGATTTGAAAACAGTAAAGGTGAAAACATTCCCCGCAGGAACAGTCATTTTTCCAAAAGTCGGAGCAGCACTTTTAACCAACAAAAGACGGATATTGAAAGTTGAAGCTATTGTTGATAATAATGTTATGGGCTTGATTCCTTCTAATACCACATCTGAATTTTTATATTACTGGATGCTTAATTTAGATTTAACACAACATATCTCTAATGGTACTTTGCCATCTATTAATCAAGGGTATATTGAAAAGCTTGAATTTTTATTACCTACAAAGACTGAGCAAGAAAAAATTGCGGATATTTTGGGAAAAATTGATGAAGACATTACAAAAACGCAGGAATTGATTGAGTCAACAGAAAAACTAAAAGTGGGCTTAATGCAACAACTTTTTACTAGAGGATTTGGACATACAAAATTTAAAGAAACAACTCTAGAAAATATCCTTAGCTCAGTAATCGATCATCGTGGCCTCACTCCTAAAAAATTAGGAGGTGATTGGTCTGAAAATGGAGTTCCTGCCATATCAGCAATGAATATTAAAGATGGGAAGATAGTAAAACCTGAAACAATTCGTTTTGTTGATGAATTATTATTTAAAAAATGGATGCCGGAAGGTATACAACTTGGAGATGTTATACTTACATCTGAAGCCCCACTCGGGGAAGCTTATTTGGTTAAATCGACTGATAAGTATTGTTTGAGCCAAAGATTATTTGCATTACGTCCTAATGAAAATGTATTGGTAGGCGGTTACTTATTTTATTTTCTAACATCTCCTAAGGGACAAACAAGATTACTTGAACGAGCAACAGGATCGACAGCAAAAGGTATCCGACAAACAGAGTTATTAAAAGTGGTTATCAATTATCCTGAAAAAGAAGAACAACGAAAAATCGCAGAAGTTCTTTCCGCGGTTGATGAAAAGATTTTAATTAATAAAAAATTAAAAGAAAAATTCACTGAATTAAAAAAGGGATTAATGTCGGATCTTTTGAGTGGTAAGGTTAGAATTATTAACCATAATGGTTAATAATTATACTTGCGTAAAAACCCTAATATGATACCATTCCAATGAACATAGAATATCG
>Ga0302186_10001491_pt1 | contig 19372 bp, 10 predicted proteins | sample II_Bog_E1_2_FD_198782 | JGI IMG/M metagenome (GOLD analysis project Ga0302186, IMG submission 198782) | Peat permafrost microbial communities from Stordalen Mire near Abisko, Sweden - II_Bog_E1_1 | ecosystem: Environmental > Terrestrial > Soil > Wetlands > Peat | place: Sweden: Abisko...
TCGGTATAATATTATTTTCTAATAAATCAGAGTAATATCTCAGAAATGAGCATCACTAAAGAAGAGAATTCTCGATTAAATTTTCATAAAATTCATTTTACAATACAGAAGAAAGTAAAATTCGGACAAGCCGTCTTTGTCTGTGGAAATACTACTTAATTAGGCTTATGGCGACCAGAAAAAGCTTACCGTCTCCGTTGGACTGAAGTAATATAATAAATTATTCAGGGTGACCTTTGGACTAGTTCTTTCTTACTCACCCACAATATCCCTGATAATATTGAATTTAAATATGTTATTGCTAACTGGGAAAAGCCTAGTAATGACAACTCGTAATGGTAGCTCGGCTCCCACAATCGTAAGATTGATATTGATCGATCTGGATCTGCTACTATTTGTGGTATTTTTATTGTTATACAGACGATAAATGGAACATGGATAGGGTGAGTCTCTACTTGTTAACATGCAAGTCTAAAAAAGCACAAGAGGAGAAATATTATGTTGCTGGAGACATTGGTGAGCTGGGTAACATTAAAACTATTCAGGAAATTGGAATTAAAAAAAGATTATGAAAAAGGTCATTAAGAAAAATACGTTACTCAAACTGAAAAGAGATTATTAAATATCCAGGTCTAGTCATAGCTAAGAATTGGAAATTTACAGTTACTCCTTCTATATCTTTCGAGGACGGTAACAGTTCTATTACTATTATATCAAAAAGGCAGAAGTTTTTTAAAGTTAAAGAAAACCGGGAAGAGTCCTTAAAATGAACAGCCAAGAGTCTTATCATCCTCATCGGAAACAGGTTTGCCATACTAGGGGGGAAATTGTTGTTTTTGACTAATGCAACATCAACTAGCTTGTTTTTTCAAAAATTACCAGCCAAATATTTGTTGGGAGTTTTTTGAAATCTGCACAAGATGTGATACGACTCAAAGAGCAAGGGGTCACCTCCATCCTATCCATTCAAAGTGAACGGGATTTTAAGAAGCATGGGCTAACTCCTCATTATTTGAGTTTGCTGTGCTGTGAACAGGGAATTATATGCAAAAAATATGCTATTGAGGACATGAACAACTAAGATTTTGTTAACAAAGCTGAGGGAGCAGTTAAAATGATGAATGAACTGCTAAAAGATGGAGGCAAAGTCTACGTTCACTGTTCTGCGGGAATATATCGCTCTCCCCAGATTATAGCTCTTTATCTTTCTATGTTCCAAAACTACAGTATTGAAGAGGCAGTGTCCATGATTAAGTTGAAGCACCCCTTTGCTAAGCCTAACATAAAGATAATTCGTGAAACGATGGGTATAATGTCGATAAGACAGTTCAAAAGGCGAGTCTATTCCTGAGGTGTTTTAATGATATTTATTATTATTTGTGTATAATATCTAAACAAGATAAACGCTTAAATATATCAAGAATAGTTCAATGGCAAATTAGATGGCTTTGGAAAATGGTAATTGCATATCCATTTAATTTTGTTTATAGAATTAAATTATTTCCATTTATTAAAGTCATTTCTGTCAAAATAGACAAAATGCTTGTCTTGATATGAATCTTTTAACAGAAATGCTCATTAATTAAAACCATTGAAGTGTTCCATCTAATCCAAAAAATGAAGCTGCCAAAATAAGGAGTTCAATGTTTAGAAAAACACATCAAAATAACTCAAATTGCATATAGTATTAAATCCCAAGAAAATGTTTACTGAACATTAAATATATAACTCACTGAATTAGCCAAAATAAAATATTTCTACAACTTATAATTATTGTGATTATAATATTTTCACCTTTAAAATGGGCTGTGTTAGTGCAACTGAAGATAAAAAACCTCTAAACAATTAGGATAAAACAGCCAAAAATGCAACAACAACGACTCAAAATAATATGGCTGACGTTAGTGGAACTGAAAACAACAAACATCAAAATAATTAAGATAAGGCAGCCAAAAATCAAGTTGCCGCAAGTGATAATATTCCAGCAGCAGGAGCAAAACTTACAGAATCTTAACTGAAACAGTCAATAGAAAGTTTGTTTGACTAATACGACACTGACCATAATGGATATTTGGATGTAGATTAAGTGGCAGTATTGCTTCAAAAAAGCCTAGGAGTGGGTCAAGTGAACAAAAGATAGATATTACAGTTCATCAATGCCGCGGATACTAACGGAGACACTAATATTCAAAAGTATGAGCTATTTAATCTCTACAAAAAAATATATTGCTGAATTGGTGTTCTGATTATTCCATAGATCTTCTCATATTAATTATCACGATAATATACTTTATTATACTAATATTTCTGAAATTGTTATTTTTGAAAATCGCATCTAATTAAAATAATATAGTAAGGGATTATCTAATCTATTTTATTGTTTCGGCCTTCATTCATTATAAAAATAAAAAAATACTCTTTAATAATATTCATGCGCACGTAAATAAGAAAAGATGTGAAATGGTCATAGATTAATAAATAAATGAATATTATAACTTATCTATTTTGTTCAAGTATATTATCTTCCTCTTTGTTTCAGCTCTACTATAATGACTTGCCTGAATATGTCAGTAATAAACAAGTAAATTAGGAATAGTTTGACAAATAAAAATGAATATTAAATGAATATTAAATAAATAATACTTTTTATGAATTATTTATCATTAGTTGCATGAGTTTAATGCACAACTCCCAAATAATGCAATATGTTATCGCGATCTCTCATAAATAGCACAAAATAATTAAATTGTACCATCCCGAAAAGAAGTTCCTATGCCAAAAAATTATAATGTTAAAAAATGATGATAAACGTTCTCAAGACCGCCTTCAAGCGCAACTATAAAATATCAAAGACTACCTCCTGCGATTCAATAGACTAGACAGCCAAGTAGAAATTGAAGATCATCTCAAAATATAAAAAAACACTAAATAAGGTTTTGAAATATTTTATCTGACGCTCAAATATCATTAGTACCCAACCCTATCGCAATTTCTAAAAAAGTAGTCCTTTGGACTCATAGACTAAATACCCCTCAATCAAACTAATAGGAATTTATTTGCTTTTTTTATCGAGGAACTTTTTGAAATCATCATGCGCGCCGGCGGCATTAATAACTATATCTACTCGCCCAGCAACATTTTTCTCACTCCAAAGAATATGTAAAATAAATTCTAGCCCATTAAATTGTTTGTTAATCCTATTTCAATAATCGGGCTTAAAATTTTTGGCAGCGACTAAAATATGGACATTTAAGATCTTGAGGAGATATACCCATGCCTCCCACCAAACTTATATGAATTTACCTCTATGGAGGATTTGAATGTGTTAATAAAGAAGCGATGTTTTGCCTTTCTCCTTTTATGCTGGATAATTAGGGGAGTCCCCAATCTACTTGACTCTGAAAAATTACCCAAATCAATTTCTCAGAAATGCATCAAAGAATTGCTCCCGAGTCAAAGCTAGATTTATAAATTTTTGCTCAATGCCTATGATGATGCTCTTACAAAGGCCTAAAAATTGATTGGCGTCAAGTTAAAATAGCTTTTCATTGCAATACTTGTGTAAAACTGCAAAGATCTAAGCTGGGGCAAAATCTATGAACGACTTTTTCCGGTACTATCAACCTTTACATCACAAAAAAAATGGGTGAAATAAACTGAGAAAAATCGATGTTAATTTTAATAATTCGTTTAAGGCGAATGGAAATCGTAAAAAAATAAAGAATTTTATAGATCGAGATAAATTAGTCCATAAAATAAGGAAATGGGATCAGCAATGATATTTCTTTTGACAAAACTGAACATCCCCTTTCACATGCCCTTGAGATATTTCAATTTGATAGATCAACTCAAGAGTTAATATTTCTCTAAGGCCCAAAATGAGTTGGTGACATCGTTAGCTAAAATCAGTGTTCCTTAAGATGAGTTGATGTAGACTACTTGCTCATCATTTGATATAAATGGAAAGTATAATTCTAAATTAATTAGCAAAATGGATCAAACTGAAATCAAAATTCCTCATTCGTTTGCATCGTAAAATGCGTTAAATATTTATGGAAAGAGTATGATTTATAAGAGCAAAGCTAAGTAAGTGCTAATAATTCCGGACTAAAACTTTTCTATATTTGAATCAAGCAATTATTGGTGAAAATAGGAAGGACTCCTATTTGGATTGATTATAGGCTCAATTGTAATTTTAAAGATGAAATGAAATTATTAGTTTTTTCAAATAAGATTCACAATAGTTGACTGTCAAAGTGAATATTTTAGATATCTTTTATTATCTATTTCAGCGTCATGCATCAAAGTATATCCAAAGCATGTTGACAGTACTGATATTTGTGTCAGTTGGCTTCTTAGTAAAATTTATATGGTACTATCTCTATTAATTTTTATTTAAATTTTATTGTACACCTAAAATATATATCTTTAAATGTAGATTTTCTGTCATTTCCTTATTTAAATATCTAAACTTTAAACAACATGAAAAACCCGACCAGTGAAGGTATTGAGATTCAACTGATCAAAACAACTGTGACCCTCAAGAAAGTTAATATCACCGTCAGATTTCCCTGCTCCATTTCGTTTGCTCTTAAATATGGTAAGCTTTATGTGATGAAGAAACCAATGTTGTTGAACACCAAGATATCCATGAACTCCGCAACGGCCAGTGTATAATAGGCTAATCCATCGAGATGGAACTTTAAATTCCCTACCATAATGGAAAATACGATGAGAAAAAGGTATAAATATGGTAATTTAGATGAGTCTGCTCATATTCATGATATCAGTTAATGGTAAAATACCTGCAGGATCAGTGACTATTAACCCTACCGATAGAGTTATGAATGATAAAAAGGTGACTCTGTAAAAATGTCCTGACAAAAACGCATAGGTAATATTCACCCTCAATTTTGAAAAGGTTAAATTGGTAAAAATGAAGAGTGATTTTGGAAGAAAAGGTGTTACTCATGTTGCAGTTTCTCCTGCTGTTGATAAAAATCATTAATCCAATTTAAGCGTCAATAGAATTAAACATTCTGGATCTTCAGGACTGTTTAAATCTCAAGTCTAAGGAGTATGCAAAGACTCTTCCAGAGAAGAGTCTCAGAGATTTGATGCCAATAAACTTAGAATGCACTCAAGCAGAGTTGTTTAAGCGCCACATCAAAGATAGAGATTTAGTCTCACCACATCATAATATGAGATTATTGCAAGATCTCCTCAAAGTCCTGCTAACATAGCAAGATAAAAATCGGCAATCCATAGGCTATAGCGTTAAACCTCAGATTTTCATGGTTCTAGAGCTTCAAACCATATTGAAGAAAGCCAATAGGCGTAATAGCTCCATCAAAAAAAGATTTCGATTCTTGAACGTTAGAATGAAGGTTATATTAAATAAATCAGTAAAATGAAGAATTCTGTGAGAGATATTGACTCATAGTAACGTTATGAATAGAACAACCAAATTTAAGATGAACTCAATAAGATAATTGGCAAATAAAAGGCTGAAGAATAAAAGATATCGGAAAAAGTATCTGATCGCGGGAAGGATCAGAAAGAAAGAGAAAGTGAATCAAGTAGTCAGAGGAGAGATTTAAGGGAGGATTTGAATAAGAAGAAATCTAGAGTCATTGCTTTGGACTCGTCTCGCAGCTAGTATGAAGTTAGACTTGCTGAAAAAGATAGATTGATAAGCCAATTGCAGAATGATAAGATTAAATTAGAGCAATTATTGTAATAGGAAAAATCTTTACAACTTTCAGGCCAAAAACGACAAGATGTCAAGGAGAGTTCATACCGATAACAGTTGAAAAAGTTAAATGACAAATTTTCTCAAAGTGAAATTGAACGACAAAAGGCTTTATTTGATTATAACAACCTCCAATCTCAGGTGTAAACTTCTGAAAAAAAAAACCAACTGACTCTCAGATAAAAATAGAGAAATCTCATATAATAGAGAAACAAATTAACGAAAAAGTTATAACAGGTCAATTTAGACTATAACAGTCTCAAATAGGCCCAGGAGGAGACCAAAGCATTGATAGCTGAGTATTAATCAGCAAAAAAAAAGACAATTGATTAATTTAAGAGTAAATAACTAAGAATTAATGAACTTGTGCAGGCAAACAAAACTCTTCAAAGCGATATGAAAAGTCTGGAAGCGACAAATAAAGTGTTAAAGGAAGAAGTTGAGCATGTATCCTCTCAGTTTAGCGAAGATAAAGGCAACTTTAAGAAGAAGTATATGGAGACCACCAATTAATTAAATATTCAGAAAGACAAATTCTAAAAATTGAAAGTAATTAATCTTAACCTTGAGGTGAAAAATCGTTAGTTATCTTAAAAATTAGAAAAATAAACAAAAGAGAAGAATACCTTCAGCGCCAAACTCGAGTAAACTAAAAAAAATCAGCAAAAGTATATTCAATAGGAAGAAAATAAACAGCGTGCTGTTGAGTCTTTGTCTTCTCAGAGCTTTACTCAAAATCAGAGGCTGACTGAGCTAAAGAATAAACTTTAAAGTGAAAAGAAGAAGTACGAGCAAATGCAGAAAAAATATGAGGAGAAGGATCAGTATTTCCAACAATCAAAGGAGTAGATGCAGACTGAAATTGACTAACTAAAATGGCAAATCAAAACCCAAGCCTAGAAATTCTAAATTCTGTCATCTAAAAACCGAGATCTAAATGAGCAAATGATAGATCAGAGTAGAAAGGTGATCGATATGTAAACTAAGGTAGCTGAAGACGAATAAACATTCCACTAAAAGGACAGTAAAATATTAGAGTTGTAGCAATAAATAGAAGAGTTGCATTTAAATCTGTAATAAGCCAACGAAAATATTAAAAGAATTGAAGGATTAAATCATACCATCTAGAAAAAAGAACAAGAAATATTGATACTACAATAGGCCTTGGACAAGAACAATTAAAATTTCACCTCTCAAATCGAAACTCTGCTTAAGACCATAGAAGAACATTAGAATTAAATTAGGAATAAAAATTAATCCATCATCGCCATGCACGATTAAATTGATATCAAGAAGGAGGAAATATATAAATTAACTCAAAACTTAAACGCCAGAATTAATGAGCTAACCATCGCTAAAGATCTCAGCAAAACACTCAGCCAAGACTATACAGCCATTTCCGAGAAATTTGCCAAAATCAACGAAGAATAGAAGAGTAAAGCTCAAAGATTACAATATCTTTAGGAAAATTTATCTCAAAAAACAAGCCAGCTATCCTCCAATGTAAAGTAGTTAGAATTGATTACAAGTGAATTCTAATAGTATAAATTTACTTTGAAACAAACCCTAGAGCAACTAATTTAATAAGTGAATCGGGACTAGAGTGAGAAGAGATAGGCCATAAACGTAATAGCTTTTAAGCCTGATTCTCAACTGTAGTTCCTGCTGACTGACTGTCTCAAAAAGCATCAACTTCGTGTTGGCAAATCAGAGTAAAAGTTCCTTGAATAAATGAATACAGTGGCCTACCTCTAAGAATAATTATTTAAACAGCAGGCCTTCATCTAAAAAATAGGAGAAGAGCATGATGAGAGATTAAGAAAGTAGGATGAGAAGTTAAAGTTAATTATCGACAGTAAAAATAAAGAAATAAGCGATTTAAAGATGCAGTTGGAGGAGGAGATGCAAAAATTATCAGACTTTGCCAGTTAAGTCGATTATCTTAATTCAGAAATCAATAAACTGGAGTATACAATCGATGAATTAAATAGGCAAATCGTCATTCATCAAGAAAATTAGAATGAACTCAGACAACTCAGCAGCGAAATGGAAATTTAAATATTCAATTTTAAGGAGAAAGATTATAAAGAAAAAGCATTAAATCAAACCGAGCAGGAAGAAATTAAGAGAGGATATGAAACTGAAATTGAAAAGAAGAAAGAAACCATCAGAGGATTAGGGGAAGAAATTAAACTAAAAGATAAGACTATCAGTGAGAAGAGTGATTAAATCAAAAGAATCACTTTGAATGAGGAACATAACAAGGCATAGAAGCTTAAATTAGCTCAATAACTCAAGGAAATTACAGCCAAATGCAATTAATAAGCAAACTACAGAATCATTGCTGAAAAACAATTAAAGGAAAGAGAGAAAAGCATCAAAGATCTCCAAGAATAACTTCAAAGCAGCAAAAAAGCAATTGATGAGTCAAAGACAAAAGAACTTATACAAGGAGAAGAGATTAAAAAAGTAAAAGGAGACCTTTCTCTGCAAGAAGACAGGTATAAAATACTCAAAGAAGATCAGGAATTAAGATACGTCAATCTTTTTGAAAGTGAGAAGAGAGAAAGAGAAAAAATTGATAGGCTTGAAATAACCAAGGCTAAATTAGAACAATAAAACCTATAGCTTCGCGAAAAATACATGAAACTGGAAAGTGAGATAGAATTTTATAAATTCTACAAGGCAGAAAACACCAAAAGGATAGAGTAATTTGAAAAGATGAAAGAAGAATCAATGGCCTAGCTCTATAGGCAAAAATAGAATGCCTTTAAATCAGAAAAGGAAATAAGCAACTATTAGACTAAATTCTTCAAACTCGAAGCTGAACTGTAAAACTCCAATCGAGAAAAAGCCAGTTTAGTCGAGAATATTCAAATGTGCAAATAAAAAATAGCTGAGTTGGAGGAGGCCAAAAAAAAGATTGAGAATGATTACGAGAATGAAATGAATGAAATGCAATATAAAGTTGAGGATTATGATAAATTAAGAGATGCCCTCGCCAGTAATGAACAGTAGAATTAAAAGACTATCAATTAACTCAAAACCAAATTAAACTAAGCTAGATAATAATTACATACGCGGGGAACCCTAATTGAAGAACTTGAAAAGCTGCTGGAGGATCGCCCTTGTGATATCAATGTGTAAAAGGCTAAATGGGAAGCTGATTTGGAGAACGAAAGACATTAACTTTAAATCAAAATGTCAAAGATTGAATAAAACTTTATGGTCTTACAATAGGAGCTGGAATTTCAAAAATAACAGTCAATTAAAGAAATTGAAGGAGCGAATAGTGTCATTCAGGAGCTGAATGAGGTTGTGCGCGATAAGGAAGAGAGTCTTTAGTATAAGGAAGAAGTGATCAACGAGCAGACCATTCAGCTATAGGAAATGAACTTACAACTTAATTAGTGTATTTCTAAGTGGGAAAAGGAGAAGGAGGCCTACCTCCCTACGGCGACCAAAATGAATGAGCTCAACGATTAAATTGCGAGAATGAACAAGTTTATTATCGAGTTGGACGGCCGAAATAAGCAGCTGCTGGAAATCAATAAGCGCAAGATGCAACAAAAGATTTAGAACAATAAATCTTCAATCACGGACATGCTAAAAGAGATATTACTGTTGGTGCAGAAAAATAAGAACAAACTGTTGGGACGCTGTATCAATGATAAAGAAAAGGAGCAGGTCATTTTATAGTTTAAAACGTTGCAAGATAAGCTGGATATGACTCTGAAGTCAACACAAATCGTGACAATAGCAGCTCCCAAAAAATAGTGATTCCAATCAATTATTGACATATAAGCATTGACAGTTTTTTCAATTTTGACAGTTTGGTATTATCTGAACATCAAACACTAAACTTAAGTTGGTTAATTTTTGCTATTTAACATAATCTAACTTGTGTATATCCTTATTAATGTTGTTGATAATAGTAAGTCTTATATAAGCTTATTTGCTGCAATGCAATTTGGCTGAGTTCTACTCCATTAAATTTATCAACATCTTATGAATCAAATAGTAGACTGTCCTCGTAAGATCATAAAAAATAAACAAATATTAAATATTATTAATGATCTTGTTTAACAGGCCAACTCGATAATTTGCCTGTTCAATGTTATTTTATTTCTAAACATTCGTGCAGCCTCTCTTAAATCATGCTCTTTTTTTTATAATCAAGTTGGCTCTGTTTGACGACCATAGCTTTCGTCTATAAAATGCTAATATATGCGATAAATTCTGTTCGGATATGTTGAACCATAATATCATTTTATTTAATGGCTGAAGAAAAGGGAGTTCCTGTTGTGATTGACAATGGATCAGGCATGTGCAAGGCCGGACTTTCCGGTGATGATGCCCCTCGTTCCTCCTTCCCATCTATCGTCGGACGACCAAAGTACGACAACATCATGGTTGGCATGAACAATAAGGAAGCCTATGTTGGTGAGGAAGCTCAGGCCAAGAAGGGAGTTCTTAAACTTTCATATCCCATTGAGCACGGAATTGTTAACAACTGGGATGACATGACCAAGATTTGGCACCATTGCTTCTACAATGAACTTAGAGTTACCCCATCAGAACATCCTACTCTTCTCACTGAAGGTAATTTTAATACAATTCAGCCCCCAGAAACCCCAAAGCTAACAGAGAAAAAATGACTGAAATCATGTTTGAAACATTTGAGGTTCCTGCCTACTATCTGGCCATCCAAGCCGTCCTATCTCTTTATTCCTCCGGAAGAACCACTGGTCTCGTCTTGGATGCTGGAGATGGTGTGACCCACACAGTCCCTATCTACGAAGGTTATGCCCTTCCCCATGCCATTGAAAGAAATAACTTGGCTGGTCGTGACCTCACTGAATATTTGAGAAAACTTCTGAGTGAAGTAGGATTGAATTTCAGTTCATCAGCTGAATCATAAACTATCAGAGACATTAAAGAAAAGCTTTGCTACGTTGCTTTGGACTACGAAAGCGAAGTTGCCGGTAAATAATTTGTTATTCAGCCTATCAAAATTCAGTTCAAAATAATAAGGTTTATGAACTTCCTGATGGTCAAACCATTACCGTCGGCAGTCAACGCTTCCGTTGCCCTGAGGCTCTCTTCAAGCCAATGCTTATTGGTAAGGAAATGCCAGGCTTCCATGAAATTACTTACCAGTCAATTCTAAAATGTGACGTTGATATTCGTAAAGATCTCTACAACAACATTGTGATGAGCGGTGGAACAACTATGTACCCAGGCATCCCCGAACGTCTCAGCAAGGAAGTCACAGCCCTCGCTCCCTCCACCATGAAGATCAAGGTGGTGGCTCCAGCAGAACGCAAGTTCCTTGTCTGGATCGGTGGATCTATCTTAAGTTCGCTTTCAACCTTCCAGACTATGTGGATCACCAAGCAAGAGTATCAGGAGACAGGTGCAACTATTGTTCACAGAAAATGTTTCTGATCTGATCGACCCATATTATCCTATCGATTTGTTAAATAATTAATTAATAATGTTCGGTTTTCGAAACGCCTTCGGCAGAACGATGAGGATGCTCATCAATAAAAACATTGCTCTGCAAACTAGAGCATTTATTTCAACTGGATGGCAGAACAAAGTGAACTTCAGCTTCGCTGAAGTCGCTTAGCAAGAGATAGGAAATCAAAGAGAGCAGTTCCCAGGTAAAAGACAACCAACTCTTTCCTAAGTTAGCTAAGAGATACTACATAAACTAATCAATGTACTAATATCCTCTCCTCTTATTAAACTGGATCCTCAATTGACCAGGATTTTTGTTGAAGGTATTCAGCATCGAGGACTACCGCAGAGTAGTTTTTCGTCAATCATCGAATTGCTGGTGGCCAGACAGAACCAAGGATTGTTGGAAGGAATTAGTCGTTTGGAGTTACTCAAACAAATGACACTTGCTCTTGAAACTAGGATTCAAAGTCAAGTTTATGAACTAATCAACAGGACTGACGATACTAGTCAATGGATCATCTAAACTAATCAAAAAGAGGCCAAAACCGATCAGTTACATTTCGAATTGTCAGTTTTTAGTTTGACTACAGGCCATGTTAAAATGTTTGGAGACCATCTTATCCTCATCAAGGGTCAAGAGAGGATAATATAATCATTGCTATATCTTTAAGAGTGCCCCTAAATTTACCGTAATTCTGCCGTTGATTACCTTAAAACTCTACCTTTGAGTGATGATCTGCGTTCTAGATTGGCTGAGTTTACTCCTTCAAACACCGATCCAGCTTTAGTAGAAACGGAATGATTTGTGTTTCTAACAATTGAATATTTTATATTTTATATAAATGAATGATGATTGGTTTACCCAATACACCGAAACAAAAGCACCAGATACGCTAAAAGAGAAGAAGGACGAAGTGGTGAGAGAGATGAATTAACCGGGAGATCATGAGGGTGGGGAGACACTTTTCAGTAGTGTCGAGTATGGAAATAATAATCAGAAATTCAATACTAACTTTAACAGTTAGCTTCTGTAAGATTGGATGGGGTCTCTAACTGTTAACGCAAGACCAATGCCGCATTAAACCGCAAATTTAGAGTTAGATATTGTCGCAGATGCATAAAGTAAATCTCACAAAATACTTAATCCTACTCTTGTCATGGGAATTCCTGAACATGCTTCGGAGGGTGATCGAGAGCCAAATAATTTTGAGGTATAACCGTACTTGCAAAACAATTAGTTTCATGACTTCTAATAATCAAAATCCTAATCTGTTCAGCAAAATTAAACTCAAGTTCCGAAGGAATAGATCATAAGATAAGAAAAGTAGCAGCCTCCTCACTAGGATGAAGATGATGAATTTGGATAATATGAATAATATACGTAAACCAAAAATTAATCATAAAATAACGTATAACGATAAACTCAACGTAATTAATCTAATTAGATAAATACAGCTAGTCTTTCCCAAAAAGTCACTTAACTGTCTCCCCCTCCTACCATTAAAAAATAGGACTAACTGACCACTTTTGCCAACTCCTTAACGGATTACTCACATATTTTTTTACAGGCATTTATTTCCTGAATGCCTGATTGATGTTTATTATTGTTAAACTATTCGTTTTTATTAATAGTAGCGAACAGGAATGAGGTTCAATTTATCATTATCTGCTGGCTGGCCTTGAGAAAACAGTTTGTAACAATAGCTAATGACTCTCCCTATTTGAAGATGGAGATGAGTAAGATAGCGAACTTAAAACTTCATCAGAAAAATATAAATTTTAATATGAGTTTAACATTGAAAGCAGCATTCGCATCATTATTTATATCATAAGTACTGGGAATGGCATCAATATTTGTTACTCATGGCGGAGGACCCTTTCCTATTTTGGCCAAGTAAGAACATGCAGGTATGTACCAACAGTTTCAATAAATTGAGAAAAGATACCCTCATCCTAAAGCTATCCTCATTTTTTCAGCTCATTGGGAGGAAAAAGAATGGACTATCATTGATAATGATAAGCCAGCCCTTCTCTTTGATTATTACGGCTTTCCTCCTGAAAGTTATAACTTAACCTACCCTGCAAGCAGCAGTTCTTAACTTAGGGAGCATGTGAAGCAATAGTTGTTTAAAGAAGGAATACAACTTAAAACTAACACAAAGAGAGGTTATGATCATGGAGTTTTCGTTCCACTTATGATTATGTATCCTAAGGCCAATGTTCCTGTTATTCAGATCTCTATCCTTAAATCTCTCGATCCATAAGCTCATTTTAAAATGGGAATTGCTCTTCGAAGGCTTAAGAGAGAGGGTTTCTTAATTTTAGGATCTGGAGCATCAATTCATGGAGGATTTTTTTAGAAGGAAACTTCTGAAAAGAGCAAAATCTTTGACAGTGAGTTGGCCAGTATTTGTTTAGGGTAATTTTCACAAGAGAAACTTGTGGAAAAATTACAAAATTGGAAAAATTTAAAACATTCCAAATATTTGCATCCTCGCGAATAGCATCTAATACCCCTGTTCCTAAATTTGGGAGCTTCATAAGGCAAGTTAAGATAGCAAATGAAACTTACCCTGTATAACATGTACCTGAGTAACTATATCTTTTAATGATTCTGCATAATTCCAAACATTTTTACTAAGATATCCTGTCAATTCATATTTATATTATTATCGCGAAAGTCAGCTTTTTAATAGATTTATTATTATATTAGATTGGCTTTGGAAATAATATACTTTTATTAGGTTTACTTTTATTTAGATTTATTTTTTATTTCTTCCATTCATAATCTCACAATAACGAATATGATTTAGGAACTTTGGATTCGTAGAACCAATTAACAATTAGTTTTTTTTAAGTTCAAGAGAAACAATCTACTGAGGTCTATTTTTACAATAAATTTAGAAATACTCTCTTTTTTAGTCAGTGTATGAATAGACACATTATATGAAGCAGTTTGGTTCATAATTACGATATAAATATTGAGCAAAATCGTTTTTTGGTTAATTCTTCCCCTAATCAATTGAGAATATTTCAAAGTGAATCTAATTTTTTATATGTATTGAATGCAGGAGCTTGACTTATTTAATAAAAATGTTGTTATGTAAAATTTATGAATCTTTCTTAACTCAATAATAAAAATATGGCCCAAAATATCGTTTTTGAGATAATCTAATGGGTTCCAACGATAAGATGTTGTGATTTCGATAAAAATATAAAACACTTGATCTTTCCTTATAAACATCTAAAATCCATTTCATAAATCATACAATTAAAAATATGATTTTCATCAACATTGCAATTGTTTATAAGAAATTAGCAAATTAAAGAAAAGGGTTTTTGTGATTCATGCTGCCATCATCTTTCAAAATTGATCATGTAGTTCCCATATTTGACAATTCTGAAGGTAGTGAGGGATTATATTTTTTCAGTTAGATTTAAGTCAGATAATATGATTTCAAATCAAAATTAACTATATCTTTCTAATAATTTCTTTTTATCGGATGTACAACGAACATTTTCAAACTGGACAACAGGTCAATACATCTGGCTATGTCAATGATTCTTACGGTAGACCATCCCCCTTTCGCCTTGAGCCCAACAGAACTTCAAACTAACCTCAGGGAATCTCTCCAGCTAATGCACTCATTGTGCAGAAGATTGAGGCACTCTTTCCCATACTTGAGCAGATGGCAGGACAAAATGATGTGAGAGCCAATCAGATTATTGGCAAACTAATGGGCCTAAGAGAAGCTTTGGACTCTGTTTATGGCTAGGCTGAACATGAGATTCGGGCAGCTGATGATCCTCGCTAACTTTAAAGCGCAAAGCGTGAAAACAATGCTTTGAGAGAAAGAGAGAATTAAATAAGGCAGGAGTATCAAAAAGCTGAACAAATCAACAGGAGAACATTTGAACAGTTAGAACAATTGAAAGCTGAAAGTAGTCGCCTTTTGAAGCTAAACAGAGAATTAGAGGGTCGCTTAAAATCAGGTGGTCCGAGTGCCCTTCGTGAAGAGATAGATGAGGAGAGAAAGAGAAGCATGGGTGCGGAAGAGTATGTCAAAAGAAGAACTACCTAATACGAGAAAACTCTCCAAGAAGAAAGAAAAAAGACTGAGGAAATTAAAAGAAGCCAAATTGATTATGACTCCAAAAACTTTTAAGCCTAACAACAAGTTAGAGATCTTTTGAGAGAGTTAGAAACTGAAAGGCAAATCAAAGAAAAAACCATTTAAGGGGCTGACAGAAAAACTCGGGAGGTTGAAAATCAAAATCGTGAGCTTGGTAAAAAGACCAAATAGGATGAGCAATAACTTAGAGAAAGGTTAAAAGAATTGAAGGGTATGAAATCAGAAAATGATAAAGCTCAATAGATTATAAAATAGCTTCAACGTCAGACTGAACTTGAGGAGGAATAATTTTACGAGATCAGAGTTACCGCTGAAAAGGAAAGAAGAGAGACTTTAGCTCAATAGGAAGGGTTGAATAAAAAAGTTAGAAGTTTAGAAGAGGAAAAAAGAAGACTTGAGGATAGAGCTCGGCAGGAATAAGAAAAAGGAAAAAACTACTAAAACGCACTTGGGAGATTCAAAAATTAGATGTAGGAATAAAGGAGAACATCTTCCATGAATGAAGAGCAAATCATTAAAAATTTTAACAAAATGAGCCGCGAACGAGAAGAGATGATCAAAGTATTACAAAACAGATAAAACGAGAAGGAACAAACTGAAGAATACATCAGAGATATGGAACTTGAAATCAGAGACAAAGAGAAAAAACTTACCAATATCATCGAAGAGTTAACTCGCAAATCAAATCTCAATGAGGATGAGCTTCTCTTCTTGAAAAATGAAATTGATAAGGAAAGAAGAAAATCAATGGCTGATGAGCAGAAATTAACAAAATTGCAGACGGTTCTTGGATAAAATACTGATAAAACTGAATAAAAAATTAGAATTATCGAGGAGGCATTGGAGGCTGAGAGGAGAAAGAGCACAGTGGATCAACAAAAATGCCAGCAGCTTGAGAAGGCACTTAATGAAAAGGTATACTTCCTCAATGAGCTCACTCGCAAAAAATCAGAAGATGATAGGTAAATGGCTCTTCTTAAATCCTAAATTGAAAAGGAAAGAAACAAGAGTACTGCAGATGAGGGGCTTATTCGTAAATTATAGACCATTCTCAATGAGAAACTGAAGATAATTGACGGTAACAAACAAACTAAACAAAAGAATGACAGCAATATTTAAGAACTGAGGAGAGTTTTAGATTAATAGAGAAGGAAAAGTATGGCAGATTAAGGAAAAATCAAGTAAATTCAAAAGATTTTGAACGACAAACTTAAAGATGCCAACGATTTCACTAAGAAGATAAATTAAATGGCAAGAAAAAGTGATATGAATGATAATTAAGTCCATTTTCTCAAGGAACAAATCGATAAGGAGAGGAGAAAAAGTTCGGCAGATTAAGGTTTGGTCAAAAAACTATAATTTTTACTTGCTTAAAAGTTAAAGATTATTGATGAAAGTTCGGGTAAATCAGGAGCATTGGAAAATGATCTAAAAAATCTATCAAATGCTCTCCAAGGAGAAAGGAAGAAAAGTATGGCTGATGAAGCAACTTTAAAAAAACTTGAGTTTGAACTCAGGAAAAAAACAGAGCAAGCCAACAAAAACTAGCAGCAGTTATTCAATGCCGTTAAAAAGATCGATCTGACATAAAATTAAATTAACTTTTTGAAAAATTAGCTGTAAGGCTAAAGAAGAAAGAGCTCAGCAGACCAAAACAAATTACAAAAATTCTAATCAATATTGGTGGAGAAGTAAAAAAATCTACTCAATGTTGAAAATGACTATGTGAAAAGAGATGGAGATATCCGAAATCTCGAGCGAGCTTTGGAAGAAGAGCGAAGAAAGAGCATGCTTGACGTCGATAAAATAAAAAGGTTAGAGGTAGAACTTCAAAGACAAGTCGAGGAAGCTGGCGACAACTTTAAGAATTTTGCTGCCATGCAAAGAAAATCAGAATTGAATGCAGGGTAAATACAAAAGATTAAAGATTAAATAGAGAAGTAAAGACGTAAAACTTTAACTCAAAAGGAAATGCTGAACAGGCAGGTCAGAGAAATGGAGGAAGACAATAAGAGACTGAAACAAGATATGGAAGAAAATTAAAATGAGGCTGAGAAGATACAGAATGAAGCAAAGGAGATGGAAAGACGTCAAAAACAGCTCTAGAGGGTTATGGGAGATGCTACCTACAAAACCAAAAATACACAAGACGAACTCAATGAGGCTCGTGGAATTTTTGAGGGAGAGAGGCGTAAAAGTGTAGGTATTGAGACCACAGCAGCTCAACTACAAAAGGAGCATAAAAAGTTGTCTTAATAACTTGAATCACTGCGAAGATAACTTAGATAAAATGAAGCTATACTCAAAGATCTCAATGATAAATTCAACAAGGCTAGCGCCATAATTGACCAGCTGTAGGAGGAAAACAATGAACTTAAAAGAGAAGCAGAGGAAATTCACGATAAATCAATGACTCAAATCAATGATTCGAAAAATCAGGAGAGAGAACTTGAGCAACTCAAAAAAACATACGAGAAGAAATTGATTACACTCAAGGATATGGAAAGGTAGATGGATGATCTAGGAGCTCCTTTTGATCGATATGTTGAAAGTGGAAACTCTCCTGACAGACCAATCAAATATGGGGCAGGTGCTGGTGCTGGTGGATACAGTTCTAGTGCTAAAAAAAATGAAAATAATGGGTATGGATGGTCTTCGAATGTTAATGAAAAGAAGCATACAATCAAAGTACTTGAGCATGAAAGCAAAATCTTCAATTTTGAAAAAAGAGTTGATGGTCAGATTAGACCATCAATTCGCTGATATTATTATCAATTATATAACCTTAATTTACAACCGAATACTTCATGAATCATCAAGGCATCTTCTTCTCGGCACTTTATTTAGAGGATGAAATTCAAGTGTCGGCAGTCGAAATAATAAAATAATGCTGTCAAAGTGTATATATTTTTAGTTATGTGCTAAAAGTTGCAGATATGAATCTCTATTGCTGATGATTAAAGTTCAATATTTTAACATGAGAATTCTTGAATTTTTAGGGGATGAATTGGCAAATCCTATTTTGTGTTGACATTTAGGTTTGTATCTAAATTATGATTCCATCCGGGTGAAATGATCAATTTGGCTAGGTCGTGCAAGTAGTATAATTGATCTTGAATTTCGTTCTGGAGGTTGATATTAGTTGGACTAATGAATTTATGTATGTGTCAACCTTAAAATAATTGTGTTGTAGATTCGTAACCAAACATTTGCAGATAAATCATGCCACTCGTTTTATTAATTTCGACTTCATAACACTCCAAAAAGGATATTTCTAGCTGAATTGACTGTCAGTGTCATCAATTGGTGATTCTTATTTCGAACGACGCTGATATCTATTTCTCTTTGCTTTTAGATATCATAAATTGTAATTAATTATAAATGATGCGAGCTATACTATCAAATTTACAAATCTTTATTTTATTATAAAGTCGCATATATCCAACTGAGTTCTTCATATCAATTTTAAACTATTAAATTTCCCTATGCTGATATATTCTGCTTATAATTTAATCAAACTTCGCTATGAATTGTAACTATCAAATAATGAAGGTAAACTCTACTGTTTGGCTATCTGCGCTTTTTCAGTCTTCTTTCTAGTAGATCGCATTATATTTAGCTTTTCCTCTTTTATCTCGTGGCCACCGAATCTGAATCGTTGTATATCGAAGTCGAAAACCCGGCTGCCTCTGCTGTTGCACTCTTCATCAGCGCGCTCATCTATGCCGGCATATTCGCCTATCTGTACTATAACCTTTACATGAACGTCAGTCGTAAGGATCAACTTAAACGATGGGTTCAAGAAAGAAAAGAATTATCGAAGCTCAGATAACTTGAGCGTAGAGAAAGAGAAAAACCATCAGCATCCAGAGCTGAACTCGTGTGATGGATATGAATATGATAATTTGATGAGTTGAAAGGATGATTTTATTAAAGCTGTGAGTTTAAATCTAAAGCAAAATTGAAGGAAATTGAATTGAATCAATTTGTTGCGAATCAATATATGAATGGTGCATCTTTA
>Ga0302186_10001492_pt1 | contig 19370 bp, 25 predicted proteins | sample II_Bog_E1_2_FD_198782 | JGI IMG/M metagenome (GOLD analysis project Ga0302186, IMG submission 198782) | Peat permafrost microbial communities from Stordalen Mire near Abisko, Sweden - II_Bog_E1_1 | ecosystem: Environmental > Terrestrial > Soil > Wetlands > Peat | place: Sweden: Abisko...
TTGATTTTGCTTATGACTTAATTAAAAAAAAACTAATTGAGGATAAATTGTTTTTTATAGGGGATGATCAAGATCCCCCTTATTTACATTAAGGGAAAAAATCTATATAATTAGAAATATATATGTTTAAAAATCTATTTTTAATGCAACAAAGTTTTTAAAAGATAATGCAACTACAATTGCCATCATCAGATGGGTATTCTCCCGTTTCATTATAATGTTTAAAACTTGCGATATATGTCACCTTGATATCTTCCTTAAAGCTAATTCGGGATCCAAGGTCTTTTCTATTCAATCTGCCATTCATTTCGTCATCTTTTAAAGATTGATCGGAAATGAAAAATTCTGGACGATTTAATTCGATGCTCGAACTTTTCTTTAAAATCGATTTGGAGGGGAGTTTTTTCATTCCTGGATACATTTCAGGTTCTGCTTTCAATAAAACAGACTTCTGAGGCTCTTTAAAGTTTTCATCTCGCGAATCTAGAAGTGAGACTCTGGAATAATAATATTAATTAAGGATATATTTTTGAAAAAAAACTCATTTGCGGTTTCTATGTCTGAGTTAAGTTGTTTGGAATCTTGAATGAGTTTTTTAGCATTTAGGCTTTTCAAAAATCATGAGAATGAAGAAAAAGAGAGTTTACTGGAGATTATAAGCACAGTCAGCAAAATCTAAAGGGTTTTCAGCTGAAAATTTAAGAATTGACATGGCTTTATTAAATTTGTATGTGAAATTTATAAATTTATTGTTTTATATAATAATTTTCAAATTATTGATAGTTTCTATCAGTCTTTAGTTTTTTATAATTAAATTCAAAAAAAGCAAAACGATTTTGCTTTGGTAATTGAGATAAATTAAATTAATGGAAAATGAAATCATAAATACAAAATGTCATAAGGGACTTCAGTAGGATCTAAAAATAAATCATTATTAATAAAATAAACAAAAATTGTAGATACTTTTTTGTTCTTCTAAGATTATTTTCATTTTCATCATGTCGAAAAAAGAACCATATTCAAAATTATCTACTCCTGTTGTCCAAATATCCACCAATTCAAATAACGAATTATAAAGATCTTCCTTCGACATCTTTTCTTGTCCATTCGAATCATGTTTCCAATCTTGATCCAATGTAAATTTCATCTCTTCAAGTTTATCTTCTCCTTTCAATTCAGGTCTCAAGAGGCCGATGATCTTATAATTGATGTCCACGTAGTTTTTTTTGGATAATTGATTGTTTTGATCAAATTGGTATAAAATCATAAACTAAGCATCAAAAAAACCATAAATTTATTTTTAATGCAATCATTATCAAACGCCATTGATTGCTTTTTTCACGACAGGATCATCTTTTAACGATTCTCTTAATGCGATCATCTCAGGTCCATACCTTATTTTTTAATTATCAAATAAATAAAAATACTGTCAAATTTATAGTTAATAAAGGTACATTTTGGGATCTCCATCTATATGATAAGGCTTATTAGGATATTGATCTCTTTGAGGATCAAAAAGAATATTTAAAGAAGGATGTCTCATTGTTTTCATTACAAGGATGGGTTTTTCGGGCACTACTCATTTTAATTATTCCTAACTTTAAAAATAAAAACGTTGAGCTGAGTGTTCCTCTTCTTCTGGAATTTTGGCTGGTTTTGACAGATCATTCAAATTCTTCAATGAGGTGATTCTCTTCGATTCTTCAAATGGAATATAAACTTTTTTTTTTTGGATGACTTTTTGCTCTTTCGCTACGCATATTACACATTTTGTTTTGTCATGTTTATGAGAGTGGATCCTTTCAGAAATTTGCTTAGGGTTTAAAAATAAAATAACAACTTTTTTTCTTTAGAGCTGTTGTCGTCTTTTGTTAAGGATTTACTCGAGTTATTAAGGGATTTGTTTGAAACATTGCTGAGGTTCATTTTTTCAGGAGTTTTTTCCATTTCTTTATTAGTTTTATATATTAATGATTATAATTTTATCAGAAAAAATAAATATTTTTTTTTTTACGTTAGACAGAATTAATTTGAAATTTTTATAAGCACTTTTAAAACAATAAAATAAAAAAACACCAAATAACAAATTAAAAATCCTTCAAATATCCAACTGGGAATTTCCGGATTAGGTTTAATATTTCATTTTATAAAAATCGATTAATATTTAATAAAAAAATAACATCTTAATAATCAATGGAGAAAATCCTTCCGCAAACAAAAAGGATTGCTCTTCTAGGCAGTGGAATTTCCTGTTTAACCTTTCTCTATTCTTTTCCTCCTCAAACTTCAATCTCTATTAAATTATTTGAAAAAAACACAGAAATAACAAATCGAGCAAGAACTAAAAAATTAGGCAATAATTTTTGTGACACTGGAGCCAATTATCTCTGCACAGAAGACCGAGAAATCCTTGAACTAATCACAAATAATTTGGACAAAACAGAATTGATCAATGGATCTTCCCCTTTTCCAAGGATAATTTGATTGATTTTGACAGAGAAAAAGCCAAAAAACATAATATTTTAAAGAAATATAATTATCTTTCAGGCATCCAGAAGCTCTCAAATCTCCTTTTGGAAAACATCAAGATAAAGGATTTTCAAATAAACTTCAACACCAAAGTTATTAGAATGAAAGAAATTTCTCAGGGAAAGTATGAGTTATTTTCCCCTACTGAATCTTTAGGGGAATTTGATGATGTAATTATGGGAATCCCAACGCCAAATGCCTTGAAAATCCTTCTTAATTCAGAATTTCTCTTGGAAACTAACCCATTTCCTATAGAATTTAAGCAATTTGTGCCAAAAAATCAATATAAAATGATTTTTTCTCTTGTTATTGGATTTGCAGATTCCATGGATTTAGACTTTTATGCATTGATTAACTTTGATAGAGCTCATGCTATTTCTTGGCTCAGTGTAGAAAACCAAAAAAATGGACATATAACTGATAAAAACACAACTGTTCTTATAATGCAGACATCTGATGAGTTTTCAAGGGATTTAAAACAGAAGAAACTGGATGAAAAAAACATTATTTCCATGATAAAAGCAGAATTCTTTTCTATTTTGCCCGATTTTAAGGAAAAAACTGTGATTTTCGAGGATTTGACAAAATGGAAATATGCTTTACCAAGCAGCAAGTTGAATTCTAAGTTTATAGAGTTTTTATCTGGGAGAAATATCCATATAATTGGAGATGGAGTCATTGGGAAAGGCAGAATTGACGGATGCATGAGGACAGGAATTGATTTATATGAGAAAATAAAAGTAAAATTCCAAGATTAATTTCATTTAGGCAAAAAAAAAAAATTTAATATGATTGTATTTTAATAAAACAAAAAACAAAAAATATTATTTTCTTCATAAACTGCTAATTATGAATTATTTTAATCCATTGTATTTATAAAAGAAATGTTTTCCAATTTGTGTCAAAACACAATATCCAAACAAGAACAAAAACAGAAATCCATAGAAATTGTTAGGTGGTCTCTCATAAGGGATATATTCAGCCAATGGTATATAGACAAATATAACAGCAAGGGCCATGCTCATTAGTGTGCTTGCAGCCATAATCAAACTGGCTCTTGACTGAAAAAAAGGAATTTTATGAGTTCTAATCACATGAACTATTGTGGCTTGTGTCAAGAATCCTTCAATAAACCATGCAGTTTGAAATATAATAATTTGGTCCTGATTATCGCCTTTAAACCCAAAATACCACCACATCACAGCCCAAGTCAAATAATCGAAAATTGAACTGATGGGACCGATGACCACCATAAATTTAGCAATATCTCTAATATCCCATTTTTTAGGAGTTTCAAGGTATTCAATGTCGACATTATCAAAAGGGATACCACATTGGCTCAAATCGTAAAGGAGACTTTGGATCAAAACCTGTATTGCAGTCATTGGCAAGAATGGAAACAAAAACGAGGCTCCTGTCATCGAAAAAACATTCCCGAAATTACTACTGGCACCCATTTTGATATATTTGACGATATTCCCAAAGACTGTTCGGCCCTCTATAACAGCAGTATCAAGTACATCTAGGCTTTTTTCAAGAAGAATGATATCTGCACATTGTTTTGTTATATCCATTGCATTTTCTACACTAATGCCACAATCTGCAGCCTTTAACGCCAAGCTATCATTGATTCCATCTCCCAGGAACCCTACAACATTATTCTTCTTTTGCAATGTTTTAACAACTGCTTCTTTTTGTTGCGGGGTCAATTTTGCGAAGACAGAGGCTTTTTCAACACCATCCTTGAATTCGTCATCTGTCATGTTTCTAATCATTTGACCTGTAAGCACATAATCTACATTAATTCCTGACTGTTGACAGACATATCTGGCAACCAACTCATTATCTCCTGTAAGGACTTTAATTGTGATTCCTCTGTGGTTTAATTTTTTGATAGTTTCAGCCGTTGATTTCTTAGGAGGATCCAAAAATGTCAAAAAACCAATTAAAGTCATTTCACTTTCTTTGGAAACATCAAAAACTTGATTCTCAATGCCTTCGAATTCCCTGAGTGCAACTCCAATAACTCTGAGACCTTTCTTATTTAAATTGTGGAAAACTGTTATGATTTCTTCTTTTTTTTCTTTTGTTAAAACATCAGTGTTTCCTTCGGAATCAATGAATGATGCACAAGAGTTCAAAGTCTCTTCGGCAGCTCCTTTACAATATAAAGTAATTTGTTGAGATGCCTTCTTGCGAAGAATAACACTCATCCTTCTTCTTTCGAAATCAAAGGGGATCTCATCGACTTTTTCCATCTCATCCATTGTGTCTCGGATTTCCATAAAATTTTCTGCTTTCGTCACAATTGCCTCATCCAATAAATTTCTTAAACCTGTTTGAAAGTAACTGATCAAATACCCAAACTTCAAAGATAGTTGTGAAGGCTCTCCACTTGTATCAATGCTATGTTCCAGCACAATGTGATCATCAGTCAAAGTCCCTGTTTTATCAGTGCACAGAATATTCATCGCTCCGATATTTTGTATTGCTGCAAGTCTCTTGATAATCACCTTCTTTTTGACCATTGCTAGAGCCCCCTTTGCCAAATTCACTGAAATAATCATTGGAAGCATTTCCGGTGTCAATCCCACTGCAATCGCCAAAGAAAATTGTATAGCATCCCCCCAGCCCAATGGTTTTGAAAATCCATTTATTAAAAGCGTAACAACCCCCAAAAAAATCATAAAACAAATCATCATTATTACATAATGATCAATCCCTCGATCGAAGGAGGTTTTTTGTCTACTCTGCGAAATAGAGGACTTTATTTGTCCGAACAGTGTTTCTTTCCCAGTTGCAATGACTACACCTCTTCCAGTCCCACTGACGACGTTCGTGCCTTGAAAAACCATATTTGGATAATCATAAAGATCCGTTTTTTCTTCAGGACGTTTTTCCGCGTGTTTCTCGGACGGCATCGACTCCCCGTTCATTGCTGATTGATTCACAGAAAGAAATTTGGAGTCTAGGAGTCTAAGGTCTGCTGGAATAACATCACCAGTACTTAAGCAAACTATATCTCCACGAACCAATTCTTTAACTTTTATGTTGATTCTCGAGCATTTTAGTACAAGAAAACTGTCTGGACATTGAATTGGCTTTGAGAGTAAAGGTGTCACTTGAGCAGATCTTGGCTCCTGAACCGATAACTGCAGTTCAGGGTCAGTCACATCTAAATTCTCAAGAAAAGGCTCTTCTTTGATTGGAGGATATTTTTGAAACTCTCCATTTTTATACTCCATTTTGACATAATGAGGCACACTTTCCTCGACAAACGAGAAGCTTCTATATTTGCTTCTATGATCCTCATGATTCAATCTATAGACATCAATTGTCGAGTTGATCATTTTTTGCAACTTCTCCACTGCGTTGGAAGATCGATATTCTTGAGAAAAGGTTGTGATGATTGAAAGGACCACCATGCCTATGACAATGCTACCTCCAACATTATCTCCTTGATAATAAATTATGGCTGAAAGAACAGCCAGAAGAAGATTAAAAGGGTTTATCGCAGAAGAAAGGAATTGCTTTAAAGCCCGGAATCGTTGAGAATCTTCGTTGCTGTTGGGGCCATATTTTTTGCGGATATTTTCAATTATTTCATTAGGTAAACCGGAAGGGCTTGTAGTGAAATAATTATAGACTTCATGATCATTCATTTGGCTTATTCGATAATAATAAGCCTGATTTATACCCTTTTTTGGCGCGGCTTTGGAAAAGAGTTTAGCGAGAAATGACATTTTGAGAGGATTTATCTAATATTATTTTTTATTAGAGCAGATTATAGATTTTAAAGAAAATTTCTTCGGAACTTTCGGAATATTGAGGAAGTTTAATATTAAATTTTTATTTTTTTGTTAAAAAAAAAAAAAATATTTTTTATATGTTTATTTAATTTGAATTAACATTATTTTGGTCATTTATTTATTAATTTCTTCAGCTGCTAAGTTTTCAAGCCTAGCTTCCAAATGAGTGATGACTCTTTTAAACTTTTTGACAAAATCACTTTCAAACTCGTTTTTCTGTTTTTTTCTGACAATTTTTTTCAAATTCTCTTCCCCTGCACCCTTTTGGTTATCCGGTGAATGGTGTCCCCGACTTGCGGAAACAGACCGATAATTTACTTTTTTATTTTTTTCTGCATAATTTTTTTCACTGCTAAGCAATTTCATTTTGTTCATTTTTTTGACTTCTTCTTTGGTGATGAGATCTTTGCTACATTCTTGATTTATATTTTCTTTACTGAGTCTTTTGTCATTTTCATAATCATTCTGAAAGATCTTTTCAAGATTATTGAGTTTCAGAGTTAATGTATCACTCAACAGCTCAAAAGACTTTCTTGTATTTAACGGTCTGATCATTAAATTGTCCTCGATTGAATGTTTGGAAAAACTTTTTTCATTTTTTAACTCTTCGATTTCTTTATTCAGTTCATAAATTCGATTTGTCAAAAAACTATTTTTCTTTGACACAATTTCGAGCTTTTCTTTCAAAGAAGTGTTTTCTTTGACATAAAAATCATGCTTGATGTTCATGTCTTCTTTTAGAACTTGAAGGTTCTCCTTATATGTAAGAATTAACTTATTTTGATCAAGGATAATTATGTCTTTCTCTTGTTTTTCAGCAATAATTTTTGACTCTAATTCTGAGTTTTTGTTTTTTAATTTATCAAATTCAGCTTCATAAAATTGTTTTTCTTTTAAGAAATCCTTATTTTCCTTTATGAGACCTTCTTTTTCTTTTTCTATCGTCTCCAGTTTTTCTATCAATGTAGTTTCTTTTTGAAGTATTTCATGATTTTTCTCTTTGAGATCTACAATTTTAATAAATATAAAATGTTATGAATTTTAAATATACCTTGATTTTCTTGTTCCATTTTATTGAGTTTGGAGTCTAGCTGATCAACAACTTCATTCCATTCTTTGAAAATGTCATCTCTTTTTAGCAGTTCCTTGCATAATTCCTCATTTTTTGTAGATAATTCAAGATTTTCATCTTTAAGAATCCGAAGATTTTGGTCAACCTCTTCTGAATTAGAATTTGTTTTTTCACAACCTTCAAGGTAATTAATCTTGTCCAATAAAGGAACCATTTTGAGTCTCATTTGATTAATTTCATCTATGAAGAAGGTTTATAAATATAAAAAGTGGATTAAAACCAAGTAATTTATTCTCTTTGATGGTTTTTTCCTTGATTTTTTCTTTATTTTTATGGACTTCTTCTTCATATTTCTTTAATTTTTCTTCATATTCTTCTTTTTTAAAAGTAATTGGTGGTTCTTGCTTCATGTTTTCTTTCTCTTTGGTGGAGATTTCATCTCTTGCAGATTGCTTAATAGGGGTGCGAATTGAATTCACCAAATTCTTATTTGAAGACAGAGGCTTTTTTTCTTGATTTGATTGTTCTGTTAGCATTTTAACCGAAAGTTTTTTATAAAAAAAATAATAATGAAAATAAAAAAATCCAAATTATTAAAAAGGACCCTTAATTTCTATAAGATTAATTTTGCATTTTTCGACCCCTTTCATCTTCTCCTGGATGGCAACTTCTTGAATCTTCTAGTCGAGAAAAAAATCGATTTGAAAGGAAAGCTCGAAAAAATCTTAAAGGGAACTATATTTCTTCAATCTTCAGAATGTATTGTTTATGAGTTATCTTTGCTTGGAGATGATTTCAGAGGCTGTTATATTCAAGCGAGAAAATTATCAAGGATAAAATGCCATATTAAAGATCATAAAAATCCAAAAGATTGCATTTTGGAAATTATTGGAGAAAAAAACGATGGAAAATATATGGTTGGAACCCAAGACGAAAATTTAAGAAAAGAACTTAGAAATATCATTGGAGTAAAGATATGGATAAAATATTTGTTAATAAATTTTCAAAAAGGTCCCTATTTTTTATTTCAACAATGATAGTTTGCAACTCGAGGAGCCTTCGCATCAAACGAAGAAATTTTTGGAAGAACAAAAGAAACGAAAATTTGAGCCTCAAACGCATGAATTTTCCAAAATCAAAGAAAATCAGATTAAGATGGAGAAAGAAATTCAAAGAAAAAAAAAAATTGAAATCATTAAAGAAAAAAAAAAGCTCGGGATGTTAATTGCAAAAAAAGCTAAAGGACCGAATCCAATGTCAATGAAAAGGAAGATTCAAAAAGAAAATCAAAAAGCAGATAAACAACGAAGATCAGAAAAAAACAAAGATGACTCCAATTTAACAAAGAAGAAAAGGATTAGGACTAGAAAGAGAAAGTCAAGAGGAAATAATAAAAAAAATCCTGAATAAAAATTAGAAATTCGTTAAAATTTTTTTAAAAAAAATGAATTCAAAGAATGTAAAATGCAAAATATTCCAAAAACATTGACCCAATTTTTAATAGGCCAATTATTCTTCTCCTTATTCTCGTGAAAGAGATTCCTTAGCACTAAAATCCCCAAAGTATCTCACCACTCTTTCTAATTATAGAAAAGATGACTATGAAAAGGAATATAATGAACTAAGCTCTCAATATCGTAATATGGAATATCGGTTTACTCTTCTTCAACAGGAAAAGGTTCGAAAATGAAAGTCAACATTTTATTAAAATTAATGATTTTAAAGACAAGAAACGAAAATGAGTTTCGTTCAAGAAATGAACTCAATCTTAGATCAATCGCTCTTTTGAGGACTGAAGCAGATTCCAAGGAAACAATCATCTCCCATTTGAAAGTTGAGGCAAAGGAATGGAAAGATGCACTGGAAGGCAAAATTATAGAAAATAATAGAATGAAAGAGATGTTGGAAGAAAAAGATGAGGAAATGGAAAAGCTTTATGAAGAAAAACGCATCTCAGAAATGGCTTTCAATAAAACCACTCAAGAGAAAAAACTTTTGGTTAATGAGAAGGAAACTTTGAATTCAACATTCAAGGACAAAGAATGGAAGATAAGAGAGTTGGAGAAGAATCTGGAGAAATCGAATTTTGATAGAAAAGATTTAATGGACATGGGAAAAAAAGTTATCATTTGTTATTTTTATAGATTTATTTAAACTTTTTTTAATAGTTAGAAGCAGAACTCAAAGACAAAAAAGAGGTCCTGTTGAAAACTGAGAAAAAGATTGCAGAAATCGAAAGTAATCGAGGAGAAATTCAAAGAGATTTCAACAGAAATAAAGCTGAAGCCGATGAAATTAAACAGGAAATGAATTATTTGCAAGGATTATATAAGAAGGAAGTGAAAAAAAACAATGAACTTTTGGATAAATTCGAATTATTGCAAGAAAGTTTGAGAAGAAAAGAAAAAGAGTTGCAAAATCAAAATGAAATTTATGAAGATTCTCTCAGAGAATTGGCCTCTGAGAAAAAAAGAAATAATTTATTAGAAGATGCGAAAAGAATCAGCGATAAAGAAAAAGAAGAAGCTTGGAATGAGAAAAATTTTCTTATGAGTCAAATGAAAGAAAATAATGATATCGACAGAGAAATTATTGGAATTTTGAATACGAGAAAGAATTCATTAAAAAAATTAAAATATTAAAAATTAAAGAAAAAATCCAAAATTAACAAATTTATAATATAATAAAAAATCCTAATAAAGAGATATTTAATGAAAAATCAGGAAAAACAAGATAAAAACACCATTTTTGTTTCTGGTCTTCCCTATATAGCTACTGAGGAACAAGTCAAAGAGTTTTTTCAAGATTGTGGGGAGATAATGTCAATTTCATTCTTAAAATTTGAAGATTTTATCGATTTTATTACTAAAGAACTTTAAAACTACCAACTTTCCAAGATTCTGGAAGATTATTGGGTTATGGACATATCACTTTTAGCTCAAATGAAGCTGCTGAAAACGTGTTTTCATTATTTTGCCAAAAAATCTTAAACTCTTTTTATTTTAAGGCGTTGAAGAAAAATAAAACCTATATGAATAATCGATATCTTGATATCCAGTTGAGTAGAGGCGAAGATTCAAAATTTAATAGTATTACTAATATTCTTAATATAATAACATTGATTATTAAACTCCATTAAAGTTTCAGGTCCTCCTCCAGAAAATTGTAAATCGATTTTCGTAAAAGGTTTCCCTTATTCCATGAATGAAGATGAATTGGGTGATGTTTTCCGATCATGTGGAGAAATTGTCAATGTGCGAATTGTTTATAACTCTACCCATGAACATTCCAAAGGGTTTTTTTTTTTAAAGATTTGAACTCATATAAAATTAAATATAAAGTTTTGGTTATGTTGATTTCAAACACCCAGAGTCGGTGAAGAAAGCCGTTGAATTAAATAATAAAATCATTGAGGGAAGGAAAATATTTGTGGTGTTTATAATCCTATATTTTTCTTGAAATAGCATTTATTTTAGGATTATGAAGTTGGAAAAGCCAAAAAAGGATACAAATTAAATATGAAAGATGAAGGAAATACAAAATATAATAAACAGTCAAACTTATTTGTTAACTAATGATAATAAAAATGATTTTAGGAAGGAAGTTGTTGTGAAAAAGAAAATCAAGAAAGAAAAGAAAAAAGAGAAAACTTTTGTGAAAATCAAAGATTATAACCAACAAAAACCAACTGAGAAAAAATTCTCATTATTTGATTAAATTTATTATATTTTTGAGATTAATGAGAAACATCTAAAACCTTATATTTAAATTTATTCCACGAGATCTATCCTTATGGTAGAATGGATATTTTGTTTGCAAATAAGCGGAATGTTATCGTTCATTTTTTCCGAATTTTCTATTTGTATAGTCGTGTGATATATTCCATATGTTCTGCATAATTTGGTTGATTTTTTAAGTGTTTTTTCAGGATTATTAGAGATTATATGAGCTGATAAAGCTGGTTTCCCCACAGTTAGGGCCCAAATGTGTAAGTCATGAATTTCTAATACTCCATCAATTAATTTGAGTTCATCTTCAAATTCATGCAAATGGAAACCATCAGGCACTCCTTCCATTATTACAGCCACACAATCTTTCATTATATGATAGGTAGTCGCCAGAACCAAGAAGGCAAATATGAATGTGCAAATTGGATCTGCAACTTTATATTCCTTGTTGAAAAAAATTATTAAGGCTGCGATAATCACACCAATGCTTTGGGCTATATCACCTGAAAATATTTAAACTAGATAATATTTTGTCTTTCTCAAAATGTTTTAAGTACCCAAAATATGCATCATAGCAGCCCGTAAGTTTACATTATCGTTTTCAGAAATCATTGAAAGATTCTTGTTTTTCTTTTTATTATTGTCATTTGTAGCATTGATATTCTTTTCCAAATCTAAACAGTTATTTAACTAAAAAAAATCCTTTGAATCAAATACTTTTTTCATCTTGTTCCTCATTTAATTCATTGTATTTTGTTTCATTATTATGAGATTCTTCATCATCATGACTTCCAAAAATTTTCTCTATCTTTTGATTTTTTGTTTCTTTGGATTCATAATGGTTTTCTATTTCTTCTTCATGATGATGATGCTCCTGTTTATTATGATCATGATCATCACACTGGTCATTATTATCATGATGATGATGATTTTCATTTTCACAATGATTTTTGTTATGTTCGTGATTATGCTCAAGTGAATGATTATGGCCGTGGTTATGAAAATGATCATGATACCCCCCAGAATGCAATATTTTTGCAATAAGCAAATTGCATAATAAACCGAAAATCGCAGTGGCCAACATTAAATATTCATTAATCTCATAATCTGGATCAATGATTCTGTCTATAGCTTCCACCACCAACCAACAAGTCACAAGCCAAATTATAAAAATACTCAACATTGCTCCTATAACTTCAGCTCGATGAAATCCATAAGACAATTTATTAGTCGGCGGTTTTTTAGCTAGCCAAAGTGAAAATATGGATATGAAAAAGCCTGATAAATCTGAAAACATATGAGCAGCATCAGTTAGAATCGCAAGAGAGTGTGCAAATATCCCTCCAAATGCTTCAATAATCATGAGGATAAAACAAACTATGCTTGCACATAGAAGTTTGGTCACTGCTCCCTTTGAAGCATGATCCATATTCGGTATCTCGTAAAGATCATTACTAGAAAAGGAACTATCATCATTTTCTTTCCTTGGAGGAATTGACTCTGTAGGATTTGCTTTCATTTTAAATGAAAATTATTATATCGTTTGTTCAAAAAACTCTTCGTTATTTTTCTTGAAAATAATTTTGTAATTTTTAGGTTGAAAAGAATAATAATTTTCAGTTCAGATGGGTCTTTTTTGAAAAAATTATTTTCAATATTGAATAAAAAAATTAAGAATTAAAATATTTATCTGCTTAAATAAAATAATACCTTTATTAGTTTGGGTGGATTCTTTCTATTGTCCTATAATGCCAAATTTTAAATGACTTCTTCAAACTTTGAATATTAGTCTTTATTAATTTGTTTGGAAAAAGTTTTATAGAACAAAAAATGAACACTCTCCTCTCCTTAAACTCCTTAAACGGCGGCAATGACATTCAAGATGAAAACACCAAAAATGACGATATAGCAAGTGATCTTCTTGAAGATATCAACAATGCCGACGAATTCCTGATGAACCAAAAAGCTTTAGCTCTTGAGATTAATTCCGCTCATTCATCAAAAAGGAAGAACTCTTCTGAACTCAAAGATCTTGTTGAACAGCAAGAAGGCACATCCACCATTATTCCTTCATTAAAAAGAGTGAAAATAACAGACGAAAGAGATACTCTACCAATTGTTCAAGAAAGGGAAAATCAAGGAACATCAGAAAAAGTGATTAAAAATGATTCATTAAGTTTTACATCTAATACAGAAGATGAAATGATCAAAAAAGATAAGTTTGATGAAATGGAAATCGAGTCTGCATTTCATTGTTCCAAACATTTATTCCATCCAATAAAGTATTTCTGCATTCATGAGTCAGTTTTCCTTTGTAATGCCTGCAAGTTGGACCATCTGGATCATAAAGAATTTATCAGAGATTATTCAGAGAAAAACCTTTTGACAGAAATGGAGAAATTAAACGATAAATTAGTCAATGTCAAACACATTTTGGGCGATTTTCAAATCAAAGTGAAAAGTTTCCTCGAAGATAAGATCGAGTTCATCACATCCTCACAGATCAACTCATTGTTTAGATCCGCTTATTCCTTTTTGACGACTCCTTCCCTTACACAGATTCCTCAGACAAACAAAAAACAAATAAAATCAAGAGAATTTTTCATGGAAAGCAATTTAATAAAATCTTATCAAGAAGAAGCCTTTATTTTAGGGTTGTTTCGAGAAAAGCTGTTGAAAAATCAAATAAATTTCCTTTACAGAGCTTCGAAAGATGGATTTAATTCGAAGGATTTCCATCGTTTTTGTGATAGAAAAGGTCCTACTTTAGTGTTAATAAAAAGTACCAAAGACTTGATTTTTGGAGGATATACTTCAAAATCATGGAAAAGTAAGGAAAAAGGCGAATTTCAAAAAGATGAGAAAAGCTTTTTGTTTTCTTTAAGCCAAAAAACGAAACATGAAATTGATGAATCCAAACTCGAAAAGGCGATATATTGTATGAACAATCGAGGCCCAGTCTTCGGGGCTGGTTTTGATCTGTCAATCAGTGAGCAATGTGATCAAGATGAAGAAAGTTTCTCCAATTTGGGGATTTCTTATGAATGTGATGAGGAGATGACGCCTCAAGAAAAGAGAAAATATTTAGCTGGAGAGGTGTTTTTCAAGGTCAAGGAAATGGAGGTGTTTGGATTAGCACGCTAAAATAAATATTTAATATCTTCAATTTTTTTAATTTAGAATTCGATGGATTTTTAAATCAAATATTTTAATTATGGGAGTCATTGACTGCCTTCTTCCATAACTCTCATAGATGCATGAATATTTTGCTTGCATTTGATGAAACTTGGATGGTTTCTCTCGTTCAAATCCTCAATCTGCAGAGTCGAATGATAAATTCCATATCTTCTGCAAAGTTTCGTCCCTTCTCTTAAAGTGAGTCCTGGATCACTTGAGACGATATGCGCCGATAAGGCCGGTTTTCCAACTGATAAACTCCAGATATGCAAATCGTGAATCTCAACAATTCCTTCAACATTTTTAAGCTCATCCTCGAATTCATGAATGACCATTCCAACCGGTGTGCCTTCCATAATGACTATCATGCAATCTTTCAAGACGGGAATTGTAGTGAAGACCACGAGAACTGCAAAGAGAAAAGTGCAGATAGGATCCACTATTTTGTATTCCGGATAGAAGAAAATTATCAATGCTGCGATTAAGACCCCAATACTTTGGAGGATATCACCTATTTAGTGTTAAAAAAAAAATATAAGAAAAAAAATTAAAAAAAAGGATCAAATTAAACCTATAATATGAATCATTGCTGCTCTCAAGTTATAATTGTCCTTTTCAGAAACAACAGACAGATTTTTTGAGTTTTTGTTAGGACGAGTTTTGAAGTTCTTGGTGATTTCATGGTGATGTTCCTCTTCTTCATCATGTGAGTGAAATTCGCCTTCATGAGAGTGAGATTTGTGTTTTTCGAGATTAATTATCATCCCTGCTTTACCTAAGTTTTTATCTGAAGGTAATTCAATGAAATAACCTTCCGCTTTTTTAGTTTTTTTCTCATTTTTTTCTCCACCATGTTCGTGCTTATGTTTTTCTTCATGACCATGATCTTGACTGTGTTCATGGTCTTCATGCTCATGATTATGACTGCTTTCATCGTGGCTATGACTGTGACTGTGATCATGACTATGTTCTTTTTCTTTGTGGTCATGATCATGATCATCATGGTCATGATCATGATCATCATGGTCATGTTTATGCTCCTTTTTCTCTTTTTTTTCTTTTTTTTCTTTTTTTTCTTTTTTTTCTTTTTTTTCTTTTTTTTCATGCTTATGTTCATGTTCAGAATGCCCCTTTTCATCATCATGGTCCTCATGTTTATGGTCATGATCATGTTCGTCTTCATCATGTACTTTTTTATCTTTTGTATCCTTCTTTTCGTTTTGTTTAGTACCATGATCATGCCCATGATCATGTCCATGATCATGTCCATGATCATGTCCATGGCTATGTCCATGATGATGATGGTGTCCTCCACTATGAAGAATCTTCCCTAGAATCAAGTTGCAACATAAACCGAAGATAGCAGTTCCCAACATCACCCATCCTTGAATCTCATAATCTGGATTCAAGACTCTATCTATTGCTTCTGCCACCAACCAAATCGTGATCCCCCATATCAGTAAGACACTAGCCAATGCACCAACAACTTCTGCTCGGTGGTACCCATAACTTAGCTTTTTGGTGGACGGTCTCTTGGCCAACCAAATGGAAAAAATGGATATGAAAAAGCCTGAGATATCAGAAAACATATGGGCAGCATCAGTCAAAATGGCAAGAGAGTGTGCAATGATACCACCAACTGCTTCGGCGATCATCAACATGAAACACATACCACTCGCACAAAAGAGTTTTAAGATCACACCCTTGCTTGTGTTTTCCATGTCAGGAAGATCATATATATGTTTTTCTTCCTCGGATTCTTCCGGGCTATCGGACTCATGAACCTCAATGGTGACTGGTTTTTGAGGATTTTCGAGAAGTTTGCTCTCGTTCTCGAGATAAGTGGACTTATTGTCTTGCTTTTTCTCAATAAAGGGCTCTTTTGTTTCTTGGAGAGTCTGGTCCATTGCTTTTTACTTAAATTAGAAATCTTGAATTTTTTTGAATATGTATTAAGGGAAATTAATTTATAAGCAATATTTGCAATTTATTTTTTAGAAAATAATTAGATTTATTTAAAGGTTTTTTCTAGATGAATATTTTAAGGAAGTGGATGGATTTTTTGAATGTTTCTGCTCATGGTTTGAATTCCCAGTCGGTTTTTTTTCCGGAGCATTTGAAAATAGATTGAATGTTGAGGAAAATGTTGATTTTAATTGTTCATTCTCATGTTCAAGTTCCTTCAGTTTTCTAAAAAAAAAATATTATAATAATTATAAGAATTTAGATAACATGCTATGCTCTTCAGTTTCTTTTTGGGTATTCATGAATTTAGATTGAATTCCTCTCATTTCATCTTCCAAAATATCACTTTTGGTTTGTAGTTCATAAATCTATTAAAATATATCATTTATATATTATATCCTTTTTTTCTCTCGTTTGACTTTGTATTTATCATGATCCTTTAACAAATGGTAATCATTGATCATTGCTTTATATTTGATTTGTAGATCTTCATATTTCAAATTAGTCTCCACCAAATTGGTCTGTTAATTTATTTTAAGAGAAAAACTGGAATTATATGATGGATTACTGATAGCTCTCCATATTTTTTTTCTAATCTTTCAAATTTATCCTCAATGTTGTTTTTATCCTTTTGAAGCTTGACAACCATTTTATGCAATTCTTCATTTTTTCCAGCTTTTTCATTTTTAGTTTTTCTAGAGGATAATAATTTCGATACATATTTCCTTCATTTTGTCTATTAAATTATTAACATCGTCATGACCAACTCTCTTCAAGCTCTCTATAATGTGATCAGCAAATTTCACCTAAAAAAACAATAAGTTTGTATTTTTCAAAGAAAAAATGAAACCTTTTCGTTAACTTTCATAAAATCTGCTGTCAATAAATTGCAATAATTCACCAAATCCTTTTGTTCCTTTAAAATCCTATTATTATTATTCGTTAATCTTCGAATCAATGTCTTTGTCTGGTTCGTATCGCTTAAATGAAGCAGATCTTGCAAACTTATCTCAACTTTCTCGATTTTCATCATTTTATTTAGTTCATATTCCTTTAATTTTGTAAGTTCTGGAAAAAACTGTATTAAAAATATACATTGATCTGTTTGCAATATTGAATATTATTTCCCTTGATATATTCATTTTCTTCTCTTAATGTCTTCATTTCTTCTTCCAAATGTCGGATTTTCTGTTGAAGAGTTTCAACTCTTATTTGACTGTTTCCGACATTCCCAACCGAGATTTGGCTTTGGCTTAATTTCGGAGTATCAGCCTCCTTAAAGCTGTACTTTTTGGCACTTTCTGTTGAGATTTTAGAATAAATGACTTTATTTTTCATTTTTAAGTTTATTAATTTATATTGATTTTTCGTTAAATAATCGTTCTTTTTTCTGATTTGACCGCTTAATTTCTTGAATACTATAAAACTCTAAGAAATCCTTTAGTTGTAAGAAACCTCCTCCTATTCTAACAACTAATTTGCCATTTACTAATTGTAAAACAACTTTTTTGTTGCCAATTTTATAATAACCCTCATTGTTCAGTTTTTGAATTGATATATTTTCATTATATTCTGATAATTGTTTATCTATTTCCTGAAAATTCATTTGAAAATCATTCAAGGTCCTCGAAACTTCCAAATTCCCTTCGATTTTTGACTTTTTATATTCAGATGAAGCCCTTTTTTTCTTTGAAGAGGCTGAATTATTCTGCTTAAAAGGTGAATTTGGTTCAGGTTTTGAAGAAAGCTTTAAATTTATATCATAGATCCTTTCATATATTTGCAAAGATTCGTCAAGCTTTAGTTTTGCCTTTAACTCCTGTAAAATTATGGTCATAACACCTGGATTGTTCCCAATCAAATTCACTATACTCAGCAAAGTTTTCAAATCTTGGGAAGCTTTATTTGTGGAAATAGGAATGTCTTCTATCTGTTGATTCTGTTGTCTTAAAAGACTCTCAACTTTAACTTCAAGCTTCGTGTTCAGTTCTTTTAAAAAAGAAATTTCTTTGTTGAGACTTTCTATGGTTTCTTGATGGTTTTTATTAATTTTCTCATAATGATCAGCTTGATTTACGCTGCGTTTAGAAACGCCATCTGTTATTTTTGAAAGAAGGGAAACTTCTTTATCCATTTTTGTCATAAATTTATCAAAATCAAATGGTTCTTTTGGCTTTCTGTTCTTCCTTTTGTCTTGCATTGATTCGATTTCATTGAACCTTTTTAGATAGTTAGAAAAAAAAATTTAGTTTTTCAAACAAATTCGTAATGCTGATTTTTGTTTCATTAATGGCATTCAATAATTTAGGGTTTTTCTCAAGGAGTGACTCTTCTTTCAACAATTTTTGGAAATCTTCTTTGATTGTTGCCAGTTTAGTTGTGTTGTTAGTCAAAGAGTTGATTTCTGAGTTTTTCACCAGTCTTCTAAAATCAAGGAGATTTTCCTGCATCAATCTCATTCTTTTTAATCTTTTTTTAATAATTATTTAACACAAACTAAACAAATGAATAATTTACAAGGAATGCTCTTCTTCTTCAATCAAAATATTTTTTTTTTGCTCAGGTTTGTTTCCTTTCAGACCGAACGAATTTTTCTGTTGGTCTTGTTTTAAAATTGGTATTAAATTTGCAGGTTTGTTTTCTTTATTTATTTCCTGCAAAGAGTTCACCCATTCTATTTCTATTGATATTAAAGCTTTTGAGGTATTGGACTTTTCACAAAAACTATTATTATTCTCATTGATTGGAAACCTAATTTCATTGAATTTAAGGAATTTTATTATGATTACCATTCCGTTATTGATTTTTTATTGTCTTCAAATTGCATCCTTGAGAGATCCAAAGATATTTGCCCGTAATCTAATCCATTTTTTTTGACATTTTTCAGCAGAATCTCAATATCATCTTGTCTTTTTAAAATTAAATGGCAGATGGTAGGTTCTTTTTTGTTGAAAAGTATAATATCAAAGACTTTGTGGTTTATTTTTATGTAACATCCAATGCTTTTTTCTAAACTATCAACATTTTCTTTTTCTTGCAAGCAAATGTCTTTTATAGACAGTTTTATCAAGCCTATTGTTTTAAAAGTAC
>Ga0302186_10001493_pt1 | contig 19363 bp, 11 predicted proteins | sample II_Bog_E1_2_FD_198782 | JGI IMG/M metagenome (GOLD analysis project Ga0302186, IMG submission 198782) | Peat permafrost microbial communities from Stordalen Mire near Abisko, Sweden - II_Bog_E1_1 | ecosystem: Environmental > Terrestrial > Soil > Wetlands > Peat | place: Sweden: Abisko...
CCCCAACCCCAACCCCAACCCCAACCCCAACCCCAACCCCAACCCCAACCCCAACCCCAACCCCAACCCCAACCCCATATAATATTAAATATTCATATCCCAATATTAAGTACGTTATATCTATTCAAAACTTAAATTTAATTAGTATCACTTCGAACACCATATTTTCTATAATTATAATAATTTGATGCAGGAAATCAAACATTTTCAATAAGAACATATATAGTTATTGGAAAACGTCAGTAGCTAGGAGGACATTTACAAAATTATGACCAATAAAGGTTTATTGTCCAAAGGAGTAATCGCCTTTCTCACGAGACTCTATCAGTACTCAACTCTTGCTGCTTATAATGCGCAACAAAAGCTTAAAATTCTTAATTTTGGATTGGTAATGCTAAAGCAACTGACTATAACTAAAACAAAATAAGAATTTGCTAATTTTATCCAGCAAAATTGTCTTTCACTATCAAAGAGGGGTGATAACTTTGAACAATCTTTTTCCATTCTGCAGGCCACATAAATATACTAGTTCTTCAGAGCACAGCTCTTGCCCTACTACTAAATGTATTAAGTAGTACTAGACTCTCATCCTCATTTCAGATTTTAAGCGAAACCAGCAGATATAATTAAAATAAAATAGGAACATGCCCTTCAAAATGGAAGCGCAGTTGATGTTTAGAGTGTAGATTGCTTACGATAATTTGTAGGGATTAGGGTAGTTAAGGAAGAAAAGAAGGAAGTAAAAAAAAAATGATAAAATAGATTTAGCTAAAAGTAAATTAACAATACATTTGAGTTAAGATGTAGCAACAAATATTTTTTCACCGATGAGGGTTTAGCGAACTGGTCCAAATCCCTTCGCCCTCGGTTTTTTATCTTTAAATATCTATGCCACTTGGACTGCCTATAAGTTTTAATTCCTATCTTTATATACAATAATTTTGGCATTTTGTAAAGAGTTATTTTTCTTAATTTTTATCTAATCATTTGTTGGAAGCCTTTATTTGATTTGATTTCCTAAAAGGAAATAACATATTCATATGATTCGTTTCGATGTTTGATTATACTGATAGCTTTAGGAATGATATTAAGTTCTACTTTTATTATCAAAGCGACCACTATGAAAACAATTACTAATTTTATTAAGAAATCTGTCGAGACAATAATCTTAAACTCCAATCATGCAGTCAAATCGTTTCGAAATGACCTTGCTGGTTGTTAGAAATAAAATATTCCAGTTACACAAGGGGAATAATTTGCTTATGCAGAACCCAAATAACGATAAGTGAGGTCATTATCTTAAAAATCAATAATAAACTAAAAAGTACTTGAAATCGATGTCATTGAGTCAGGTTATATTCCAAAAGAAGGAGAACAACTCTAAAAAGTGGCAGATAATTTAGAACCTATTCACGAAGTTAGTGAAACAAAAGCAAAGGAGAGTAGGAAGTTGAAGGAAAGCAGAAGTCCTTCTCATCTACTAGAAATTTAAAATTAAAAGAAGAACATTATTGAAGAATTAAAGAAATTGGACCAAGAGATAGCAATTATCAAGGGAGAGGTCGTTGAAGATGGGGCTTTAAAGAGAAAATAAAAAAATATTTAAGAAGAATAATTCAGGAGACATGCAAAAGAGCTTGTGCGCAATCTCAAGAGCCAGAAAAAATAAATAGATTAACGTAAACGAAAAGATGCAGAAAGATAATTGCTAGTGTTGAAAGAAGAGGAAGAAGAAAGAAGACAGCGCAGATAGGAACAAAAGCTACGGTTAAAATAGGAAAAACGAAGGGCCATCGAAGTTCGACTGGAGGCAGATCGCCATAAGCGAGAGGAAAGAAAGCTGATTGAAAAAGAAAGTAATAAGCTAATCCTTCAGCTTAAAAAGGAAGAAAATTTCATGAAGCAGAAGGATATTTTGCCTGCTTAATTTAAAGAAATTGAATAGAAAAAGAAAACCATTGAAAAGAGACCTGAAATCAACTTCAAAGAAATAGAAGAGCATTAGAGGAGATACATGTTTATTCGGGAACAAGAAAAGCAGGACAAGCAAGATAGATCAGCTTCAGTCAATAAACCTGCTCCAAAATATTAGAAAAATACTTGGACTTAAAAAATTGAGGAGGAAGATTTTAAGAGAAAAGAAGAGGAAAAAATTAAATAATTTCAGCGGAAGGAACAATTGGAAAAAAGATTAAAATATGGTCAGCTCGTCAAAAATATATTCCTACCAAAGAGGAAAGAGGAGTTTAGATCAACGGAAGAGGAGTTGATTTAAAAATTCAATGCTCCTGATACTACAAACTTACCTGCTTTACAACTTCCGAAAATATCCGAAAGTGAAAAAAGGGTAACTGAGAGCAAAGCAATGAAAAAATTTACATAAAATCAACGAGCCTTTGCGACAGCTCATAATTACAAAAAAGCTTCGAAATAAGTAACGGAAGTCAAATAAGAAACAGTTGAGGATGTATAGAGATAAAAATTGAGAAAAATCAGAGAACAAGAACTAAGAAAACAAACTAAATAAAGACTCAAAAAATTGGAAAATCAGAGTTTAGATCCTTTACCAAAATCCAAGCCAAAATATTAAAATTATCTGGGGCATATTAAAATCAAGAAGAAAGATGATGCTGAAACCTGGCAGCGAATTTTTGACGATAACAAGCTGTCAAAAGAATAAAAATATAAATAAATGCTAAAGAAAGCTTCAGCCATGGAGATCAAGGCTAAAATGAAAGAAGAACTACGAAAAGATGGAGACTAAGACGCAGTCAACCTTTACATCGGTAGTATTCAAGCAAAATTGGCTCTGCTCTAAAAATTTTGATAACATAGGTTGTCCATAATAATTATTATTAATCATTTCAATTTACGGATCATGTTATTTTCAAATTTTTATAGTTCTTCAATCGTGTCATTTTTTTGGCTAATACTAGGGTAGGAGCATTTCTCCAGAGAATTATCCTTTTGTAATAGAAAGAGTTCATGATGCGGCCCTGTTTTGGGTAACTCGAAATGGTAAGACGTTTTTTATTTCTTTCTGTTCTACAGGTCCCTTTGGAACATTTTTTGGACTCTTTAACGACTACCTCGAATTCTAATTTTTTATGTCAGCATTTCTGAGTTTTTACTTATGCTTGACTTCATAATAGAGTTAAGGGAACTCGCATATCTATGTTAATAAATTGATACCTCAAAGATGATGTCATTTAGTCTCTTTTGGAGATTGGTTTGAGCCAAACAGATTTTTTGCGTTCTTCAACTCGCTCAGTACTTCTTTCTATTCCTTGTAGTGGACCAATTGATTTGTAGTGATTGTTCTTCTCGATAAAATTGGTAAACTCCCCGCGAGTAAGTCTAAATCTGGCTGGATTGGCTGCAATTTATTTGTGGAAAGTATTCAAATATCGACTACAATTAAAGTCTATTTATTGCCTATCATCGCCAAGAATTTTTTGCTATTCAATAAGAGATATATTTGCTTTGTGAATCCATTAGGGTTAAATTTCGTTGCTCTTTTACAGAGCCACCTGTTAAGCTCTCTCTTGCTCGAATTTAAGGAAAGGATTGATGTAAGTGCGCCTGTGAAAAATGGTACTGCGACTTTGAAATTATTGTGGAGACTCATAGCTGTTACCGTAGATCATTTCAGGCTGGTACTTGATTGGACTGCGTTTTGGTGAAGCATCTTCCTCCCTATTTTATAAAAATTTCAGCATAATAATTTTATGCACTAAATAAAAGATAACTTTTTTAATTCATCAATTAGAAAAGAAAAAATATAGTTGGTTCGACAAAGGTTTTAATTCTATTATTTTAGTCTTTAAAAAGTTAGGAATTCTTCAATAGAATAGTATTGGTAAAATGTTATGACGATGAAATTTAATCAGTTGATAATAATTTTATCATATGCAAGAGCAAAACATCGAAACTCGACTTGTGAGCTATCGCAACGCAGTTTATCACGGGGAACTTAAAGGAGGAAAGAGGCATGGTAAGGGAGTACTCATACTGGATGATGGACTTATCCTGGTCGGTTCTTGGAAGACAGATACACTTTACGGTCCAGGCTTTGCTTTTGTTAACAGCGAATAATACGCCTTTCTTGAATTTAACAGAGGAGATCTTGAGGGATATTGTTATTTTCGAAATGGCTACTAAATGCTGGTCATGCAGTTTAGTAGTGGCCGTGCGATCGATCGGCAGCTTATTGCTAACTTTGAGGAACGTAGAATTAAAATATCAACTTATAGAAGTATTCCTTCTTTCATGTAGATGCTAACTATGAACTACTTGAGACTCATTAGTTTCAAGATTCAAACGAATCAGCAATTGTCGAGAGATATCTAGGACTACATGTGCCATGCCCTACTTTAATATAGTATCTGCAGAGTCAGTTTTGTAATCATGATGAACATTTTTAACTTAAATTATTGCCAAATGGTCAGCACCTGTTCAAGTACAGTTAAAAAAGCCAGCCAGTAAGCGTGGGATTTGTCCTCGACAAAAAAGATCAACTTGCTAGTTATGGAAGCTACTTGTATGATAAATTGCATGGATTTGGATGTAAATACTAAAACAATGCTAAATATGAAGGACAATTCGAAAATGGATTCCTTAATGGTCTAGGCTTGAGGCTTAGTAATAATAAATATAGTTTCGGACAATTTGAAAATGGTAATCTCACTGAAGCTCTCTTTCTGGAGGAAAGATCCAAGGCAAGTGAGGAGAAACTTAGAGATTTACGTAGAGTAGACCATATTCAATCTCCTAACTTTCTCAACGCGTATGTTCGCAAAGATCTACTTCATTTTCGTGGTATCAGTTAAATAAATTCTATGTCAACGACAGTAAAAGAGTATCTCTATTCTCAGTTTGTAGTACCTGAGCAGAACACAATGAAGGGCAGCACTGTGAGTTTAAATCAGTACCTCAGTACCAAAGTGAAGGAGGGAGAAGTTAAGGGTATTCTCAACTAATCACGGGCTAGTCGCCCTCGTAATCCTTAGGATAACACCAATTTTTGGTCCCAGCGTCGACCTCAAGACACTAGGGGTAGTCAGGTATAAGGTACAGGCCGCAAATTCAATTATTGATCTATTTCTGAAACTTAGAGTTAATAAATTTAATGATATTATTACCATACATAATGAGATCGATTAAACGAATAGTTTTTCTTTCTTCAATTATAAAATCATTAAATATTTGAATGCAATTGATAGTCACCAAATCTAATTCAGATTAATTAGCGTCTTATAAAATTTTTGACACCTGATATTTGCTCTCTTATTGTACCTGAAAACATTGCCAAATAAATAAAATAAAATATCAAAGTAAATATAAATAATTTTGAATTATAGTTTAATTTGGTGGAAGTCACCTGAAGTATAAATTGATAATTATCTGATTTGAAATTATTGAATTGCTTATACTAAACGTTTGATTAATTGTTATTTTAAAGCATAATAGAATTCTTTTTAGAAATTATGACAATTCGACTCACTAAAAACCCTTTAAACATTCACCCAATTTATTCTCCAAGAACCAGCTACAAGAGGATTAAGGAACAAGACGAAAAGATGATCGCAGATATGACCCTTAACTTTGATAAGCTCACCATCAGCATGCTCAAGGACGAGTTTTAACATAAAGATAATAAACTTTACCTCACGGAGTTTATCACTATTGCTCGGAAACACCTCAAGTTTTGGCAGGTAGACCTTCCTAACCGCGAGGAAAGATTGGTGCGGTATCTAACCTACCTCTTCAACGAGATCGATATTAATGGGAACGGAGACATGGAATGGGAGGAGTTTACTAACTATATAATTGAGAAAGCAACGGTCCTAAAGAACCTCAAAAGTAAAAATGATGAAATAAAACACTACATTAAATCAGAAATTACTCCAAAATTGCGTATCGATGGACTCATTCACAAACTGGAGTATCTGCCAGAAATTGATAAGATCGCCTTCTTTGAGGAAGGCAGCAACACTATTTCGTTTCTTAACGCATAAACAGGAGAACTCTCTCAAAAGAACCTAAGTATAACGCCGAAAAAATTAGTGGTCAATATATCTTCTGTTCGGAAATAGAAAAACGGTAAAGTGAGCATTCGCAAGAAAGATCTAGTTCTACCAACCAACGTAAGGGTACTCGATATGTTATACCTTCCCGACAAAAAATACAAAATACTACTGGTAGCTACAAGCGATGGTTATGTAAGAGGATGGAAATATACACAAAACGGTATTCAACTAGCCCTGCAGCCTGATAATGAATAAGAAGCTTTCTAACATCATTTTATTTCATAAATATACTGCTTGGCCTGGGACAATATCAATGAGGTACTTTATTGTGGACAGAAAAATGGTAGTATCTACATGTGGAATCTCAAGACTGATTTATAGAAAACACTAACTGAACCACACCCAGAAAACGAGGGGGAAGCCGAAGAAAAGGTGAATCTTCTTATAACTAGTATGATTACAATGCCAAAACTACAGTTTATGGCCTCTGGACGTATGGATGGCAAATTAATTCTTTGGGACACAATCAATAGCAAGAAAAAATGGGTTTATAAGGAGCATACTCGAGGTATTTTAAGTCTAGTCTTCAACGAAACAATGATCCTGCTATTTAGCGCTGGCTTCGATCATAAGATCTGTATCTGGAATCCTTATATTTCAAGTCTAATCCACAAAATTGAGGGGCACTTATCGCCTATTCTTACTCTAAGAGTAATAGAGAGCACTCACCAACTCATCTCAATGGACTCTTAAGGTATAGTAAAGATCACAGACACTCGTCGCTTTAACATAATTTCTTCTTTTTCAGTGGAGACTGAAGGTGCACGTACATCCAATGTTACAGCAGGTGGCACTGCCTCTTGCTTCATCACTATTAACAAACCAGCCAAACAGGTTTTGCGTTTAGTTTTTGCTGGCAAGACAATTTCCTTCTATTAATATGATAAAAACTATAATCCTTATACAGCAGATGAAAACACTGTGGTTAGCTGTCGGTACGTCAAAGAAAAACAACGGTTCTTTACGCCAGCGGGCAATAAGGTAAAAGTGTGGTCAGCGTTAAATGGAGATGTAGAGAAAATATATATGGACATCACCCCTAATTAGATTACTGCTTTTGATTTTGATTTTCTCAAGAAACGCATGATAATTGGAGATACCAAGGGCAATATTGCCCTTTACAACACTGCCAATGGAGCCAAAATGAAAAATCTTACTCATCATGCAGCAGAAATAACCCACCTTATAGCCACTCAGAACACTTAAGCCATGACTGATATATTTATTAGCTGCGCTCTTGATAACTAAATTAGAATCAGCCGCGAAACTGAGGAAAGCTTTGAAGTGGTAAGAACTATTTGCCTCAAGAAGGATTTGGAAGTAACTTGTTTGCGCTTCTGTCCTTAAAATCGTTTAGTAATAGTGGCCACTAATGTGGGCAACTTGGCTTTTTTTGATATTGAGACTGGTAAGAACGTCGGCACCTATCTTCAAAATTCTAATGATGAGTTCACCTCAGTTAGTCGAGCTTGCAAGGAAGTAGTGATAGTTACTGCTTCCAACGGTAATATTACTCTTGTGGGAGTACCTCCCTTCCCCTATCGATTTTAGCAACTGACAACTTTCAAGCACCGTGATTGTGAGAAGGAAGGAGCCCCTTTAGGTGTTAGATTGAGTGCATATAGTCAACCCCATAACCTCTTATATATAGTCGATGACAAGATGTATTTGACCTGCTATGACCTCAGCGAAATGTTCACAGCACTTAATCGTAGTGAACTTTCTAAAGAGAAGATTTAGTTTTAACGACGCAATTTGATTCGTTAGATCCTTTCACGAACCAGTATCTTAATGAGATGGCAGGTGAAGGCGCATAATGAAACAATAAAGGTCCTATAATATATTGAGGAAGAGGACATCTTGATGACTTCTTCTTTTGATAGGAAAGTCAAATTGTGGCAAGCAGTTAATGGGCAATACATTGATTCTCTCCAGCAAAATTACAACAAAACCCCTCCAGAGCCATTAGCTTATTATGACGTTAAAAAGAATTACCTTTATACTAAAGATAGGAAACACGCTTTCGACAATGCTCCGATCATGTCAAATCGACTTGACTTCGACCCCTTTGTCATTTAACTTGTGCGTCAAGATCGGGAAGAATACTTTCCCCCATAAAAATCCAATAAAGAATGGAATCTAACCATCAATTTTGAAGATGTTGTTGGCACAGAGAAGGAACACTTTGAAAACATAGCTCAACAGCTCAATAACTTTGTGTTTTCCTCGCCTGAGGAAAATGAATCATAATAAATCATTCAAGCTAAAAAAAAGGAAATTTTAGAAAGAAAGCAAAAATTAATGAAGGAAATTCGCAGCGAAGGCGTAGAACAGTAGGGAGAGCGACTCCCTTAAAGATAGAAACGAAAATATTCTACAAACTACTTCAGACGTAGCATGGTCAAGTGCATACAGAATTTCGTTGATAAGAACGATAGCTTATAGCTGATGCAGCATTTAAAAAATGACAAAGAGAAGGTATTTGGCCGCAAGAAGCATTTCGAATATGTTCCCATCTATAAAATGATTAATCAAACTGAAAAAACACCTCAGGAAGTTCAACAGCACAAACAATATATATTGGATTTGGCCAAACGAGACACCGAAAATATTATAAATAGTCGTAAGACCAGCCATCCCCTAAGCAGAGAATAATCTGATGCTGCTAACCGTCTATACAGGATGCTCAAAACAACCTAGAGTGGGGCCAGAGATTATCCAACTAACAGTCCCAGCAGCTAAATTACAGAGGACATTCATAAGTGGCAGCGAACTGCCAGTGAGCGTAATCTTCATGCCAAGAGCGCTTTTTACGCGTTGCGTAAAGATCAAACTCTCCCTAAAATTGATTGACTATATATTGTTTTATTTCCTACAATAAGTATTCGTATTTTTTACCCGATTTTTATAGTAGCTATGACTACTTGGCTTTATAACCAGCCGTTATAATTCTAACTTGAGACAGATCAATGTTGATGAAACAAAATGCAAATTATGGATTTGGGCAATTCCCTTTGAGGAGGATAGTATCGATTACATATCGATTAATAAAACAACAAGAAGTTTGAGTGGCTTTCTTGAACTTGTGAACTTATACAAAATTATTACCAATGAGATAAAATTTCAGCTTGCTAACTAGAAATTAAAATAACAAAGTCAAAAAAAGATATTGCCAATTTTTATTCTCTATCTCACAAAACCAAGGCTGATTATCTTCTATAAATTGTCATGTCTTAAATTGAAAGTTATGTAGGTTCTATGCAATAAATTATTGATCACTTTAAAGTAGATGTTTGCAGAAAAAATGATAGGCAATTGTTGAGGTAATTTCTAAGTAGAACTACTAAAATTTTGACACAATAATATTCTTCATAGAAATTAAAATAATGTAGATATTACAATGGCGAAAGTTGCTGTGCGATTGTGACCTTTCGTACTCTGAATAGCAAAGGCAGGAACAACAGGCTGATGCATATAACTGCCAAATGCAATCGCATACTGCCAATCAATAATTATTAAGTGCAGCCGGATAACGAAATACCAGATCAATATTTAGCTTTAGGCACACATAGTTTCGCAAATATTAACAATCAGGAAAAGCGAGAGCTTTGCAATCTAAAATGACTCCTTACCAAGCCAAATAAAATCTTCCTGATAAAGGAAGGTTTGATATGAGATTAGCCAGTCCTAAGGCGGTTTGCTGTAATGACTGCAGTACCAAGATAATATTTTCTCGCTCCCAGCCTAATAGTAATATGGCTCCATCAAAAGATTTTTGTCCAAATAAAATTGGAGCATTGCAAAAGGAAGAATTTGTAAAATAAAATAGAAATAATGAAAACATCTCTCCTCAAAAAATATTAGAGAAAATTCCGATGCAGGGAACAATCAGAATGATGGGAAAGCGCCTTAAGACTGTTGAATAATAGACTGATAATTCTTCACGGCGCAGCCAAATCTTTTTCAAAACATCAGAAATCATCGAAAACAATTCTAATTTCACTTTTCAGAAGAATGGGGGAAGCTCAAAATTTAATAATATCGTCTTTCAAGAGAAGGTATAATCTTTAAAAACTTTTTCAATTCCCGAAAATAATGAGTCTTCTCGAACTATTTTAGAAGGTCTCAGCCCATTCAGCCATGAGAACCAGATGCAGTTCTTAATGAATGCCAGGACAATTCAAACCATAGTTACCCCTACTCGAACATTGTCACGTTCTCCAAGCAAAATATCCAATCAACTAATATCTTTGAGGGCTCATAAATAAACACCTTCAGATTCAAGGTAATAACAAAATGGTAAATATAACGCTGGAAATGGTCATAGTTGTACAATTAGTGTGACTCATAATCAAAATTTAAGTGAATCTATTGACCACTCAAAGCAAATGATTTCGTAGCAAAGCGATTAATCTTTTAATCAGCAAAATCTAAAAAGTGGAATTTTTTATACAGATAAAGTTAAAAATCAATGGGTTAAATCCTCAAAAATAAGCGTACTTGATCTAAATGAGCAGCATAATCACATTGAGTATGACGATGAAGAATAACTGAGGGATGTGATTGACAGTCACGTTCCCTTCCATCATAAACCTCATAGTCCTAATATCAGTATCAATTCTTCTCAAAAATATGTAGGCGAGAATGATAAATTTTAAAATAAAGGAAATATTTTCTCCCACTTCAGTCCTGACCATAGTCGTCAAGTATCTATCGAATAGTTAGCGCTGCTAAATAAAGCACGGGCTAATTTCCAGCGAACTAACACTGTGGAGTCAATGCATTCTTACGAGAGTTTTATTTCATACGTGGATGTGAAGTTTATGCAGCAATTAAGAGCTTGTCCAGGTCAGTCATTCAGTAGACTGGTATGATCTTACTAATAGTTACTAATGATTAAATAATTGAGATGAAATATTATGAGAGTGCAATTAATGATTATAATTGTTGATAACATCTGTGATTTGATTTGATACTTGTTCTTAAGGGCAAATCTCGTTGTATTCAATAACAGAAACAGAAACAGAAAATATAATTAATTATATATATTTTTTTCAATTCCTGGTGAAGCATTCTTGATTTAATAGTCAATCACTATTTTTGTTTTTATCGTATATGAATTTTTATTGCATTATTAAAGATACTTCGTTTATCTTTATTAAATAAAATGCTTGAACTCGAATCATCAGCTTACGAGTATCATATCAGCATTTTGTCCGTCAAAATGAAAGTCAAATTCCCCTGTAGAATGAAGATTGAAAATCAAGGATCACTATTAACTGGAGAAGTTTCTCCAAGCGATGATAATAAATATATCTTCAATCAATCTGTTACTCTTAAAGACTAGTCACAAAGAGAGTGCTTTTAACTTACCATCAACTTATTAACAGATAAGGGAGCTAAATATATCGGAGGAGTCATCAAGCTATATCACTCGGAACTAATACGATCCGAGGGAGAACGAATATCTTTGTCCCTTTCAAAATGTATCGACAGTTAGGCTTTTTGTGAGATTAAAGTTGAACAGGTCGTAACTTTGAGAGGAATGAACGCTATTTCATTAGATCGTAAAAATATTTTTCAGCGATAGGGTCCAATTAGGGTGCAAGATATTTCTGATTTTGAGTATTCCCCTAAGAGAGGCAATAACCAAAAGATACAATAATCAAAAACTGAATTTCAATTTCCCCTAAGAAATCAAGGAATTTCGCAGGATTGGGCAATGAAAAGCAAAAGTCCTTATCAAGCCCCCAAGACAGTTTACGGTAAATCGAAAATAGGTCCTAAAGTAAATTATTTAAATCAATAGCCGATGGTTAACCAGAATATGTAAATGAAATAATCACATTTATAGCGTGAAAAGGGTTTATAAGCTGAGATATACAAGTAAGGATATCAGAAGCTAAAATAAAAGTACAAAAAATAGACAGAAGTAAACAAGCAATAACTGAATAAAAGATTAGCTTTATAAAATAGCTAGAATAATTTAAAACTGCAGATCATGCGTTTCAAACTCAAATGCGAATAGCAAGAAAAGATTAGTAATGATAAATCGTTGAAGATTAAAGAAATGCAAACTCAAATCAGCGTTCTTCAACAGAAGGAAATTTAAAATGGATATCTGCATTAGTAAGTCAATAAGAAAGATCAAAATATTCGAACTCTTTAAGATAGAATACGAGTACTCACCAAAAATATTGATTAAATGAGGGAATATGCTGCAGATAGAACATCTGAAGAGACTAATAGGACCAAATAGCTTCAATCTTAACTGTAAAATTTGAAAACAAAAATGTAAGAAAGGCAAAGATAGCTATAAAAGTAAAATAAAGCAATGATATAGTCTCTGCACCAAAGATAACTGGAATTAAAAAGCTCAATGGACAGTTTATAAAGAGAAAGAAAAGTGATTAGCGATCTAGAAAGAGCATTACAGAATAAGAATATGTAAATGTAAAAATTGGTTCAAAATTAAAAAAATACCAGTAAAACCAAACTAGATTTCTAACGATCAAAAAACGAAAAGCTTTAAAAAGAAGTTTCTCATATGGAATATGAGAGAAAATAAATAACCCGCGAACTATAACAAATCAAAGCTACAGTTATTAAAACAGAATATTAGAAAAAAATTGTGAGTCAATAGTTCGATTCAATAAAATCAGAGTACATATAACTGAAATCATTCAAAGAAAAATATAATGAACTACTGAGATAGCATAGAAATACGACGGAAGAAAATACTCATTTAGAACGACAACTGGAAAGAACTATTCAAAACAAAGAAATGAACCTTTCATAAGTCAACAAACAGTTTCAAGATCAGTTGGAGTATTATAAGCGAAGTAATCGCTAATTAGATTAAAAAATTAAAACACTTTCAAATAAACTCATTGAAGTGTAGGGACAACTAGAGTTAAGTAGGAATCAACAAGATAAAATCAGGAGAAATTTTTAAGCATCAATTAAGGAAGCAGCAGATGCCAAGGAAAAAGAAAAAACCGCTCGCAAGACATTGAAAAGTAAATAACAGGAGACCCTAAGTCAATAAAATTAATATGCGACTCTAAAACAAAAATTAAAAAGTATTGATCAAATATACAAACTATAAATTGATAAGGCAAAAGATTAAGCAGAAAAATATAGAAGTCAGTTCTAATCAGAATTACAGAAGGGAGAATAATTAATGGAAAACAAAAGACAACTGACTATTGAACTAAGCCAAATAAAAATTAAATTACAGTATGCAGATGAAAGAGCCGAAAAAGATGGAGCTAATTTGAAGTAAAAACAAAGCCAAGTTGAAACTTTAATAAAAGATTATTAAGAACAAATATCTGTTTTGGATCAAAATTTAATGAATCTACGACTGAGTTAAAAATAACTTTCAACAAAAGTTCAAAAATATGAAATATAGGGCATTAAGTTAGAGGACAAAGCTGATAAATACCGAAAGGATATCAAAATATTGGAGGAAAGATGCAATAATTATTAAAATAACATCAAAAATAAAACTGCGGAAGCTTAATCTATCATGCGCGATAAAGAAACTTTGGAACACCATTTAGCATCTGTTTAATCTGAGTTAAATCAGCTTAAAAATCAGCACTTATAGAATACCAATGAACGAAATAGATATATTAAAATGTCAGAACTACTGTAATAGGAAAATCAAAAACTGAAAGAAAATATTAATGTTGATATTGATAGACTCGCTGAAAAGGACAAAATTTAAGAATCTCTTAAAAATTAACTAAAAAATCAAAAAGATTTATATGCTAGTCTTGATCTTAAATTGGCTGGACTAAAAAAATAAACTGATAGAAATCGATAAATTCTATTGAATACTATTCAAAAATGTTTAATGTCCATTCCACTTCCCAGCAGATAAGAAGGTAAAAAAAATGAAGATTTTGTGTTTGCAAGTAAAGACTCATAAAATAATTTTTCATAAGCTTTTACATTAATAATTAATCAATCAAAGTAAATAAAGCAGAATTTATAAAAGCAGTAAGAACAAATAAAGCAAATGAAACAAGAAAATCAGCGACTGCAATAAGATATGTCGCTATTAAATAATCAGTCTCAAAATGTATCGGTAACTTTGCATAAACAAATATAAGATTTGGAGAACCAGCTTCGCGAAACACGTGAAGAAAAATAATATTAGTCTGTGGAACTAAATGCTGCTATTGAAGAACTAAATAATAAGACGGATCAATTATAACTTGTCCAAGAAGAGTTGAATGCCCAGTTAGAGGAGTTGAATTTCACAAACAACAGTCTGAAAATGGATTATGATGCTTTCATTGAGCAAAGTAACAAAAAAATAGGCAATCTTAAAAAGGCAAACACTGAATTATAATAAAAAGTTGAGGATCAAGCCTACACTATTTCTGAGCTGGATTAAAAATGCAATAATATGGAAAAATAGATTGACAATTTGACCACATAGTTATAAACAGAAAAGGAAGGCACAGTGAAAAGGGATAAACAGATAACAGAACTTAAGGATATTAGCGAAAATCAATCGCTGCAACTTTAAGAATTAAAGAAACAAAAAAAGGAATTAGCATAAAAGGTATCTGAACTTGAACTCTATCTGAATGCCTCCAAATAAATTAATGAGAAACAAAAAATACAGCTAGATTAATAATAAAAGAAATCGCTTTAACTTAAAACATTTATAGCTAATTTGATGAAACAAAAGGAGCTAGCCATCAAAAATCAACTTTAAGGGAGCTAATCTATTATAAACTTGGAAAATCAACTTTTGTAAACCCACAAATAGTTATAGCTATTAAAATAAGAAAATGTAAGAGTTGTTAAAGGTTTGTAACTGCAAAAAGAAACGAATAAAAAGCTATGTACAACTATAAAATAACTCTAAAACGATAAGCAGGAATAAAAGAATAGGCACATCAAATCTCAATAAAAATTGAGGGACAAATAAAAATAACTAGTTAATAAAGAAGAGGTCATCAAAAAGACAGAGCAAAAATATTAAAAGATGATTTAAAAATATAAAGCTTAACTCAAGGAAATGGAAGAATAATTGAATTTCAAAAATTATAGTAGTCTCGAACAGTCTAAAGACACCAATTAAAGATTTGTTGCATTGGAAGCTCAACTTCAAAAAAAATCAGCAACTATTACGGCATTATAAGCAAAAATAGTAGAGTTTGAATAGCAACTATATGTATAAAGATAAAAGACTGCAACATCTGAAGAATTAGTATCAAAACTCAAGAATTAATTATAGTAACTGCGCATCAAGATAAACGAAATGGACATTAGTTTAAGCGAAATGATAGATTAATGTAAATCCAAAGAATAGAAGTTATTTGAATTGTCAGGATAAAAATATTCTCTGGAACGATAAAGGAATTAAAAAGACCGATAATTCGCTGAAGCTATTGAAGTATTAAACTCTGATTGGGATAGAAAATGTGATTCTGTCAGATAATAATATGAGTAAAGAATTGAGTTTGTTGAAAAGGAAAGATAATATTTCAAGAAGCTAAGCTAATAAAAATAAAAATAAAATACAAAAGTAAACAATTTAATTAAAAAAATGTAAACTCAAGAAATAAACACAAGGAAAAGTTTTGAAGATAAGATCCAAAAAATAGAATAATAAAAACTATCTTTGTTATCTCTCAAAAATATATAAATTCAAAGATTAGTTGAAGAAATTAGAACTCTCTCCTAAAGTCTAAAAGCAAAATAATCATAATTAAGAAGGAATACTAATTAGCTCGAAATTGTTAGGAAAACAATAACTAATTTGGATCAAAAATCAAAGTAGTACGAGGAAAAGATTAAAGGAATCAACAGAGTTTACCAAAGCTAAATCGAACAGTTAAAAAAAAAGGATATTGTTCATAAAAACTTTAGAGAAGCCATCAATAATCACCAATGGAATGCTGAAAGGGAAGCAAAGAAATCCATTCAAAATTTTATTAAAAATTTCTTGGAATTGAGTTAGGACAAAAATTCACAAAAGATAATCGATTTGGTTCGATCTCTATAAAAGACAATTTTATAAATTTTATCCTCCAAACCTGTAGAAAAATGATATTAAATTACAAACGGATATTATTTTATTATTAACTTGATAGCATTAGATCAGCCGATTATTAGGATACTATTGGATTGATACAAATAATGACGGCAATGACTAACTTAATTAAAAATAATAATCTCAATGAAAAATCATTAATCTGGAAACTATAAAAATTCAAATATTGAAAGAATAAAATTTAAAAATAATTATAATTTTTCAAGATTAATTAATATTTTTACAATTATTTTATTCATTATTTTATCATTCTTATACTATCATTTCTTCTTCTTGATTATTATAATTGTTAATATGATTCTTGCAATATTCATTGCCTTTGCCATATATTGGATTCTCGCATCACTAATGGCCTATTATCTAGTGGTCAAAATCTGTAACAAATACAGAAATCAACAAAGTTTCGAAACACCAAAATAATGGGAGGGATTTAAAAGACAAGATTTTGGAAAATGGGATTAAAAAGCTATAAAAAAAGGGTGCTTTACAACTTTCCCAATAAACTTATTAGTAATGAGTTCTTATCTGGTAACATTAGGCTTTCTCGCTACAATTAAAAGATATTTATACTTCCCATTACCATTGATTGAATTATTTCGCAGATACATTGGTGGGTATGCTTGTCACTTTAATCTTCGTATTATCTAAGAGTTCGATCTTTCCTAAAATATAACGACTCCAATTGTGATAGCAAATCATGTCAATTGGATGGATTTAACATACATGGGAAGCTGTTTTCGCCTAATTTCCTATGTTTCTAAAAAATAGGTTAAAGATGTCTTTGTTATCAGTGCAATTGCTTAATATGCTCAATCTATCTATGTTGACAGATAATCATCAAAAGGCAGACATCAAATCATGTAAGAAATTCAAAAAAGAGTGAAATAATTTCAATCTAGTCCATAAACAGTTTTGCCAATAATAATTTATCCCGAAGGAACAGTCTCAAATGGACGGTCTCTTTTGTAGTTTAAAAATGGTGCTTTTTAACCCTTATGCCCAATTACAATATTTTCTTTAAGATATTAATGTTAATTTTTGTTAATATAGGTAAATAATTTCACATGGGAATGGACGAGGTGACTACATCCTAACTTTCTTGCCTTGCCTTTTGCCTAAGGCCAATATTAAGAGTCCGCAAAGCTATTATTACACCCATGCTTAATGAAAATGCATAGCAATATCGTTAACGATGCCGCTCCAAGCTCGCTGAAATTGGAGGATTTAAAAGATACAATGCTAATTTTAAAACTATTGTTGAATTTGAAGCAATAAAAAAAGAAATGAGAAAAAGATAGAAAGAAAATAAAAAGACAAATGATAGTTGATAGTTGATAGAAAATCACTCTGTTTTAATCAGATTTAATTATAATTTTTAACTTAATGCTTAGATATACTTTATTTTTGCTAAATGTTTACTTTTTGAATATTACAGTTATTGCAACTCAAATGAATAATAGTTGGTGGATATTTTAGGAAATTATCATCATGCTTTGTAATTTTAATAATTGGATGATTAAATTATTAAATTAACCAAATGCAATTATTTGATAAAAATACGAAATATGGTGTTTAAGCATTATAGACTCCTAAACGTATTTGTGGACAATATAAAGATAATTTTTTATTAACAATAATCAAAATCAAAGAAGATACAATATTTCAAGAGACAGAGCTGTCAATAACAAAATGGAGATGAATTAATTTATTAATATTGCTTAAATCTTTCACGTCAAATATTTTTATAATTATGATAATGAATAAATTCAGTTATTTCCCTCTTAATTCTAATCCTTAATATTATACTAATATATATGATAAAAAGAGAGAATATCTAAATGATAAGGAAGACAATTGAGTGCAATAATCATGGTGGTTTAATTAGATATAAGTGTGACTATGCTGGCTGCTAATATCCTTTTCTTTGTGCTGATGCTGATTGCCTTGAAGAGCATTTCCACTCATAAAATAAATTGATCATCACTAGATTTGATTCAAAGCTGTGGGAAAGCAAATGTCAGGAAGTATAAAATGTTATCAACAATAACAGTCTCAAGAACAAGGAGGAAGAAATGGCCAAGATCATTGATTTTTTCACTAACTCCCTCGAAAGGATTCATCGAGATATGACTCAATTCGAATAAACCAAGTATTCATTGTGTGACTTCTCCTAAAAAAGGCTTAATTTGGGGTACTTTTAGCAATTAGATGGATTTCTATGCTTAGGCAGCAAGATATAAAGGAAATTAGATCAGTTGAGAGCTAAAATCGTGGATTAAGATATTTTCAATCAAGAGCAGTCACCAAATCAATAAAATCAAGGGGGAACCACTGAAATTTTGATACCAGAAAAACGACTTCAGGATCGTATCATTTTCAATTATAATTCAGATAATTTAGAAAAAAATAACAAGGAATTGGAGATCATTTAATCTTCGAATCACGAAGGATCAAATAAGGAAAAGTCTGTCAATAATTGTGAGCCCTAGGCCATAAATTTATTGATTAAAAAATGCAATGAGTGTGATTGCAGCTATAACAAGGATTTAACAGCATTTTTAACAAAGCATATTAAACATTTTAGTTGGGATGAAAGTTAAGTGATTTTTAGCTCAAAAACGCCTCTTACATCTTGTTAGAGGTTTCATTAAAAACTGAAGGGCAAATAACACTTGCTCTTCCTTTTCATTGGTACAAACAAAATAATTGGATCATACTATACTCAGCCTTATCCCACCATATTATAAAAAGTAAAAAAAGACAATGACAGTTTTATATTCTTAGAGGACAGTGAGTTCTTAGATAAATTTATATTTTTCAGCGCTGATTCGCAAAGCTAATATCACATATCAATTTCTGATAAATTACTGATATGTCATGGGAATACTCCAAATTGTGGCGATGGACTACGAACCTTCCAGAGAAATTTTGAAAGTATTTCCTACTTTTTACCAAGCCACTCGTTTCACAGCATAATCCCTGATCAAGAAATCATTTATAACGATGAGCTAAAGATAAAGGACTTCTACATTTTACAAATTAAGCAGATTTGATTACAAAAAGTCCTTTAATTTAAATAATATTTTTTGTATTCACATTAATCCAATTAATTGAATTTATGTTTAGAGCAATTAATTAATGAATAGGGGTTGGGGTTGGGGTTGGGGTTGGGGTTGGGGTTGGGGTTGGGGTTGGG
>Ga0302186_10001494_pt1 | contig 19354 bp, 24 predicted proteins | sample II_Bog_E1_2_FD_198782 | JGI IMG/M metagenome (GOLD analysis project Ga0302186, IMG submission 198782) | Peat permafrost microbial communities from Stordalen Mire near Abisko, Sweden - II_Bog_E1_1 | ecosystem: Environmental > Terrestrial > Soil > Wetlands > Peat | place: Sweden: Abisko...
ATTTTTTAAACTATCTTTTTGATTCATTTTAGGAAAATAATAAAATAAAAGAAAATCAATCGTTTATTTGCGATTTTTTTAATAATAGTAATTTTTAAAATAAAATTAATCGATCAAAAAATGTCTAAAGAAGGTTTTTCAGATGTAGTTCTATATTTGTTTCTTGTGGGCTCAATCATTTCCATGATAGCCTCTTTTCTCTCAATAATATTTTACCTTTGCAATAAGGAAATCCAAATTCTCGCATTGAGAATTGTTTTTCATGCTCAATGTGCCAATTTCCTCGTTTCACTGACAAGTTGCCTCTCATTTCTTGTCATCTATACATTGGGAGTAGATAATGATTCAAACGTTTGCATAATACATAGTTTCTTTATGAACTATTTCAATTTGTTAGCAATTCTTCTGGTCAGCAACATTTCATATGTTCTCTATTTGACAATCTTTTATCCACATCTTTCTATCAAAAAAATCAGCAACTATTTCCTATATATATGTGTTTTGGTGTCTGGTTTTTTGTCTTTGATGTAATTTTTTATCAAATTTTAGAAATTATTAATTTTTTTATTTTATAGCCCATATTTCGTCCATAATTATGGCATTTCCCCTCAAATTTGCTACGTGTCAATCATGCAATCCATCGATACTTACAATTTCTTCATAGTCCGAGTCATGTTCTACTTTCTTCCCATATGGATAGTCCTCCTTTCGAATTTTTTCTTTTATTTTAGATGCCTCTCGTTTTTAAAAGGACAGATCTTAAGCCAGAAAAATCTCAGACATGTGCATAATTTGCTCTACTATCCAATTTTTTTGATCATTTGCTGGATCCTCATGACAATATTTCGGATGATAGATTGCTTTCTTACCTTAGATAATCAGATTTTTGTGATGTTTGCGGTCTTTTTAAGCACAATGAGCGGATTTTTTGACTCATTGCTTTTTTTCACACACCCTCAAATTTTGAAAAGTTGCAAAGCCCTCAAACGAAAATCCATTGATCAATCTGTAGAAGAACGGATTTCAATGGGGAAGTTGGAAGACAGTGCTCCAATAACAGATGATGGATTACAAAGCATAATGCTCAATCCTGACGCATAAAATTATTTTTTTTTTTTTTTTCGCATTAACCAATTTATTTATTGAAAATAAAAACAAAAATTTTTTAATTACCGCAATGAATTTTTAGAAAATTATTATAAATTATTTCTAATTTTTTGCTAATATCTAAATGATAATATGAAATATGACACACTTATTTCTCATTATTCTTTTGAAACATATTTATTTTTATTTTTTTCATTTAACTAATTTCTTTAATGAAAAGTTGAGAACACTAAAACAAAAACAATAATGAATATTTTAGTCTAAAAATTATTATAAATTATTTTCTGCTTTTTTGATAATATCCAAAATTATCACATGACCACACTCACTTTGATTTCCTTGATAAACTCGGCTGATAATGGGGATCTTAGCAACTTAAAGGAACTCAAACTGGCAGAAAAAAACATCTCGAAAATCGAAGATCTAGGGGCGTGTAAAGAACTGAGAAAGGTTGAGTTGAGTATGAATATATTAGAATCTTTTGAAGTAAATATTAATGTCAAAAAAAATATTTTGTCTACATTTTTTAAGGGAATTTCTCATAATTATAATTTGGTGATGATCAATTTAAGCCATAACAATATCAAGAAAATTCCTGATTTACAGGAATTAGCGAATTTGACTGTTTTGAACCTTTCCTTTAACAAGGTTTTTTTATTCGATTTTTTTATGTTTGAAAGTAAAATGTTGAAAAGATTAAAAAAATCGAAGGTTTGAAGCTTTTTTATTTGAAGGCGTTGATTTTAAATAACAACGAGATCAGCCAAATTGAGAATTTGAATTATACAATTGAAATCACGACGCTGATTTTAGCTCATAATGACATTGAAGAAATAAGAGGTTTGGAGAAAATGAAAAAAATCACCAAATTATCATTATCTCATAATAAAATTCATGTAAAAGTTTGTTTTCAATGAAATTACATATAAATTTTTGAAGGAAATCAAAGGTATTAAACATCTAGCAGATTTAAGAGAATTAAAATTGAATGATAATAAAATTTTGGCTATCCCGGAAGTGCTTAAAGAAAACGTTGATCTGGAAATATTTGATATCGGGAATAATGAAATAAAGGATGTGAAGTACATTTTTTATTTTATTTTTAAAAAAAATTTGTCAAAAAAAAAAGAAAAACACAAGTTGTCGCGAATTTCAGAAGATTGAGGAATTTAAACATATTAGGAAATCCTCTTGATTTTTCCAAAGTTTATGAGCTGTATTTGAAAGAAATAAAGTTTTTAAAAACTTTTAACAACCAACCTCTCAATAAAAAGACAAAAGCTCCAAATGATTCTGAGACAAACTTGAAGAGAGGACGCCTGGCAGGTGATGATACCAAAGAAAATGAAACGAAAAATTCAAAAATTGTTAAAACAGGAGAGATTTCTAATATTTATCGAAATGAAAAAGAAAAAAATCCAAAAAATGCCAACAACATACAAAAAACAAAAATTTCCATAAATGAGGAAACAAAAGCAAAACTTGAAAAAATAGAAGAAAATACCCAAAAAATCAAAAATTCAAGTGAAAAACCAACCGAAAAAGAAACCCTTCCACCACTGAATCAAAAAAATCCAATTCAAAAAATAACAAAAAAAAAGACGAGAAAAATGTTACAAAACAACGAGAAAATCAAAGACTTGCTTTCCCACGGCGACGAAAAAATTTCTCAATGGGATAATTAAATTTAAAACCATTTTTTTCATTAAAAATCCTGGCCGAACAAATTTATTTCTTTTTTTCTTTATGGTTATGATATCTTTGAAATTCCTCAATGAACAGTTCTCTTAATCTTTCCTCGGAGAGCTCTCCTTCCTTTTCAAAATCTAAATCTATAGCCTCTTCTGCAAATTTCTCCTTTTTTTTATCTCTAACCTTCGACAAATAAGTATGACTTAGCGCCTGATCCACAGTCATTCTTTTCTTTGGGTTAAAAACCACCAATTTACTAACAAAATCAATCGCTTCTGAGCTTGATCCTTTGTAAAGTTCTTTTAAATCTAACTTTTTGGTCTCTGGAAATGACTTCAAATATTGTAGAGCCTTATGATCGCTGACAAATTCCACATCTTCTGAAGTGGGAGTCCCTAAAATCGAAAATATCACATTCATTTGATCGGTATTGCTTCTCGGGTAACCACTTTTCTTAACGGCACTTACTCTTTCTGGTGACAATGGAAAACATGAGTTCCCAGGAAACAAAGGGGTTCTATCAACAAAACAAGCAGCGTTATCTTTGAGCATGCATTGCAATTCCCCAGAGATGCAACCTAAGGACCACATATCGATTGAAGCATCATAATTTCTCTCTAGAAGAATCAATTCTGGAGCCCTGTACCATCTTGTCACCACATGCGTGGTCAATTGCCTTTTCCTGTTAATGATGTTCATTTTTTTGTTGATGTTAGTCTCCTCCTCGGGAATCTCAGCATTTTTTTGGGATTCGGCCTTTTTCATCGATTTTTCATTCACTGGATCTAAAATGCCTTCCATGCTACGAGCCAAACCAAAGTCGCAGATTTTGACCGAACAATCCTCGTTTATTAAAATATTTGCAGGCTTCAAATCTCGGTGAAGCACATTAGCAGAGTGCAGATATTTGATGCCACAAAGAGTGTTATAGATCAGGGTCTGAAGGTGGAGCGGCTGGAGATATATCGGGGATTTGAACAATTTCTTTAGGTCGGATGTACAAAAATCCATGATTATATAGATAGTTTGGAAATTTTTGAGGTCTTTCGGTTCTAATATGTCCACTATCTTCACAACATTTGGGTGGTTTATTTTTCGTAATAAGGTAATTTCCCTTAGAATACGTTTGGCATCAATTATGTCATCAAAGAGCTCCTTTATCTTTTTAATGGCAACCTTTTTCCCAGTAGACTTTTGAATGGCTTCAACCACATAACCGTAAGCGCCGGAACCCAATTGCTTCTGTATTTCATATTCGGGACCGACATCCCAATCATGGAAGGCTGGGGAAATAGATGAAAGATTGACAGTCTGAATCTCCTCCATTTTGTTTACAATAAATTTATTAATTATAAATAAAGTTTGGGATCTTTCATATTGGAAATATAAAGGAATTGCTTTTAGAAAAAAATTGCGATATTTTTGGGGATTATATTAATTTTTTTTTTTTTCATCAAAATCTTTGATTTAAAAAAAAGGAAGCAGTTTTTGATAAGAACTTTAAAAAAATGGTTTTTTCGCTCATAAAAAATTATTAACATTTACTTATTTCATTTGAGTTTGAAAAATTTGAAAATAAAAAGAAAACTTCAGTGATAATTTCATTTTTTTTCCTTAAAAATGAATGAAATATTCAATATTCAAAATTTTGAAATACAAAATATTAACTTTTTAGAGATTTTTATATCGCTGTATTTTATTTAAAATTTATTTTCGTCAAAAAGCTTCTGAGTTAAACTATTTTCAGATAGAATTCAAAAAAACTTAAGACAATAATAAATTCAAAATTTAGTGTTTCTTTAAATCAGAGGTTCAAGTTTTTAATTTTTGATAAATTTGAAATTTTATAAAAATAATAAACCTAGATATTTTTATATTTATAATTACAAATTCTGAATACGAATGTTGTAAAAAGTTAGTCGTTTCCTTAATTTCAAAGGTGTTCTGATTTATCGTTTCAAATTCGTTTTTTATTTCATTCGTTTTTCAAGAATTCATGAATATAAAAGGCTCCCGTGCATTTTTTCAAACCACATCAAAAACAATCTGATACAAAAACAAACAAAAGAAAGAAACTTAAAATTTCATGAATTTCAAAATTTTAATCTGCCTTTGCTTAGTTCTCGCTTTGACTTCAGCAAAAAAATCGAGACTCACCAAGAACGAAATCAAAAATTTGGAGGCAAATACCTTTAATGGATGCACTGGAAGCGATTGTGTCATTTATGATCTTTCAACCGAAAACACTTGCACTCTAAAATCTGGAACCCCGACCTACAACATGAATTGGGTTAAAGGATTATCTCTAAATGTGGATTTCCAATTGGCTGGAGGAAGAATTATATATTATCGGATACAATCATTCAGTGGAAGTTTTTCCCCCTATTATGTTCCAGGAATCAACGATATTGACACCAAAAAGAACTCTGATCAAACTATGAGAAGAATGTGGGCCTATTTCTATGATCATAGCTATGAATACCTTGTATGCGCTTGAGGAATAACAGAAATTTATTTATTTTTTTTTTTAATAAACAGAAACAAAAAAAGTAGATTTTAGTTTTTTTTCCATTTTTTTTTAATAATAAATTAAAGCAAATTATAAACTTTTTTTATTTGGAAAGTTATCAACAGTATACATGTTCAGTTAGCTAGCTCACGGCCATAGCAAGCGAAAACAAATGAAAATTTATGTGATGTATTCCTTCTTATCTCTTCAAGCAGCTTTCTTTCCTTCTCTTAATCACTTTATTTCACTATGTCTTTCATCTTTTCTGGTAGGATCTGAGATTTTGCTTCCAATCATCTTCTCTACTCTTCCTAAACAAATCGTTCAAAATGCTAAAAATGTTGAATCTTCAGAAATCCTAATTTTATAATCTTTTGATAGTGGTGGTTTTTGGGAGCCGGTTTCTAGGGAGTTGTGATAAGGAGGTTTTTGGGGTGGGTTTTCGGTTTTGATCTCAGGAAAAGTTTGAAGCCTCTATGTTTGGCAGAATTTTGTTATGATAGGAATTTTTACTTTTATCAAAAAATTTTTCGTTTTCAACTCTCCCATGAAAATATTTGTTTTATCAGCAGAAATTTAAATTTTAAATGTGTTTTATTTCTCTAAAAATTAATTTTTGAAAGTAAAATTATTTATTTTGTTTTAATAATTGTTCTTTTTTCTCATCTTCTTTCATCTTTGAAAAAGCTTTCTTGATACCCCAAGCAATTTTGAAAGGCGTTTGCGCATAACAAACAACAGTTTCCCACACATTCAGGTTTGACGTAATATGCGACGAGTGTTCCTGAGAAACCAAGTCAGCAGAATCCTTGATATATACACATGGCTTTGTTTTATTACAAAAATTAAACTTAATTAGACTTTGCGTTTTTTTTCTGTTTCTGGCTTTTTGACAACAAAATGTTCTATTTTCATCAAATCTTCCAAACCAATAATTTCGGTTTCCAATTCTTTGTTTTGAGTATCCTTGGAAAATTTCATCCTCAAAAGCTGAAGTTGAACTTCTCGCAGTTGGGTCTGGACATCTTTTACCACTTCAATATTGGCGTCAGGGTTTTCCATTAAAGTTTCTAATTTGGTTCTCCAAAATCGTTCTTGTTTTTTCAAACAAGCTAAGAACTCTTCACTTTCCTCCTTTGGATTATTTCCTAATCCAATTAATGTGTTTGGGCGGACCATGCTAACCTCATGCTCAAGATTCAGAGGTGATGGATGATGGATTATTTGTTCGCCCTTGAATCCCTCACTGATTTGGTTAGGATTCTTTAGTTCAAGTCGATCAGACGATGGCTCGGAACCCATGTGTGATGAGTGTTGTTTGTGCAAATTTTTAAAAAATTCTTATAAAAATTAATAATTTTTATTTTTAATAAGAAATCAATAGAAGCAAGAAAAAAAGCTTGATTCATATTATTTTTTAAAATACAAAAATTTCAATATTATCAAAAATCATTGAATATGGACCGCAAAAATTAGTTTGATGTTGTAAAAATAATTTTCTAATTTCTTTTTTTTACAAAAAAAAGAAAAATCGATAAAAGCAAGAAAAAAAGCTGGATTCTTAATATTTTAATATTATAAAATTATAAAAATTACTCATTGAGCATTGATTTGCTCAAATATTGAATATGGACAGAGTGAAATGCGTAAGCGGATTCAAGCCTAACCCTTATAAAAAACATAATTTTATCCTTGCAAATTAAGGAAAGTTCTTTATGCAATAATTAATTTTTTTGAATTTATATTATTTCGAAATTTTTTTTAGGATCACTTATTTTTAATATTCTTGTTTTTATAAACCGTATTTATATTATTGATATTGGTTTCATTTCCAGTGCTGCCATTTCCATTGTTGAAGACAAATTGTTGGTTATTTAAGAAGTTGTTATAAATGACCCCTTGCACGTTTCTAAAATATTGGTCATTTTGATTGTAGTTGTTTTGAGAATAGAATGGGTTGTTCATGAAGAGATAATTATAGAAGACGCTGGTTTGATCATTGCTTGCATAATCATAATAATTGTTCGTAGTGTATTTGTAATTCCAATGATAATCTTTATTTTCCACAAAACCCTGTCCGATCCCATAAATGATATTTTCTCCACCTTCTAAAACGTTATCCCCATTTTTCAAATAAGTTTCTTTGAGCTTGAAAAACGCTGCCAAAGTCACCAAACTGTCACTACCTGCCTGATGTTGAGGCCCGATTCTTTCAACCTTGGAGATCAAATTTATATACTTATTATGATAATATAGATAAATACAGAAATGCTAGCGGCCAATTTGTTTAAACCATCATCTTTCAAGTTTTCAAAATCCTTTATGAGGTATTTGATGTCGTAAAAACGAGGAAAATATAGGCTCATATCTTCATAAAAGGCTTTTTCAGATTCTTGCAATGGCGCGGAACTCAACATCTTCAAAAGATAGGCGAAATCAAACCCGCCATGGAAACTGATCCATTTGATGTCTTCATTGAGGACGACGCCTTAGGATAAAAAAAAAAATTAGCAATTTATGAAAAAAAAAAAAAATTTTAATTTAAAAGTTTTACCTGACGAAACCAAAAATTCAGCGAATAAGTCATGATCAATGCCCTTAGATTTAAGCAAATCGAAATTTATGCCTGAGTTTTTCAACAAACTGATGGCTTCAGGGAGATTATCATCTTTGCTGAAACATTAAAATTGAGAATTGGGCAAAATGAATGATTTTTTTTTTACTTTAAGTCGAATTTGAAATTAAATTGCCAGGTCAAAATTTCTTCTGGCACTTCTCCTTTTTCATTAGAGATTGTTATTCCGATTTGAATAAGTTTTAACATATTTACATTTTCGCGAATGAGCTGATATTCAAAATCCTATTTTTATCCGATAAAACATCAAATTATATCAAAAATAATAAAACTCTATCATCCTTCCATTTCTTTGGACCAGTTTTCACTCCAGGGAACTCAGTATCCTGAAACCAAGTGAGATACATGCAAAATTATCAAAAAAATATATACCACTGCTATAACGTTGTAAATTTCAATCAAATCCATTATTTTATAAATTTCCTCCTCAAAATTATAATCCCAAACTTCCTTTATGTTAGTGTGTTTTAAGTTAAGAATGTTCCGATTGGGTTGGTTGGGCTGATAAAACTGGTTGGATTCGTAAAGGAGAAGGTTATCCGGACTGGTGGAATCTTGAGGGGAGTCTTTGTTCGGCACGTATTTATTCATAAGATCAATAACTTATCACGGGAAATTCAAAAATGAGTTTTAAATTAATTTTGATAAAAAATAAATTTTTATTCGTTTTCATTTAGATTTTCGATGTTTTTTAATTAAAATTTCCCTGAATGCGTGCATTATGTATTCTTAACCATTTCAGGATTTTTTTCAGCTGTTTTTTATATTTTTATATTGTTTTATTGTTTTATATTTTTTATTGTTAAAAAATCCCAAATTTGAATTTGATCTCAAATATTTACCAAAATAATCCAAACTATATACATATAAAAATAAAACAAATCAACATAAACAAAAGATATCTAATCTATTTCCAAACTAAAAGCGGAGAATGGGTTCAAAAATCCTGAACTTTGTGAATTTCTGCAAAAAAAAGGTCACTTCCTCAGTCAAAAAAAGTGCCAATTTCCTCAATTCGCGTAAAATTATTTCATGGTCTCAACTTCACTCATTTTTTCTTTCAAGTCTTTTTTAAGAATGTTTTTTATCAACAGTCGCTCCAATCCTTTATTTTAACTTATATTTTAGTCCTGTTCTACTATTTTTCAGGAATGAATGAAGATCTTAGCCTCAGGGTAAAAAAAGATATTTTTTTTAATGAATAATATCATTTTTTCTAATTTATAGTTGTCATTAAGTCGGAAATTTTCTAATCTGTTGAAATACATAACCCGGATATATATTCCCAAAGGTTTGAGGTTTGTTTGTTTGTAATGACTAGAATGAAAATAAAATTTTCTTAAAATAATAGGAACATTATCTACAAAACTTATTCCAATATTTATGATGTCAACTTATCGGAAGTTCAGGAAGACATTCAGAAGTTCAAAAATTTCAACGAATTTTTCACCCGGAAAATCAAAGCACGTCACATTGATCCTTTAAACTCTGAAGAAATAGTTGGATTCATTTTTTTGTTTCAAAATTTTATTTATCATTATTAACAAGGTGAGTCCTGCAGATTCTAAAATTTTATCTTTGAGCGAAATACAATGTGATGAATGTCTTTTGGTTAAAGGGAGATATTATAGATTGGGGGAACTTTTGACTGGAATCAGGGATCATAAATTAACTGAGGAAAACATCCAGGGTCTTAAAAGAAATCCAAATAACAAATTATATCAATGTGTCTTTTATTTAAACCCGGGAGATTATCATCGGTTTCACTCACCAGCTGATTTCCTCGTGACCTTTAGAAATCACATTGTGGGATATTTGTTACCAGTGAAGGAATCCTATATTTTGAAACATGATGTAAAAAATAAAATCCTTTAAAAAATTCTAAATACAAAAACATTTTTAAATTTTAGAAAGTTTACGAAATTAATGAGAGAGTAGCTTTGTTTGGAAAATGGAAATATGGCTTTATGTCCGTGATCTTAGTAGGCGCAATGAATGTTGGTACAATTGCTTTGAACTTTGACAAGGTAACTAAACATTAAAACTTATCTAAAATAATAATTATTATTATTTATAGGAATTGACAACCAACACCAAGCTCAAAAGAAATTTCATCCGAAACAATTTCAAAGATTACACAATGAATGAAAAAAATGAAAATGACATTTTACAAAACGATTTCCTCTTTCAAAAGTTCGAACAAAACAACAATTCTGGCCCAAAAGCAAAAAGAAGTGCCTCTGTTTCTTATAACAAAAGCAACATGTTTAGACAAAATGAAATGGGGGTCACTGTGAACAAGGGAGATGAAATGGGCAGATTTAATATGGGTTCTACAGTGGTGGTGATATTTGAGACAGAGCCAAATTTCAAATTGAATGTCGAAGCTGGAGAAAGAGTTGTTTACGGACAACGTGTGGGAGTTCATCAACATGAAAACTCATAATCATAATCAGGTTTGTTAAATTCTTTGAGATATAAATGACCATTTTTTGCGCTTGGTTTTTATATATTTAAAAAATTAGCTTATTAACGAATTAAATAATAAAATGTAATTTTTTATCTAATAATAGGTTTTATTAAATTAAATTATCAAAAAATGAATAAATGGATTCTAAAAAAAATAAATTGCTATTATTTTTTTTTAAGCTTTCCTTTTTTAAAAAAATTCAAATTATTTTAAAATCGTTAACATATTAATCTCTCAAAAATTTCCAAAAGACGTTGAATGGGTAATCTGAATAATTGTTCCAGTTCTCAATCCTATGACTTCGGAGATTTCAACCCAGCCTCCTACTTTAAACCAGGTATCACAATCAATGAAATCATCGGAATCAAAAGTATTTTCGAATCTTTGAAACCGCATGATGGAGTGGTCAAAGTGGAAAAAATTCAAGAGCTCTACAAATCTTCCTATGATAAACCGAAAATTGATGAGAGGTTTGGATCTAGGAAATATGTAAATTTCGACGAATTCTATGACATTATGTCTTCGAACATCATCGAGAAGAAAAAAAGATTCAAAAATATTGAGTTTGATTCTGGAGAAGAACCAATGCCTTTTTGCATGATATGCCCTTACCCTATAAATAAGCCTAATGATATAGAAACGGTGTAATGAGAGATTATTTTGACTTTGACATCTAAAAAATAATGAAAAACATTAAATAATGCTTATGAGAATCATTAATTTAGAATAAAATTTTTAGGAAACAAAAAATTTGGAAAAATTTTAATATGTCGGTTATAAGAGAAAAAAAAATATTAATTCCATAATTTTTGGCTATTTTTTTTAATACCTCATCTTAGTGAAATTTGCCTCGTTTATTAAATTAAAGAAATCTTTTGTAAATTATATGGCTGCTTCTCCTAAAATTCAAACCAAATTTGACAAAGACCTCACGGAAAACAAGATTTTCCAAGAAAGTCCTGGTAAGAAGAATAATTCATCCAATGAGAAAAGCAAGTTGAATGAAATTCCTCCTAACCAAGATGAGGAAAACAAAACCTCAGCTGAGCACCAAGAAAATAAAGAAGATAAAGGCGAGGAAGAAGAAGAACAAAAAGCAGAAGAAGAAGCAATTAAAATGTTGGCAGAATTGACTTACAAATGTCAATTTCATGATGTGGAAAAGATAATTCCTCATGGTTTAACTTTTGATGATGTGCTTTTGATTCCTCAATATAGCAGAGTGAATTCCCGCCAAGACATTGATATGGAAACCAGATTCTCCAAAAATGTGCCACTTAGAATCCCTTTAGTTTCATCTCCTATGGACACTGTCACTGAATATGACATGGCAGTTGCTATGGCTAGACAAGGAGGCATGGGGATCATTCATCGATTCATGACTATTGAGGAACAAGCAAGAATGGTTGAAAAGGTAGGATATTTTTTTTTAAAATAATGGGTAATAATAAATTAAGGTGAAAAGCACTGAAGCTCATGTCATTTCCAAACCCATATGTGTCCACCCGAATATGACCATCAAATCTGTCAGACATTTCTCTAAGAAACTGAATGTGAATACCTTCATCGTTGTCAGAGAAGAAGACTGTGATTGGATTCCTTATGAAGATCCTGAAGTAAAGGCAAAGCTGGTGTCAACTGCACCGATGTTGGCAGGCATTTTGACGAAAAGAGATCTGAATTATGCGAAAAGTGATGACCAAAAAGTATCCGAACTGATGACTCCTGGTGAAAAAATGGTGGTTTGGGAAAATATTAGTGAAAAAAATCTGCCAACCCCAGTTCAATTGATCGATAAAATGAAAGAAAAAAGAGTGGAGAAAATCGTGCTACTCGGCGAAGATAGCTCCATCATGGGGTTGGTCTGTTTGAAGGATTGCCAAAGGAAAGAAGATCGACCTTGGGGTAATTTGGATAAATTTGGTCGTTTGTATGTTGGGGCTGCAGTCGGAGCTAAAGATGATTATTTAGCTAGATCAAAAGCCTTAATAGAAGCAGGAGTGGATGTCTTGGTGGTAGATGTAGCCAATGGTCACTCTCAGCTTTGCATTGATGCAGTCAAGGCTTTAAAGACTAATTTCCCTGATACTGATATTGTTGCGGGTAGCGTTGCTACTGGAGAAGGAGCTGAATTATTAATAAAAGCTGGAGTGGATGGTATCAGATGTGGGATAGGTAATTTAATATCTTTATCGCTTAAAAACAATAAAAATTTAATTTAGGCAATGGGTCAATTTGCATTACAAGAGTTGTTACTGGTGCTGGTATTCCGCAATTGAGTGCTTTATTTGATGTAGCCCCAATTTGCAAAAAATATAACGTGCCTTTGATTTCTGATGGTGGGAACAGAAATTCTGGTAATATGTGTAAGGCTTTGGCCGCAGGAGCTGATTGCATTATGTTAGGAAGATTGGTAGCAGGATGTGATGAAAGTCCATCGAAATCTATTTACCGTGATGGAAAACTTTTGAAAGTATATAGAGGCATGGCTGGGTTTGGAGCTAACGTTTCCAAGAGTCAAAGAATGGGAATTGCAGAACCTGGAGCTCAAACATATACTCCAGAAGGAGTAGAAGGGTTTATTCCTTATGCAGGGCCTGTTAGAGATGTCCTGATTCAGTTTTCGACAGGGATTAGAAGCGGAATGAGTTATTGCGGAGCATTTGATATTCCCCAACTCAAGAAAAAAGCTAAATTTATTAGGATGACACAAAGTGGTTTTAAAGAAAGCGGGGTGCATGATATCAAAAAGATTGAATGAGTTAACAATCGAACAATATAAATGAATTATAAAGAAATAAACATTAAAGAAATAATTTTTCTCCTCATTTTGAAAACAAACTGCGATAAATTAATATTGATATTTGCTCATTTTGAGCATTGAGAAATTCAAAAAATATTATCAAAACAAAAACAAATATAATTTATCCATAATTATAAAATTAAGGGAAATGGAAAAAAAAATTAAAAGTTACCAAGAGACCTCAGATTTTTTGAACAAAACAATCAACCTATCAAAAACGAAATTTGGTATTTAAGACTATTGAAACCAAAAAAATATCAAAATGTTTTATAAAAAAAAAATATCAAAATGTTTTAGAAAGAGAAGAAATTTCCGAAAAACTTCGGGACATCATATTATTCCATAGCTATAATAATAATATTCTGACAACATATATAAATAAAATTTTGGAAGAAAACAAATTGGAAAATGTCGTGAAAGAAAGTATTTGAAATTTGGAAATTTAAATGCCATAATTCTTTATTTTTCAAATATAATAAGGCTTAAATGAACGCAACAAATTAGATGAACTCATAAAAAATTTAGATCATAAATATGTAATAATGAAAGGGTTTTCATTATTGAAAGATTTGTTTTAAACAGAAAAAATCAATGAAGGATCTAGATCAAAGTTTATCGGTTTTAAATGACGAACATCAGACAAAAATGAAAGATATAGCACAAAAACGAAGTGTCATCGATCAGGAATTCAAAAATCAATTAAAGAACATCAAATAGACTTTTTTTATATTCTTTTATTAAATTTAAATCCTGAAAGTTCCTTAAATTTTTTAAAAATTACAAACAAAAATTCAAAAATTTTAAAATGGCTGATCCCAATATAAAAATCCCATTATTATCTCAAGAAGATGAAGACCCGTCCTCCAACAAGGGGAAAAATCCTTTAGAAAAAGCGAATTTTTTTCAACGGTTGCTGTTTTTATGGATTTACCCAGTTGTCAAAGTATTTTATTTTTTTCCTTAGCACTTCTCATATTTATATTATTTCAGATTGGGAACAAGGTTTTTTTAGAGCAAAGCATGCTTTATGACCTAAGGAGAAGAGATGATTCTTATTATGATTTTGGCAACTTTGAAAAAATTTGGCAAGCCAATAAAGCAAAGAATCAAAAAAATCCATTGCTGAAATCTTTATATCAAACATTTAAAAGTTTTTGTTTTTGAAAATTCCTAAAAATTTAAATTTTTTATTTATTTAAAGAGTATTTTGCATTTTGCAGCTTGTTAGCATTTTTTGTTGTGACCCTCATGTTTTCAACTCCGATCATGATCAACATCCTGATTTCCTATGTGCAGAATCCTGATAGAACGTGGCAAGAAGGCTTGAAACTTTTACTCATTATTCTGGGTTTGAAAATTGTATATGCCTTCTTTTCAACTCATCAGAACTTTAATTTTGTAAGTTTTTTTTCAAAAAATATTAAATAATAAAAAATAAACAGAATTTTATGGGAGTGAGATTGGAAAATGTTGTAAACATGGCCTTATATAAAAAAAGTTTAAGTTATTCATTAGTGAACTCCAAATCGTTCAATGTTGGTGAATTAGTGAATTATATGCAAGTTGATGCTCAGAAATTAAGAGATCTCCCTTATTATTTCGGAGCGATTATGTTTCTTCCTTTGCAATTGGTCATTGCAATTGTCATAATGTATGAAGTTATTGGTCTTTCATTTTTAGCAGGCTTTGGAGCAATTGTAGTCACCTTCATTTTCAACCTGTTAATCTCTAAATACTTCACAGTTTATCAAAAAAAACTACTTGAAGCTAAGGATGTGAGGATGAAATTGGCAAATGAAATAATTTCAGCGATAAAACTGATTAAAGTGAATGCCTGGGAAAAATTCTATTTGGGGAAAATTTCGGAGGTGAGAGAAAATGAATTGAAATGGCAAGCAAAATCCTTATCAATATCAGTTTTATTGATTTTTTCATTATATTTGACACCTATGTTGATCTTAAGTGCCACATTCACAATGTATACTTTGACTGATAATCCAATGACTGCTGAAAATGTGTTCACTTTGGTTTCTACATTTGCCGTGGTGCAAAATTCAATTCGTTGGTTGCCAATGGCCATTGCTTTTCTCATCCAAACAATTGTTTCTATAAAACGAATCCAAGGTTTCTTGCTAGCTGAAGAAATCGATTTGAGTTATATCAAATCAGAAAATTTAGCAATGGGAGGAAATGCCATTAGTTTGAAAAATGGATTTTTTTATTGGGATCAAGAGAAAAAGAAAGATGATAAAAAAGTTGATCAAAAAACTGATCAAAAAGATGACAAAAATAAAAATGTAGATGATGTCAGAAATTTTAGCATTGATATAAAGGATGTCAAAGATGTTGGAGAGAAAGAAAGCTTAGGTTATTCTTATTTAAGCAATGGGAGTCAAGTTCATTCCAAATATGCCTTAAAAAATATGAATCTAACAATTAAGAAAGGGTCTTTGACAGCAATAATTGGAGAGTTTTAAAAAAAATTAAAATTTTAATAAAGGTTTTAATAAATTTAGTGTTGGAAGTGGAAAATCTTCATTCTTTCATGCTTTGATTGGTGATATGAAGTTTGACGAAGATAAGCAACCTGAATTAAATATTGACGGAGAAATTTGCTATGTCCCTCAAAAGCCATGGATAATGAACGGAAGTGTTCGAGAAAACATCATCTTCAATTCGGAATTTGATGAGAAAAGATATAATGAATCTCTAAAGTACTCTTGTTTGGAGAGAGATTTAACGATTTTAAGCAATGGTGACCAAACAATGATAGGTATTAATTTTTTTAAAAATTTTCTAAGCATTTTGATGTAACTAAGGGGAAAAAGGAGTTAATTTAAGCGGGGGACAAAAAGCAAGAATTAATTTAGCTCGGGCATTATATTCAAAAAAAAACATAATTTTATTAGATGATCCCTTAAGGTTTAATAATTTCTTTAATTTTAAAAGAATATTCTAATAAAATAGTGCTGTTGATGTACATGTTGGAAAATTTCTAATGAAGGAATGTTTTCTTAAATATTTAAAAGGGAAAACCATAATTTTGATAACTCATGCCTTATATTATTTAAAATATACTGACAACATTTTCGTGATTGAAGATGGATCTGCTCATTTACAGGGCAGTTATAATGAGCTGAAACAAATTCCACAATTTAATGATCTTTTAAATAAAATAAAAAAAAATTACGCACAAGACCCAACAACAAAAATTCAACCTCAAAATGAAAATTCGTTTTTGGAAAAAGACTCACTTTTGGAAAGAAAAGAAGTTTTGGTAGATAACAGCAGCACCATTATAACAGAAAACGTATCTCTTTTTGAGGAAACTTCCATCAAAAGTTAGCATTTTATAAAAAATATTTTATTTTTAATCGTTTTTTAATATAAAAGCCGAACTCACAAATATAGAAAACGAAAAAAAGGACAAATTCAATTATTCTGTGATTCCACCCAATGATGCTAAATCTGAACACAATAAATCAAATTATGATAATATTATATTAGAGGAAGATAGAAAAAAAGGTTCGCTTTCACTCAAAATATATTCCCTTTTCTTCAAAATGAACGGAGGTCCTTTTATGGCTTTGTCGATTTTCATAAGTACAATAAATTTCCTAACTTTATAAATTTGAAACATTTAAATAGTTATGTGTCTATGGCTAGCAAATCAACTATCAACCAACCTTTGGCTTGCTCATTGGTCAAGTTCAAATGATGAAAATAATCATATTTTTTATTTGGAAATTTATTTGATTTTGGCATTGACATATGGTTTCTTTTCTTTGTTAAGGGCAGGAATCCTCTGTTATTCTAACTTAAAGGTTTCACGAAAATTACATTATCTTATTATGAGAAGTCTCTTTTTTGCTCCTTTGAATGAATTTTTCGAACGAGTTCCTGCTGGTCGAATTCTCAATCGAATTTCCAAAGATATTAATGTTGTGGATGGAGACCTTCCTTTTAGTTTTGGAAATTTTTTGGTGCCAGGCTTCAATTTTCTGGGTGATTTGATCTTTTGCGTTTATTCCACAAGTCTTTACATGGTACTACCAATTCTTCTGTTTTTTTTTATTTGCTTCTATATTCAAACGAAATATATGAATGTGAATAGAGAATTAATAAGATTAGGTGAAAAATAAATAAATAATCATTTTTTTCTCATTTCAATTTTTTTGTATTAATGTTTCAGAAAGCATTTCAAGGAGTCCCATTGTGAGCTATTTTAATGAGTCATTATGTGGGTTGTCAAGCATTAGAGCTTATAAAAAGGAAAAAAGTTTTTATGGAGTACTTTTTATTTTTGTTTTTTAAAATTTTGTTGGACAATAGAAACACGCTCATAACATGAATGAAAATAAAAAAAATTTGATCATCCAAACAGGATTAGCCCAATGGTTCACCATCAACCTCACCTTCGTTTCATTTTTTGTTAATATGGCAGCTATTTCTTTTTGTGTAAGAAATCAAACTATTATAAGATTATAAAAAAAAAAATAGGTTTTCTTCAATACAACCTCTCCAACTTTAGCCGGATTGCTCCTTTCTTACTCATTGGCTTTAGATTCAGATATTTTCGCATCAGTTAGTCAATTTGCTGTTTTGGAGGCCAAGATGATTTCCTTTGAAAGATGCAAGACTTACAGCGAGTATATCATAATTTATCAATTTGATATTAATTTTGCTTCTAAGGATTCAACCTGAAAAAGGATATGCTCAATGTCCTGCTCAAATTGATTTGCCTTTGGAAAAAGAACTTATCCCACAAACCAAAAACATTGGAGATCTCATCAAACTTAATGAAAGTTTAAAAAATTGGCCATCTGCAGGCCAAATAACCTTTAATGATGTCTATATTAAATATCGTGAGCCACTTGATTTCGCTTTAAGAAAACTAAATTTGAAAATAAATCCAAATGAAAAAGTTGAACAAAAAATATACTCATTAAAAAAATATTTATTTCTCAATAAAGATTGGTGTTGTTGGAAGAACTGGTGCAGGGAAATCAACAGTTATTAATGCTTTGGTCAGAATATTAGAATGTTCCAAAGGAGAAATCATAATCGATGGAGTGAATATTGCTGAAGTTCCTCTTTATATTTTAAGAGATAAATTGACGACAATATTACAAGTAAATTTATCAATTTTTTTTTTTTTCTTTTTAAATGGATTTTAAAGGATTCATGTTTATTTTCTGGAACTCTGAGATATAATCTTGACCCAATAAAAAGATATAATGATGATGCCATTTGGGATATTCTAGATAAAATTTGCTTGAAAGAAGTATTTATGAATAGAAAAGGCTTAGATAGCGAAGTTTTTATATTTTTTATAATGAGTTCTTTCTAAAGTATATTTTAAAAGATTTCTGAAAATGGAGGAAATTTAAGTGCAGGAGAAAAACAGTTGCTTTGCATAGGAAGAGCCATTTTGAGAGTACCTTGAAAGAATATTTAATTTTATGAATGTTTTTTAGAAAACCAAAATTGTATTAATTGATGAAGCAACGGCAAATATTGATATCACAACAGAAACCACAATCTATAAAGTTATAAAAGAATATCTCAAGGATTGCACAGTTATTACAATTGCACATAGATTAAATACAATCATGAACTCTGATAAGTAATTTTATTAGTTTCACAAATTAATCAGATGTTTTAATAGGATTTTAGTCATCAACAATGGAGAAATCGCTGAATTTGATAAACCAGATATTTTGGAAAATAATCAAAATTCGTTTTTCCACAGTTTATGGAAAGAAGCATTACAAGAAAATGTTTTGCACTAATTAAAAATATAAAAATATTGTGCATTTATTGCTAATTAAAATTGGATTTTTTAACTCAAAAATACTTTGCTCTGATTGGATTTTATATAATGAATTTAACATTTAATTTTTAGTTGAAATGTCCAGCTCTTATAGATCAAGAGAGAAAAGTGGTAGAGGCCCAAAACCTAAAGATAAATGTTTTAATAGAGGCCTATTTATTAATTAATATTTTAATTTTAATTTTCATATGGGTTAATGAGTGAATGAAATCAGGTATTTTCAAAAATTTTTCATATTGTATTTGATTTTTTTAATAAAATTTATTCAAAAATGGTTCTTATTATGAACAAAAATTTGGATTTCG
>Ga0302186_10001495_pt1 | contig 19353 bp, 23 predicted proteins | sample II_Bog_E1_2_FD_198782 | JGI IMG/M metagenome (GOLD analysis project Ga0302186, IMG submission 198782) | Peat permafrost microbial communities from Stordalen Mire near Abisko, Sweden - II_Bog_E1_1 | ecosystem: Environmental > Terrestrial > Soil > Wetlands > Peat | place: Sweden: Abisko...
AAACGAAAGTTCGGATAGTCCAGATTCTGAATCAGAAAAAAAACCCAAAAAAAATGTCAAAGTTTCAAAGAAGAAAACACCTGTAGATTCTGACTCCGATGAAGATTTTAACAAAAAGAAGAAAGTGAAAAAAACAAAGGAAAGTGACGATGACGATGATGGGAAAAAAAACAAGAAGAAAAAAGAAATAAATGAGAAGAACAAAAAGCTGAAAAATAAAGTGAAAGATTCTTCAGACTCAGAAAGTGAAAATGAAGTGAAAAAAAAAAAAAAACCGAAAGGTGACTCTAGTTCAGAAGATGAGAAAGAAAGAAAAAAGAAACAAGAAGCTTCGAAGATTAAAAAAAAAGCTAAAGGTGATGATTCTGATGATATCCCAAAGAAAAAAAAGAAAGTCATTAAAAGTTCTGAAGATGATGAAGATGAACTCAAAACCAAAAAAATTGAAGCAATGAGAAAAAAAAAAGTTGATGATGATGAAGATGAAGAAGATGATGATTTGAAAAAAAAGCAAAAAACTAAAAAGGTGGAAGAAAAAGTAAATAAAAAAGTAAAGAAAACCCTTGATGATGAGGATGATGAAGATATTGGAGTGAAAAAAAAGGAAGCTAAAAAAAAGGAAGATAAAAAAAAGAAAAACCTTGATCAGGATATTGAAAATGACGGAAAGCAAAAAAAGGAAGATAAAAAAAAGAAAAAATTTGATGCCGATGAAGAAAATGAGGGAAAGCAAAAAAAAGAAAAGGAAAAAACAAAAAAGAAAAATTTAGATGATTTTGACAATGAAAATAAGAAGAAAAAAGTGCTATCCGACAATTCAGATGATTCAGATGAAGATGACAAAAAATTGAAAAAAAGAGAGGAAGAAAATAAAAAAAATAAAAAAGTTGAAGAAAAAAAAAAGGCCGCTGTGATATCACAATCATCAGAAGATTCAGATAATGAACTCAAACAAAAAAAAAAAGCTCCCAAGGTAATTGACTCCAAAAAAAGTGATTTAAAGAAGCCAGGTGGTAAGGGCAGCAAAAAGGATGAAAAAGGAATGAGGAAAGTTTTGGAATCTGAATATATTTTTTTGGATGAAAAACAAATTCTAGAGATCATTGAGAAGGCAAAAGATGTCGAGGAAGCTGCAGAAATGGCGGAAAGGAAGTTAAAAAAGAAAAAATAAATATTTATTAAGAAGCGAACCATTAAACTTGAATAGAAATCTTAATTTTTTTCTCAATTAATTAATTGTAAAACATTATGGTTTGCAATTTAGCAATTGCATTTATCGTCATTGTAATTAATTTTTGGTTTATTATCCAATTTTTTGGATGAAACTTCTTTAGGATTATTTTGCATGTTTTCCAAACCTTCTGCAATTTTCATAAAAAGATCCTAATTAAATAGATAAAAAATTAAAGGAAAAAAAAAAGTTTTTAAAACATCGATTCCCTTATTCTCTTTTGCACTTGTTAATTTGAAAATGGCTCCTAAATCCTATTAATAAAATGAAAAATGAAAAAATTAGTTATTAACCTTTGCATAATTAGCTGCATCATCATAACTGACTGTTTCTTGATCTAACAAATCAACTTTATTCCCAACGAGAGCCAAAACTTCAAGAAATAAAATAAAATCTTAAATAGTGGAAACCTATGTTTTTAGGCCCATATTGTCTTAACTCCTTTATCCAGGTCTTCAGAACATCAAATGAAGCTTTCACTGTAATATCATAGACTATTATTGCCACATTAGAATCTTAAAGCATTGTTTTATTAGACAATATATTTAAAGTTACCTTTGTAATATAAGGGGGCGAGAGAATGATATTTTTCTTGGCCTGCAGTGTCCCAAATCTAAATTATTTGAAAGTTTAATTGATAATCGTATAATACTTGAAATTTTATTGGCTGATCTTTGTATATTATCATTTTGGCCATGAAAGCCGCTCCTAGAGTAGATTCATAGTATGTTTTAAATTCATTTGTCACGAATCGAAGCAAAATGCTGCTTTTTCCAACCCCTTTAAAATTATTTGTTGTTTTTTTCAATTTCATGAGAACAAACCGGCATCGCCTAAAATCACGACCTTTACATCTTTTGCTTTCAGCATGGTTTTATCAGAAATTAGAAATAATTGAAAGAATGTTATTAAATTTGGTTTTTTGGTTTTCAAAATATTTGATTTATTGTTTTCTATAATTTGTTTTTGTTCACTTTTCCAATTTTTGAAATAAAAAAGCAAATTTTTTAATTTTTAAAAATTATTATCATAAAATCATAGTTTCTTTTTTTTTTTATCATTTTTCATTGAAAATTGGACTTATTACATAATTTATAAATTTCTCTTCTTTTCAATCTTAAAAAAAATTGGATAATATAAAGGGAAAAAAATTACTATAGTGAATATCCTCACAATTTCAAAATGGATTTCATTTTCAACAAAGCTCATCAAACTTTTCATTTCTTGATATAGATATATAAATTCAAATTTCAACATTTCACAAGAGTGCTTCAAAATCTATGAATTTTAAGGAAAAAAAAAGCAGAGAAATAAAACCCCAAATTTTTCATATAAAGTTAAAACATGCTTAGCTAATAAATCACCAACCTTTTTTGGAAGGGCTTCTTCTTCTTTTTCTTTTAAATTAAAATTTAAATGAAAATTTTCGAATGGGTCATTTTGTTTTTTTTCCATATCCATATTTTTTGGTTTTATATTGATCCATTTCTCATCAGATGCCTTTTGAAGAGATGATTTGGACTTTATAAAGTTTTCTTTTTTTTGTTTGAACTTGATTTCTAAGTTTTTGACCAAAAAAATCGATTTATATAATTCCAACTCTTCATTAAGTTTCATGAAATTTTCTGAAAGAATGTGGTTTTCTTTGAAGAGCTCATCGTGTTTCTCCTCCAACATTTTGCATTTTTCTTTCAAAAAGTTGTTTTCTTCTTGGAAGATTTTTATTTGTTTTCTATATTCTTTTTTTTTGAATAACAAAATTTTCCTTCTAAACTAAAAACCTTCTTCATTTTTATCATTTTTTTTTAAGAGTTCATTTTCTTCTTTTTCTTCTATGGACATCTTTAGGCGGTTGTTTTTTTTAGTAAAATATTGGTTTTGGTTTTGGAAAAAAAAAATTCAAATAAATTCAATTTTTTGTTTATGTGATTTAAAAAAAATTAATATTATTTAGATATCACGCTCCATTAAAAAGGTGCTTCTCTATTATATTCAAAATGTTCTGAGTGAACTCCATCTCTTTAAGATTGTTAAATATTTTGAGGCTAGCGATAAATCTTGAGAAATATTGGGGCATAATTTTTTTCATAAAGATATCAACGATTTTGAAATAGATTTCAAAGCTGCCTTGATTAAAGATTGAGAGGGAAAGAAGTATTCCCATTATTATTAAAAAGTTATACATAATTCCTTTTCCGTTTTTAGCTGTAAAAAATCCGCAAAATAACGAGACGTTCACTAGGTTAAAAAATATTCCAACATAAGTATTCATCAAAAATGAATGAATAAAAAGGCAAATCATTAGAAATAAGCTAATCAATAACGTCAGAAGATTTTTAAATGAGATGTAAAGAGCAAACACACTGAGATTAGATAAGATGGTACCAAAATATAAGGGAGTGTTGAATTTTCCAGGAAACACTGAAAGTCTCAAAGCTGCAATGAAAATCAAAACCGAAATTAAAATTCGACTTAATTCATCTCTCGTAATGCTCGAATATATCAATAACTAAATAAAAATAAAGATAGTTAAAGAAATTTCATACAAAAAACTTTAGAAAAAGAAATCATAGCAAATATTATGTAGGCAATCGATATGATACTTGAACTTTCCTCGTGGGCGATTGTATAAAGGTATACTCCAAAAGCGTAGTGCAACAAAAATTTAATTATTAGCAGAATTAAATTCACAAACATATCTAAATCTTCTTCTGAGCTATCCTCATTCATTTCTTTTTCATCAATCGAATCAGTATTCTCTTTTTCTTCAGACTCTTGTCCTTTTTCTTCTTCTTCCTTGGTGGCGTATACCGTTGTAATACTAACCAAAAAAAAATTAAAAAAAAAATGTATCAAAATAATAATAATTCGAATTACGCTTCCATAGAATAATAAATTAGCATTAATTTGCAGCAGATTTCAGTTATCCACAACAGTATTCCATCTTTAAACTCTCCTGTAATCTATAAAAAAATAAAATGAAGTTATTTAACAACAAAAAACCGAGATTGCAAATTTATCTTCCATCTTCCCCAATAAATAAACCGAATGCAAAACATATAAGCTTCCTAAATAAAAAAATATCATCCAGAAAAACCTTTCATCTTTGACAACAAAGCCCATATAACTTTGTAAAGCAAAAGAAGGAATAACAACCATCAAAAACATCTTGATTCTTAGCCCAATGTAAATGATCACCACAATGACACAGACATAAATATGATAATAAAACATATTGAAATCAAAGACCAAAACATCTTGACTAATTTCTTCTCGGAAAGTTTTAAAGACTAATTTGTAAGAAAATTCAGGTGATCCATATATTTTCCATAATTGTTTATGTTGAATATACAAATAAACAGGAAACAAGGTGTTTAGCACAAAAACACTGAAAAAATATCCAATGAATTGAAAATCTGGGAGATTTTCAGGCATTCTATTCAATGGAAGGAAAATAAAACTTTTGGATCCACACTTGTAGATATAATACAAATTAGCAAAAGCAACGAGGGTGAGTATCAAAAGCCAACTGGGACCTAGTTGTCGTTTGGAATATCTTTCTAATTTGCAACTTGTTAAATAAACCATATAATATAAAGATAGAAAAAAAGGAATTTGAATCAGGCCTGTTTTACAAGAGAAAGCCAAATTATAACTCATAAAAATATTCAAGACTGACTGAATGAATTTTCCTGTGAAAGCTTCATCAGTTGAAAAGATATCTGTCCATTTTAAATATTTCTTGTGTAACTTTAGCTTCATTAAAATGAGGTGTATAATCAAATTTGTTAAACAAAAGGAGGAATTAAAAAGAAGCGCTGGGACAAAGTCTGCATTCATTTGATCTTTCAATATCCGAGCATAATTTAAGAAATTATAAGACAAAAATACAGACAAAAAACATAGTAAAATGAAAGTTTCTCTTTGATACAAAGCTACAACAATTACTATGATGAAAAACGCTCCGATCGTATACCCAATTAAAAGTAAAAACATCAATTGATAAAAACTGAACGACTTTTTTTCCTCTTGTTGGTTGCTAGTTTTATTTACAGGACTAGAAGAAATTGAATCGTTTTTCATGTTGATTGTTATTTCATTTTCTTTTTCTTTGCCAAAAGGAATACTTTGTATTATTTCCTTAGGACTTTCCTCTGGTTTTTCTGATTTCGAAGCCAAATATGTCCATATCAATTCAGATTGCTTATATGTGATAATTTCATGATCGATGAGGTGGATGAGTTGATCAACACTCAAAACCATTCTGTTTTGGTTTTTTGAGATCATTTTCAAAACTTGGAGCAATTTGCTTTGGGAGTCATGAACAATCCTATCATACGATATAGTATTGAATTTTTTCGAGTTATCAAGCAAAAATTCATAGTCGACATTCGAATCGTTCGAAACTATGAGCAGATTCACTAAAAAGATTACTGTTAGCAGCAATGTGTTCATTTTTGAATGTAAATCTAAATATGATTTTTTTTTAAAATAACACCAAAAAATTTTCAATATCAAACAATTTATTTTCAAATTTTTATATAAGCATTTTTAATCATATTGTAAAATTTTCGATATGGAAGCTATTATCTTCCTAAACATTTTCTGTGAAATATAATGAAATAATGAAAGAAAAAAAATTTAATTTATGGGGATTAAATATTTTTTTGGAATTTCAAAATTTTAGAAAACAAAAGACACGTTTTTAAAAAAAAATATTAAAATAAATCAAATGAATATCGTGGAATTTATGGTGACTGATGTTCCTCCGATCACAAGAGCATTGTGTTTTTTTTCTTGTACATTGACTTTTCTAGCATATATCGATATCGTTTCCCCATATACATTGTTTTTCAATCTGAAATTAATTTGGATGAAAATGCAAGTTTATCTTAACAACCATAAATTATACTAAAATTGGTATAAAAGCCATGGAGGATATTGACGAACCTATTCTATTTTGGAGAATTCAATTTAAATACGTGCTTTAAGATCATTTTGTTGTAAAGAAATTCAATAAAACATTGGCATTAACTATTTATTTTAGTTACAGGTTTTCAAGGAGGCTGGAAGAATATTCTTTTAGGGGAAATTCAATCAATTATTTGTTCTTTATTTTATTTGGAACAGTTTTGATGACAGTAAATTTTTATCAAAAAAATTCTTGCAGCAATACAATTCTAAGATAATGGCGATAGTGTTAGATGTATATTTGTTATCTGAAGCATTTTTAACTATGATACTATACATCTGGAGCCGAAGGAACAAAAACGCAATTTTGCATATCTTTGGGTTGATTCCTTTAACCGCTCCATATGTAACTTGGTTTAGTTTATAGTCATTTTTTCTTTCTAAATTTAACTTATTTGAAACCCCAAGGTTTTTCGTATTTTTACAGCTTATTTTGGGAGAGGGAATCTTGAGTGATTTATTAGGAATAATAATAGGACACATATATTATTTTTTCGTGGATGTTTATCCAAACCTTCCCTTAAGCAAAGATCAGAAAATTCTTGATCCTCCACCAGCGAAATTGTAAATATAAAATAATTTGATGTTTGTAATGGATTTTTTTTCAAGTGTGAAATTATGCCGATATTTGAAATTAAAGGAAAATAATTTCAACAATATCCCCGATGATTTTAATGAACAAGATAACCCATTAGGAATATAAAATTAAATTTAAAAAATATTCATTATAATTTTTGTATTAATTCATCTTAATTTCGGTCGTTGCTTTCTTTAACCAAGTGATCTCAGCTGTCTTATTATTTCTCTCCAAAGTTGGTAAATATGTTTCATAAATCTAAAAAAAATAATTCTTTATAATAATCTTAAAATGTTAAAAAAAATTAAATATAAATTATATAAGAAAATTAAAAAAAGAGAAATCACCTTTTTATGATAGTTATTGATATGTAAAATATCTTCCTTTTGCAACAAGGAAATATCTATTAAGTTTAGATCATAAGGAACCAAACTTAGATTTTCAAATTTTAAAAAATCCTTAATTTCAGATTTTTGAATTAGAAGGCAATTCTCTATTCTAATACCAAATGCTCCTTCCAGATAATATCCAGGCTCTATTTTAATTTTAATAGTTTTAATAATACTCCCAAACTGATAAATAACCATTTGTCACAATCATATTTTCTTTCAAAGGTTCTGTTGCTTTTTTGTTAATTCCATGAGGACCTATGGATTTTGAAAAGGTTATTATATTAACAAAACAAATTATAATACCTTCATGTACATTTAAAAAATAACCAACACCATGTCCTGTTCCATGACCGTAGTCTAAACCATGCTTCCATAAACTTCTTCTGGCAATCACATCCAAATCTGATCCAGATACTTGCTTTTCAGTTGGCCAAATTGTTCTTTCCAAGTTCAAGTTTCCTATCAGGACTAATGTATAGGCTGTTTTTTCTTGCAATGATGGGATGCCTAAGTGAATTGTCCTTGTTAAGTCAGTCGTTCCATCTCTTTAATGAGCATTAAGAAAATGTATCCAAAATAAAAATCTTACAAATAATGTCCACCTGAATCTAAAAGAAACATGGAATTGACCTTTATAAAATCTGAGGAAGATTTTTCCGGAGAATAGTGAACGATTGCAGAGTTAGGCCCTGTTGCTGAAATTGTCTTAAAGGATAAGGCTTTAAAATTATCATTTAAAGATCGAAATTCATCGCATTTCAAAGCTGCTTCATATTCGCTTAAATTTCCTCTTTTTAAAACCTTTAGTTGATGAGACAGCCAAGTGAAAAATGAAATGACTGAGAGCCCATCTCTGAGATGGCATTTTCTGTATCCATCAATTTCTGTTTGGTTTTTAATAGCCTATTTAAACAAAACTCGATGTTTATTTGATAATATATTTTTCCTATACTTTTAATGCTTTAATAGGCGATTTTTTATTGATTATAAACCGTTGCTGTAAAGTCTGAACTAACTTATAATTACAGCTGTTTTTGTCTATTAAAATATTTTGATCGATTATTTTCAGGTGATTCGCAATTTCTTCATAAGGTTTAATGTTAATGCAATTAGCTGCGAGGTATTGTGAAACTTTTGGGGTTACTTTTTCCAAATCAATAAATAACCATCCGTCAAATTTTTTTGAACTATCAAATTCCAATAGAAAATATGATTTGAAAACTGGGTTGTAAGGAATGTCTTCTCCTCTTAAATTGAGCAACCCTTGGGAAATTATTAAAAAATATCAAATAGAAACAATACATGCGATTTCATCCAACTCAGTTGAAAGTAAAAAACGTAGACTATCGTCTTCCTCAATGGCTTTTGCGATGATCAAAGATATTTTTGAGTTTGTTGACATTCCAGAATAGTGGGTGTCATGAATGTATACCTGTCTTTAATTAACATAAAAAAATGGATTAAGGAAAAACTGTTTAAACATCTACTTTTTTTGTTTGCTCTCTTCTCTTTTCCATATTTTGTCCACAAGGTTCGCATCAACTGACTTCAAATTAATCCCAAATTTTGAAAATTCTTTTTGTCGATCTTCAAAACTAGCTAAAATACAAAAAAATATTTAACAATGAATTAGACCTAACTACCTGCCGATATCAAAGAAGGATCAACACCAATTTTAAAGCAATCTCCTGATTTATATTTTTCTTTGATAAATTCATACCATTTTTTTTCCTCTTCACAGAAACTTTATAAAATTTAATATTTTAATTACTTGGAGAAATTTCTTTGAAACACCATTCAGGCTCTAATTCTTTCTTTGCCTATACCAAAAATTTGAAGCTTTCTTTTATTAAGATGAACTTGAATGAAGTATCTGGAATCTGTCCATAAAATGGCTTCTGAATTAGAAATAAAAGCAAATGCATTCGATCCAGAAAAACCAGAAATATATTGAATTCTTTTATCGTTCTCTGCTAAGTATTCACTCTAAGAAGCAAAAATAATTTCAATGAAACTAACAAAATATAAAATGAAACATTATGAGGATCGTTATTTGGAAGAATATAGGAGTCAATATCAAAATCATTGAAAGATGTGACAAGTTCTATGAGTTTTTGCTTTTTAAAACTACAAAAGTCATTTCTTGGAGAGAACACAAGCCCGAAGGATAAACATTTTGAATGTTTGCAAAATTTTATCATCTATATATTAAATTTCAAAGTTTTTTGAACCGATACGAAAATAAAAAAACATTTTAATTTTATGCAAAATTAAAAAATTCAAAAAATTTGAATTTGAATCCTTCTTCCCAAATATCTCAACAAAAAAACTACAACAGGATTGTAAAACTTGCATTGTAATGAAAACATTATTAAAAAAAACATTAATAATTGCGAGAAGATGTTCGGTGAATTTTAAGCCTATTCTTCATTCACAACCCAGAGATTCATTCAAATCAAACATCACTATAAACCAAAATATTATGAATACAAAGAATTGTGAGGATCTAATTCAAATAGTCGGAAGTACACTACAAAAAATGAATATGATAAATTTATGCACAAGTTTCAATGTTCTATTGAAATTCCAAAACAATTTGATTTCAAATCCCAATCGAATATCTTTTTTGGGAAATTTGCTTGACAGAACCTATGATCTGGCTTTCAATCTGCCTTTTTCGGAATATAATGCCCGCCCGCTTTCAAATCTTTATTTCTTTTTCAACAAATTAATAGAAAATAAGGCAGTTTTTAGTCAAGTCGAAACTTTTAATGATCTTTCTATCAAAATAAACATGATTTTGGAAAAAAAAATTCCTGTTATGATCGAGAACATGAATGATCAAGAAATTTCCAATGTTATCTACACACTAGCCCAAAGGAAAAAAATTGACAATATCATAGCAATGAACGACCTAATTATTCAAAAGTTCCAAAACTATTCGTTTAAATCAAATCTTATGATTTTTTATTCATATTCTTCTCTAGATATAAATGTACCTGCGGTCTACAAAGGTTTGGATGAATGGTTTATTAAGAACATTAAATTGCAAAAAATAAATGGACACGACTTCTCACAACTAATTTTCGCTTATTCTAAAATCAATAATATTATCACAGAATCCAAAATTTTTGATTATTTTAATCAAACTCATGTCTTCTTATATAATGAAATCAACATCCTTTCGCTTTCAACAATTTTTCATGCATTGACTAGGTTTCAAAAGCCATTAATGTCAAAAGAGTTTTATGAGAAATATCAGGCAAAAATAATTGAAAATATGCATAATTTAAATGATCGGATGTTATCTAATATTTTAAGGGGATTTGGAAAATGGAATTATGGCACAGATTCATTTTATATCAAGATGGAGGGAAAATGCATTGAAAGATGTGAATTTTTGGATTACAAAATTTATTCGTCAATATTGCATTCATATGCAACTAATTTAAAAGGTAGCTTCAAACTTTATGAAGTTTTCGAAAAGAACTTTTTGAAAAGAATGGAGAAAAATGGAGGATCTGATTTTACAAATAATAACCTGTTGTATATTTTTTATTCTTTTACACACATCAAGGAGACGTATCCTTGTTCAAATGAAACAAAAGAGTTTTTCAAAAATATTTTTATTCAAAGAATGGATGATTTAAATATGGATGAGTTGGCTCCAATCACAGCAATGTATTCTACTTTTATTAAAGAAAATCAGCCATTTTTTCTCTCTCTCACAAAACTACTTTTGAAAAAACAAATCCCCATTGCCAAAATTAAAAACCTTGCTGAAATTACCAAATCCTATGCTTTGCATGCTAGTTCACTTTATGATAAAGATTTGATTGATTATTTTTCGATGAATTTGGCTAATGTTTTGGAAAAGGAAGCAGAAAGCAAAAAAAGTTTATCAACTTTTAAAGACAGAGATTTTTTTAATCACTTAGCCAAAACATTGTTTTCCTTTCTTAAATATGAGCCAATAAGGAATTATTCTGATATTTACCAGAAGGTGGCAAATTTGATGGAAGAAATGTGCAGTTTAAATAGTGAAAATGCAACAGTCTTATTTCAAGAACCATCAATATTATTTTTTTTCAAACAATCATTTGCAAAAATGAATATTAAACATGAATTTCTTTTAAAATATGAATCTTAATTCATTTAATTTTCTATTTTTGCTAACATAATTTTTTTAATTGATTTGATTTTTTTTTCTTTTCTTGTTCTATAACCCTTTGTTGTTAATTTTGAAAAGTTGATCCAAACCTTTAATTAATAAAACCATGAATTTTAAAGAAAAACAAATAAAAATTCACCTTTTTTAAAAATATCGATATTGTAATCGATTAGAAAAACACGATCATAATTCGATTCTTTTATGATACAAATCAACGCGATATATTTTTGAACTTCTTTGAGGTACAAAATAGTTGAGTCATTCAATTTGATGATAGCCTGTGATTTTTGGTCATATGACATAGGTGCTGCTTTTTTTTGCTGTCTAATGATCAAAAATATTTCAAAAAATATTTTTTTTAAATACCCATAAATATAAGAGATATCAATAAAAACATCAATCATTTCGGAACAAATCGCAAAATTTGCGATATCCACAGGAGCGGAGTCAGTAGCTATGTACAACTTCGAAATAATGTCAAAAAGAAAAGCTTTTTCCATTTTGCAACTCTAAAATAATTTTTAAAAAATTGCAATATATAAAAGAATTTTACAGTGATGAGAGAGTCCAAAAGTGTGGTCACATAAGGAACTTGCTTGATGACTTTTTGAACGACTTTGCTAAAGCACTCAAACAACGAATGATCATAAACCCTAAAAACGAAAATTAATTTTTAAAAAAATGATAATTCACGAGGTCAAATGATAATCGATAGTCAATCCTTTGTTGTTGTTATCCAAACTTTCATTGACCATTTCTTTGATCTTGTATAGCACATCGCTTTTTTTTTCATCAACGGCGAATTTTTCAGAGTCAACTTTATGAACAAATAGATGGAAAAGCAAATGAGTGTTGTGTTTTTGAACAAATTCAATGGTCTTTAATAAGTATTGCAACGCATCTTCATAACTCTGTTTTTCATCATTTTGAACATCCAAAACAAAAATAAAGGCTCCACAATTCTCCAAATAGCTGATTTCAGGGGGGTTGATGTCATTCAAATCAAAGTTTCCTGCGAAATCGTAAAGCTTAAAATTAAGAAGAGCCCCGATGTTTGCACCAACAGTTTCTATTCTTTGAGTTGTTTCAAGCATCATTGTTTGTTGGGGACTCATTTTCTGAAAAATTACTTTGATTATGCTAGTTTTTCCTGACCTAAGTTTAAAATTAAGGGAGAGTGAAGGGAGAGTTCATTTTTATGAAAAAATACTTGGGTAGACCAAATAAACAGATATCCATTTTATTATTTTTTTTTCAAATGATGAAGATTGTATTTTAATTTTTTCTTTTAAATTAAAATTTATAAAAGAAAAAAAAACTCATTTTCTTTTAAAAGAAAAAGTAGTTTTGAGCTAAATTAGTTTTTTTTCCTCTTGACAAACTACATTCATTTATACATTTTTATTAAAGAACAGGACATGTGTTCTCTATTCTCTGATGATATGCCTCTAAACTACCGAAATAAGTTATAACAATTGCGATGACAATCATCAAATGCCATAATTGATGGCTTGAACCCTTTTTTTTTATTTCATAAAGATTTAATATTTTCTGTATGAATTTACCCATATATCGAATTTTCCAGGTCTAAATCTTTCAGGACATTGAACAACATAAATTGTCAAACCAGATAAATAGCAGACGCCCATTATGAAAAAGTATGGAACTATTTGCATGGCACTATAATGATCTAATGAATTTGTCATTCTAAAAAAAGAAACAATAAATTGATGAATAAATTTTTAGGTTTACTCTTTAAAAGCAAGATGAATAATTGGAAATCCAGCAAATATTCCTAAACTTCCATACAAAATTCCTTTGATTTTTCTATATTCTGGAAGATGCAGAGTATCAAAAAGTGACATCACAAAAACGATCAAACAGGCTATTCCAATGACAGTTGCATAACCAACATACACATGAGGTTCACAATAGAAGGAATAGACCAAAGGAGGGAAAGTGGAGCCGGAAATTAACAAGCTGATGCCAGCATAATCAAAACAAAGCATTTTGTCGCAAGTCTTTTTATTCATAGAATAAAAAAGATGAAAGAAGGCGCTAAATAATAGGCATAAAATTGCTGATATCAAAAAAACGAAAATTGGCCATCTGGAAACGTTATTTGTTTGTTTTTCTTTATTTATATCCTGAATAGAGACATATAAATCGATCCAGTCATAGGATTCAGAATCGATCTAAAAAATTAGAATATATATAATATAAATATTTTGAAAATATACCTTTTCCAAAACTGAAGTTTTAACACCATCTAAACTATTTGCTAGATAAGATGAATAGTTTCTCAAAGTTGAAAAAGCATAGTTATCCCGCTAAATTTTTTTTAAAAATTTACAGAAAAAGTTGTTTTACTGAAAGAATTGAAGGCAAGTCTTCGAGGAGCATCGAAGTATAATTTTTCAGATATTCTTGTATGTTCTCACATAAATAGTTCACGTTTTCTTTGCTATTTCGTGAAATTGGGACATAAACAAAAATTTTAAGTTAAAGAGTTACTTTATGGTGTTTTTGATCTCTTCCAATTCATGAATAATATAACTGATTTTTTCTTTAATGTTCTCATTGATGTCTTCATATTTTTTTCCTATATTTTTATTGTATTCTGAAAGATCTTCTGTGATTTGCTTCATTGTTTCCAGGGTATGTTCATTTAATGAATTCCTATTAGAAACTATTTAATTTGGACAAAAATTATTTTTACTCAAGGTTTTTGATTTCTTCGTAAATGGGAGAGACAATCTTTTGAATGTCGTTTTGGATTTCGTTTTTGATGTTTGGAATTGACGGTTTCAAACAAAAGGCAATGTAAATGATTAAAAAAATAACAAGAACTGCTCCTAAAAGGTGTGTCCATATGTTGACCAATTCATTATGCAAAACAAAGAGACTTAAACAAAAAAAATAAGAAAAATATTTATTTATTAAAAAAAAACCTTTTAAATATTTTTCTAGGACTGTCATAATTTATCCTATAACCATGAAGGATAAATCTATTGTCTTGAAGAAAGGATGGAGCTTGAGCAAAGGATCCAATGTAATTGATAATTTTGGACTTTAAATTATGGTGAGAATCAGAAGAATGACAGTCATCAGTTGAATGATTTTCTTCTTGCGTTTTCAGCCCCCCGCAAGTTGTTTTTTTAACTGTTTGTTCTGACACTTGAGTTTTTGACATAATACTTCAGAATGATTTGAATTTTTTGATTATTTATATAATATTCCAAAACATACAGCTCAAACGTCACCATTTTTTAGCATATTATGTTATTTTATATGACAAAGAATGATTAATATTTTCTCTAAACTCATAAAATTAGGAACTATTAATTTCGAAGTAAAATCATAGTTTTATATACATATATATATTAATTTGAGAGTTTTCTTCTTTTTTTTCATTTTGAATTTATCTCTATTTTTTTCTAAGTTCTTTATAAAATTTAAGAAAGTAATGCAATAAGTGACCTTCTCAACAGCATCAAATTTTTCGAAAGCATTCTTCATTTGATCCTTTCTGATAAATATCTTAGCTGATTTAATATAAAATCAATTAAATATTGCTCATTCTTTTTAATTTTTACTGATTGTTTCTCTAATTCATTTTTTCTTTTTTGTCATCCATTAATTTTGTTTTCTTAATCTTCTTTGCTGGAACACCTACTCCAGGTTTCTTCTTATCAGTTTCTATCTTGACTCAACTTGTGGATTTTCAGGCTCCTCTCCAGTTTCAATTACTTCAAATTATTCAAGGCATATTTCAAAATGTAATAGCTTATTTGTGTAGAAGTTCATGGAACTATTGATTTGGCTCAATAAATGCCTTATCCTCATCATGGGCTCGAAATAAGATAAAGACTCTTCTTTTAAGGAAATGATGAACTAATGATATATGATTTATTAAGAAAGAATGAAAGATCTTCCTCATTAGTGATCTTCTTAAGAAGAGATCTTAATTGAGCTTCAATATGTTTTGTTTCATGATGTTGGTTCTATTTTCATTGGTTTCCTGCTTTTCTAAAACGTCACTTTGATGGAAATCAAACAAATAGAATCTTTGCAGACGAAGTCCTCAAAAATAATCGATTTGTAGTCGTTTTTCGCTAAACTTGGCTTGTTGTCAAATAGGAAACTCAAGATATTAACCGGCTTGTTTTGAAAATTAGGCAGCAAAGACTGGAAAAATGATCTGGAGTCATCATTGTTTTATCAGAGGAGAAATGAGGAGAATTTGGGATATCAGTAAACCTAATAATTTTAATAATATTTCATATTTCAACAGTTATTAATTATACTCAAGTTTCAATTTATCAAGGGTGCCATCATTCAAGGGACTCAAGCTCTTAATCAAGAGGAATGGGTCTAGACTTTGATTCATATATAATAATTAATTCAAGGATCAACTTCAATTTTTCAGAAGATATCAAAAACTTTAGAAAATGAGAGCTTCCTGGATTGTATGATCTGTTTTAATAGACGTGTGAAAATTCACCTTTATATTAATTTATACATGCTGATATTCTCAGAAAATCTTTGAGTGAGAAAATCCTTGTCGAAACTGGCATTATTGTTATCAGTGGCATTCCCCTTTTAAATTCTGAAAATGTGATCTTCCCGTATAGAACTTATTAAAGATATTCTGTGAATCTTCAATAGTTAGATGTTCATCAAACACTTTCAACAAATTATATAATTCCCCAGGCAAAATATTTTTAGGTAAATATTATAAAAATAAAAATTTAGAATAGAGTTTTATAGAATTTTAGAAACGTTTTTATTTTAAGTAAGTTTTAGAAAAACAATCTTCGGCATTATTTACGGCAATTTAATTTTTCGGTATTTTGAAAGATATAAAATTTTTCGGGCCGTTTTTAGAAAAAGTGTTTTTAGGTACTTGTAGTTCATGCGAGACTATTCAAGAGGTAGCCAAAAATTAGAGACAAAAATACAAATATAAAAATATAACAAAACCTAAGTTAAACCAATTTTAGATAAGTTAAACCAATTTTAGATAAAAAATGTTTATTTTTTTTTTAAACATTTACAAATAATCGGTTTTCTAAAATAAAACTTATTTTAAATTTCAGATTGATTAGTTTTTTTATTTTAGTTTTTTTCAAAATTGAAGAAAAATTTTTTTTTAATTTTTATTTTTTTGGGGAAAAAAAAATGGACCCTAGGCAATATGGAAAATTCCAAATCTGATCGCGTTAATTTTGTGGCTACTAAGCGGGCTAGTCGTTGAATTTCTGCATGAGAAGATCTCTGCAAAATTTCCAAAATAGTAAAGCTGTCTAATTCTCTAATTTTCTTCAATATCAAAATTCGTTTCTCTGGCTCCAATTTATTAAGATTTTGGAATATGTTTGAAACCATTTTCAGAGCAATGATCACAGATTTTTTATTGCCAACATCAAGTATTCTGAAAACTTCATCTAATAGCCCAAAATTTGTTAATTGTTCAAGATGAGCCTCTATACCAGATGAAATTATGCGCTCTATGTTGTTAATCTTAAACAAAAAAAATAAGCATTTATCAAAATAAAAAATTACATCATTAACATTCAAGTATATCATGTACGCCATTTGTTCTACAAAAAATGTATTGTTGAAAATTATTGAAACATAGTTCTTCTTATTAGCAATGATCCTATCAATATTTCGACACCCTATCCTTCTTACCAATAAATCATGATGGTTTAGGAAAGTAAAAAAAAATTCTAAGGCTTCTAGTATTATTATAGCCGTATTTGGATGATCAGAATTTAAATCCAACAAGATGTTAACGCCAAAGTCCAAAAGACTCTCATTTTCTGGTCTATGAAGTTTGAAAAAATACTAAATTAATGATAAGAAACTAACTTGAGTAAAGTGATTGAAATGTTAGAAAGACATCCTGAATCAATAATCAATTTTTTCATTTCGGAAAAATGCGATATATTATAACTAAATAAACGAATCATCGCTATCAGTGCATCTCTCAAAATAAATTTATCATCTTCCTTTCTTATCGCAGTTGCCAATCCGATAACAAGTGCCTTCCCCGATTCTATAGAAAACACATCCACCAACTTTCCCATGGTTAAAGAAATTAAAGTCTTTGCTCCAGCCTCAATAATTGATTTCTTTTTGGTGTTCTTGACAATATCAACTAAAAGAACCATTATCCCCATATCATTAATGATAAATCCCGAAAAAAAACGGGTCATTCTATTTAAACACCAAATAGCCTATTTTTTTGAATTTTCTTAAAAACTAAAATAAAATTTTACAGATTCCACTACTTCAAAATTTTTTGAATTTAAAAGTTGGAATATAGGAATTATAGCAAAATCAATGATGGTTTTGCATTGTTTGATTGTGCCTGTAAAAAAGATAAATTCCAAAATTTTGGTGATCTCTATTTGCAAGTGAGGGAAAAGATCCTTCCTCAAGAAATAAATCAGGCGAGAGACCCAATCGACATTGATCAGTTTTTGAACCAACCACTCCTTAAATTCCTCTAATCTTTTAAAAATTTTTCCCCAAGGAATAGTAGAAAAGTTCTGAGGAATAGTAGAAAAGTCTCCCAAACATCGCAACGCTAAATATTGCCTTTTAATTTCTTTTGATTCAATTTCATCAAATAAAAATAAAAAAGGGAAATCTTTAAACTCATCTATCGATTTCAGACTTTCTATAACTATTTCATGAAGCTCTTGAATATCATCATAATGCTCATTAGTTTGGATGATTGTTTCAAAGATGCTTTTGAAAAGGATGCCTCTGGTACGAGATAATTCAGCAGAATGGCTTCGTAGAACACGTTTTATCATATTATATTCACAATAAATAACTTGCAAATTTAGGATCAATTAAAAAAAATTAAAAAAAACCTCGAAATAAATTCGTTTTCACTTTCTTGCTTTGAACAATTTTAACATTCAAATCAAATCAAAGTAATTTGAAGAAAACAATGGCATCTCTCTTCTTTCGCACTAAAATCCGATCTTTGCTTATTCTTTAAATTTCCTTATGTTTTTTCGCATAGAAAGGGCTAACTGTGCAAGATGACATCTTGTTCCGCCACAATCGACTCATCACCATTCGTTCTAAGTTCAGATATAAAGATAAGATCCATTATTTCAAGGCTTTGAAAAAAAGGGTTGGACCGAAAACACAAATCCGTTGAGTTCGAAATTTGTCTTCAAATGGATTTTGAAGATCAAGGATATTGAATATATTTAGTTGAATGATCATCAAATAGTCAATAATTTCGAAAAGAACAGTTGTTTGACTTCAAATGTGGATGTTTGCAGGATTTGATCGCTATAGATAAGTTCTCTCCGAGATGCTGTGATTAAGGTGCCAATGATTTTGAGGATTTTATAGAAGGGTTTTGGTTCGCCAAGGCCGAAGGACTCCTGAAGGAGTTTCTTTAGATGAAAGGGAGACTAATGTTTTATAAGAATAGGGAATTGGTGATTTAAGTGGCCATGACTTGGATCATAGTAAAAATGTTGTTTTTTTCATTTGGTATTATATTATGTTTGAAAGTAGATGGGAATTTTGCCATTGATTTTACAAGTAGAATGGGTGATATTGGAAGATCTGACCACAAAATATTATAAAATATTATGACAAAAGCAAGTAAATTTATAACTAATTAGCTTTCCAAATCAACTTTGATAATAGCAATCGTGATTCAATGTTCTTACGATTTTTTGACTAATATCAAATTTCAAAATATGGTGTTCTTTTGTCTTGTAAAATATATTAATTTACAAAAAGGAATTTTCCCATATTATATATTGGCTTTGGGAAACAATTAAAAAAATTTTCCTTTTTCAGGAAAATTCAAAAAAAATTATTAATTTAATTGCTCATTTTTTATAACAAATTTAATCAAATTAATTATCTTTGTAGGGCTGTATTCTGATAATTTTTTCCTTTCAAAGGTTTAATATAATGTTTTTATTTTTAATCCAAAGGTTTTTCAAAACAAACACAATTTTTTTTT
>Ga0302186_10001496_pt1 | contig 19341 bp, 8 predicted proteins | sample II_Bog_E1_2_FD_198782 | JGI IMG/M metagenome (GOLD analysis project Ga0302186, IMG submission 198782) | Peat permafrost microbial communities from Stordalen Mire near Abisko, Sweden - II_Bog_E1_1 | ecosystem: Environmental > Terrestrial > Soil > Wetlands > Peat | place: Sweden: Abisko, Stordalen...
TCATATCTTATTTATTGAAACTATAAAGTTTTAATTATCACCTTCGAGAGTTCAAATTGTGGCTGATTGAAAATATAATAATTGTATTTTAAGTAATTACGATTTATTTATTTAAGACTCAAAGGGTGACTGATGGCGCTGCGTGATGAAACTCAACTGGGTAAGATAATAATTATTTTAAAAAAATAGTATTAAAAGATAATGAGAAAAATTGATCCTTTCCCCATTCTTTTCATTTGCAATATAGAATAACTAGGGAGGGATTCCAATTGGAGACATTGATTGTAAATGCTTCAGTCAATCTGAATGGCGTTATGTAAAAGAATTATCTTTTGTAATTCTTTGCTTTATTTAGTTAATACCAATATATTAAAGGCAGGGTGCAGATGGCTAAGCAAAACTGATTGGACAAAATTAGAAGCGATGTGGCTATGTAAAATTAAAAATATTCAGCAACAAATAACATTTATTGGAAGGGATGGAATATCTTAGCTATTATTGAGCTTTGGCGAAAAATTAATTGATTATATGTAATTTAGATATCAATCAGATGAGACTGAAGCAGCTGGGAATGAGGAACGTTCCATATGATCCATATGATTGAATCTCACTGGAAAATCAAATCACTCTCGATAAGTAAAGTGATAATTATTTTGACTGCAATTGTATCAAAAATACTGAGCACATTTGTGACCTCTAAAATAATGTTTCTCATCTATTAGCATCCTATTATGATACTTATACTCACAATTATAAATCGACCTCAATTTAAATTTGGAATACAATAATATTATTTATCAATGAACTCTCTTTAAAGTATATTGTATATCTATGAATGAATACTAATATTTTTCAAAATTACTTCATTTATTTCACCATCACGAGGCTTCAATCCTTTCGCTTAACTTTGTTTTAGTTTATAAGAATTTTGATTTTGCTTTTTTGGAATTATGCTCTTTCAAGCAACCATAATGGTTGCAAAAAGTAACAATAATCTTTTTCAATCTAGTTATTTCATTAATAAACGATTTGGTGCAGCATCTCTAATAATTAATCATTGACATGTTGGCTTGCTGGCAATGTATTCTAACTTTGTTAAACTATATGCCAAATTGGAGACTCCCTACGATTGCTTTTTAATTGAGGAATATTTTTAGATACATTTTCTCTTGTATTAAATGAAATATTAACATTTATCTTTTCGCATCTACTTTTTAATAATAAAAATTAATCTATTTTTGCAATAAATAAATCTTCCAAGAACCAAAGGATTAATAATTTTACAAAAGAACAAAAATCATGTCGTTTATTCTATTAAGCAAAAATTAAATATTATAAATCCTATTTAATGAAGAATATTTTCTTATATTTTTGATTGTGAATTAGATTAGATATTAAAGTGGTTTTAAAGCCATATAACATCTATATTTTGTCATGAACAAGATTAATATTGTCGATTTTTTTCTATTTTTTCGAAGGCGTGAAAATAAGTTAATTCAGTCAATGAATCCTTTAAAATTGTTCGTATTTTAATTACAAGGAGATCCATTTATTTATAAATGAAATCTTTATAAATATTTAACTTTCAATAATAATATGCAGCTGCCATTCTTACAAATATTTAAATTTATAGTTTAGATTACCATTGATATAATTTAGAAATCAATGATCAAAATAGGCTCCAGTGGGCACATTACGTAGTAATAATAATTAGGTTTGGAAGGAATGGAATCATCACCCAGAAACTCTATTGACCAGAAGAAATAGCTAGAAGTGCCAAAGTTAAAGAGTGAGTAGCCTCATCTTAAAAAATATTTTTTTTGTCTGAGTGGCTTATTAATCATAGGAATTGTTGCTATTATATTTTATCAATTCTCTCTGCAGATAACTATCAGAGGATTATAGTAAAAATTACCTATGTTACAACGTCAAATAACATCAAACTTGACGACTAACTAAAAAGAAATTTAAAAAAAAGAAATAGAAACTGCTAATCAATTGGATTCTAACTAAGATAAAACAGAAAACTTAGGAACAGACCTAAACCAAAATATCAATGAAAGCAAATCCAAACATTTGCCAATTTAAACATCATTCACAAAAAAGAACACGGAGGAACTTTAAAATGAAAAAAAGAAAAACTAAATCAACAAATCATAATATTTTTCAATTCCCCAATAATATTGGGTGTTTTAACAGGAGAATACAACGTATTTATAGTCGCTAATTTTATAAAATAACAAAAGATTTGTTAAGCTCAGCAATTTTACAGTCAACTTTCTTAACAAACAAAATTATCACCAATATTTATCCAAATAGGCCAATAATAGACTCCGGAAAACTATAAATATTTTGTAAGAAAGAATCACCAACGAATAATCTAATCTAAAATTTCATATTGATTACATTGAAAAGAGATTAATTTTACTCAACATTCTATATGAAAATGGTGGTATCATTGCCCAAGAAATATTCACCATTACTGAAAATTTTAACTGGATTCAATAAATCAAAAATAATATTTATGTCAATAGGGGAAATGCTGGAGTATAACCGCAAATCGTTGGCTTTTACTCTCCCTATTATAGTTCGTAGATCTCTAAATAACATAAAGTCATTAGTTCTGAAATGGAAGAAGTGGATAGATATATGGTAGTCATTCCAGCAATATAAACTTATTTTATCGCAGCTGTTAAAAATGCTGAGTATATTGTGAGGTTAATCAAAGAATCATACAACATTTTAATTGATCCCAAATCAGTGATATCAGATATCTCTTCGCAAGAATACGCCTACATCAAACTTGAAGGAACAGATATTTATTACTAATACTTACTTTTAGCTAGTCAAAGAGTACTTTTACAAAAGCAAAAATAATTAGATAATTCTCATTAAAAGGGGGATTTTAGAACTTTTGCAATTGATTACTATGGCCTCAATCTCATTAATTGCGTTTACGGTCCTTTTAAGAATAGCCTATACTTTAAATATGTTAATCCTGAAATAGCAATTCAACACTTAGCTAGATATGATATTAAAGAATATTAGGTGACTGTGGGTCCAATTAAATACATTTCATTTCCTATCTTTTCTGCCTAAAAAAATGATTTTCTTACTAGAATAAAAAACTCAACTCATACAGGAGGTAAAGGGATCATGAAAGGATCATATATGCAGAAAATGTATTTTCCTTAGGGAAATGAAGCTTTTATTTACTAAAATATTGAAAAATCTTATGCCAATAAATTTGCACAATAATGGAGTCGTCTGCCCAAAATAATTTGGGTGTATTGGGGAGATGGTATAAGCCATAGTACAGCTTAAACATATCTCTGCGTATAAAAAATGAAATAAATGAGTGCACGATCAGGATTTGTATTAAGATAGTTAAATAATTCAAATATTCATCGGTATTTGGATCATTAAACCTTTTAGAAAATAAAGAGAACTATTGAAAATGCTAAATTAATAACATACGGTTATCAAACTTTGTCCGATCTCTATCGCCTTGCAATCTTATATAAATTTGGAGGAGTTTACATGGATGCTTCCACTGTTCCTATATAAAACTTTGACTGGATCATTAACATCGCAAAATACCCAAGCTAATTCATATACAACAGATTTGGGCAGGTACCTTCAGTATTAATGTTTTGGCATCCACTCTTTGGAGGATATTTTGATTGGTAAATTAACTCTCAAACAAAATTGGGATGGAAGTTTGCTTATGAGAGTAGTTTTATCGCAGCAGTCAAGAATAATTAATTCATTAAAGAGTGGCTGGAGTTGCATTTAAAGATGATATAAACGCCCATCGAGTAGATTTTAAATATTTTAAAGTAAAATTAGGTTACCGGCCAATTCTCCTGGATATCTGAGAAAGAACATTATCTACTAGTTATGGACACAGTGAAATGTGTTTTAGGAAGAAGATAGAAGGAACTGAAGAAGCTAAACACAAGTAAATGGAGCAATGCAAATCATTACTATAAGTTATGGTCCATGAATGGCTTTCTTGGACAGTCAAAGATACGATAAAACACAAATTATGAAAATTAAAATCCAAATGGTGAGCACTACTTTTTTTTTAGACATTCTCAATAATACGCTGAAGGAATAATAGGAAAAGCAAAATTCTTTATTAAATTTATTGGCCCAACAAGAAAAACCTTTAATCTTTTTCTGCTTAAAAACAAAGATAACATCATCAATGAAACCCATTCGCAATCATTTTTTAGAAAATATCTCTATAATTAAAAATATGTGATTTAAGATGTCAATGCGGGTGCTATGATTAAAGTTTGACCCACTGAAAATGATTAATTTTCGGGAATTATACTAAATACCTATTATTAGGATTGCAAAAGATTAAATAAATAATATCTCTATATTTGGAATATACGTTCATTTGTCATCCAATATTATTAATTAAACTTAAATCATGAATTGACAATACTAAATCAAAATAGATTATAAAATATTTGTCATTTTCATCATAAGCAAGATGAAGGATAAAGTAAATATGAAATAATATTTATATTAATCCCCACTTTCTTACTTATCATGTCATTTTCCATGATTTGATTTTATAATTGACTCATTTATAATTTACCATGCAAGCTATCTATGAGGCCATTCTTCTTCTTCCTCATTCTCCTAATGAAGCAACCAAAAGGCTTATGAGAATGCATAACAATAATCCCGATTTTTTGCTACAGCTAAAAACCATGGCAATTTAGCTATTTGATCGACAGCAACCCACCACAATTGAGGAACGTACCCAATATGAAGTAATGAGCAAACACTTAGTTGTCCTGTTTAATCGCTTTATCAATATTATCTTTCAGTAAAAAGGCAAAGACATCTACCTGCAAGTCTAAAATTTATATGAATGGATAATCGACATTCTAATTTGTGACAAAATAAGTCTGACTTCAAAACAAACATTAGTATCATCACTGATGCTGGTAATAAATGCTTCAGCTTACAAGGCAGAACGATTAATAGGCGTACTCGAAAAGATGATTAGCATTTCTCTTCCGATGGCATCTTCAATATTTGTTTATTTTTCAGCTCTTCTCGAATCTAAAGTTTATGACAGCGAGAAGATTAAAACTATTGAACTCGTCTATCATCACCTCTACTACATCGCAAATTTTTAATATGAAAAGATGGTAAAATATTATAAAGATGTGCATATGGAAAGTTAAAATTAGGCCAATTTGCATAATCTCAATTTTGCGCAGATGTAACTATTGCTTTATTTAGGCTCAAGGAAAATTAATTTATTTTGGAAACTATTTGCAATTACATTAAGTTTATATATCAAAAATTGTTGGAGAAATCTCAATCGCAAAATAAGCATTTGCATAGTCTTATAAATTTATTGTTGTTAGATCCATAACTGGCCAAATATTTAAGTTTCATTCTTAAAATTGAGAAGGATTTATTCGATAGCAATCATTAAAATCTATTTGGCCTTAAAATTATTGTCATATCTAATTTAAAAATTGAGGAGAAGAGATTAATCAATCGACTTAAGTCCTCATGCCTAGCGAGTAAATGAAATATAACTCAGCCCTACGTTTAATTCTTAGTATTACTGACAAGAAATTCAACCTCGAGCATACTGACAAATTGTTGATGAAAGAGTTGCCTACTTTAGCCAATCTAATCACTTAATAACTTATAATTTGTTCAAACCCCAAGGTAATGCAGTCTCTCTGTCAAGAGATTTAGGCCCGCAGAATAATTTCATGCATGTTTGAACTTTTAGCTTAAATAGTACTATTTTAAGATCTTAAAAAGGGATTTTAGAGACTCAAGATAGAGCAGATTATTAGATTGACTCTTCCATACATGAAAACGTATGAGGATGAGATCGAAAATTACCAAGAAGACCCTGAAGATTATTTTACACTTATAACATTTATATGCAATCCATAAATTGATGAATAAACCAATTTTGCTCTCGGTGATATTTTCCTAAAGAAGAATGTGGCTTTATTTTTTAAAAAAATTAATAGAATGGTGGAAGGATTTTACTCTATATTCATGGAAATTGTGTTGGACATTATCAGATTGGAAAATGATTGCCGCCCTACTAGAAACCATGAATACTAGAGGATGTTTCTTTAAAAATACAATCTGCAGCCAACAATTTTCTAGTGTTTTGATCTTGAATCAACTCTCCTAACCTTTGCAGTGTTAATGAATTCGTCTGATAGTTAGCTCTAAAACCGAAAACGGATTAAGGTGTTGCTCGAAATAATTAATTTAAGGGAACTTAAATAAATGTAACTGTGCCGTATTTATACCTGTCTCTCAAATACTTCATTTTTTGATTTACCAGAAATACAGGTAAAATATTATTTCTATATCTAAAATGCCTTTAGTCTGAATAGAATGTCTGCGTCTCTGAATAAAATTGCCTTTCATTTTATTGAATTACTGCTGGTTGGTAATGCTGACCCTGATAGAAACTATTTGTTTTTTGTGGAAAAGATAATTGATGAATCCCTTTGTGCTTTATAGTCTGCTAGCCATCCCTTTATCTTTAAAATTCTAAATTTGGTTGTGGACTTTGACAAAGCCAGAAAATCTATCTTTAATTTGAATCTTCTAAACCGATTTCTTTAAAAATTAAATTCCAAAATAAAGATGTAATACAGTCTTCAAAATTTAGATGAGGAATTAGTAAAAGACATTTTTCTGTTGTATCATTCAGTTATGAAATTAGCTTCAGAACTGATTTAGTCAAACCTGCACTAGCCATACCCATAATTTCAATAAGATCATGCCTATTATTAGCAATTGGCAAGCGAATTAGTCTCTCCAACAATATTAACCAATCACATGTCCATACTCAAGCAGGAAATGTCAGTTGATATAGAGATGTAGATTATCTTTTACCATTGCACTCTTATCCTTCACTTATTGAGATCGAACTCTTATCTAAACTAGGAAATTATGGCTCAAATTTGTGATTTTGAGATCCTTCTACTCTTACACGACAAAAGATGTAATATGTAAGGTGCAACTAATTTCCTGAATAATATTACATTTCAGCTGATCTATCAAATAATCAACGCTAAAATATTTTAACTCAGCGAAGAACTGTATAAAACAATCCTAGGATGGATGAACGATACATATTATCGCAGTTAAATTTCACTGAATCAGGTCTGCATCATTTTACAGGAATTTTATTACTTAATGGCTGGTAATATTTTTAGAAGTCAACAGCTTTTAATGTTTGTTTCGAGCATTGCTGAATGCTTAGAGAAGAAATTTTTTGAAATTTTATTTAAATTATCAAATTACATGGCAGTTATGTAGAAATAGCTGGACAATGATCGCAAGAAAATAAACGAACTAAAAATATAGTTTTAAAGTAATTTGACAATAAAATATGATTCCGTAACCATAAGCAGATTGTATAGCACTGTTCTTTTAAACCCTAATTTTGATGTCAAACTAATCAATAAAATTTATTAACCTATGCGAAAATACATGTTCGAGATACTTCCAGCATATGACTTAACAATCCAAACTCTTAGTCTTCAATTTTTAGTATCTCGCAGTAAGAATATTGGAGTTGCAGAGTGCTTCAGATTTGCAACTGAACTGCTTTACTACAATACTAAGCATTCTTAGAATAGTATTAATTAGAAACAATAGGCTAAATGTATACGGATGATGAGCTCATAATTGAAATCACCCATTGCAAGTTTGGACCCTTATCAAGTATATTGTGATATTATTGATCGATTGATTCGTCATCATGAGACGTATCTAAACGACTATAGCAAGCCTCTTTAATAATTTTAGATCGATCTGATTGACTTCATCAAGACAGATAGATACATGGAAGATGTTGTGAGGAGACTGACCTTGGTCAGAAGAGTCAACTAACAGCCACGTACCATCTTAAAGATTAAAAGAAGTTAATGATTTCTAAATATTGCTGTACATTTACTGTTTAATTATGTAAAACATGAATAGGGCACAAACTTAACACTTTATATATTTTAATCAGGATCTAGTTAGCCGCCAATAATTTCCTTTGAAAATGAGATCAAAAAATTGTGGCTCAAGCGGCAAAAGTCAAAGCAAATCTAAAAGTCCTAAAAATGATTCAATAATAAAAAGGACTGCTATTCGTAACAAAAGAGGTCGGCAATCTTCATCGAGTAACAACATTAAATCGCAAATATAAACAGTATCAAGTTAGATATTTAGTATATCAATAGTAAGAGATGCTAAGTTTGCCAAACTCAAGAAATGGAAGAATAACTTTTGCTTTGTGATAGGTGCGATGATTCATATCACATATTCTGTCTTACTCCCAAACTCGATGTACTACCAGAAAGAGATTGGATATGCCCTGTTTGTCTCAAACAGTTAGAAATTGTGGCAATGATAAAAAGTAATTAAGCAATAAGTCAGGATAAAAGATGGCCATGCCAAAATAAACAGCTTGCTTTAAATGTCACTAATCCCTTTCTAAAATACAAACTATCAAAGGAATTAATTAGCAGTAAATGTAAGAAGAAATTGAATGCAAATCTTTAGTAAATTTAACTTGCTTATACTGCTCCCATATTTTTCATAATAACTGTTTTAGTGATCGCAAAAATTCACTAAATTGTTGGGAATGTGAATGCAAAATAAGAAGTAATTTAATTATGACTTAGAAAATGGGCCAAAGAGTCATGAATAATTTATGCAATACATATATCAATCGATAGAGCATAATAAAAATTCAGACTTCGATGTTCTATAGAATTTGGAAGGAGATTAAACTGTTGAAAGATATCGTCATTTTACATTGAGAGTTCCAGCTTATATGACCACTTGGCAATTTATTGTGCAAAACGAAGCCAGTCTTTATTATGCCTTCCAAACAAAAGGGCTTCACTTCATAGATTAGCAGATATATGCTAAAAAGGATAAGTTTTTAATAAATTTTAATAATCCAAAACGAGATACTCAAGGAAAAATTTATAAATTGCACGAGAAAGATGAAAAAGCTTATGAAGAATTTAAGAAAAACTCAAATAAAGGGTACGTAGGACCCTTTTAAGTCAAATAAGATCGCATCAAAGGTTTTTATCTGGTTTCCACTGACTACATTGAACCCTTTACCATAGTTTCAGAATACGTGGGAGAGGTGATGACAGCAAGGAACGCATTAAACTAATAATAAAACGACAGTATCTTTCTTCTCGTCAGAAGTTCTCGTGCAGATTAAAGTTTGGATATTGTTCCGCAAAAATACGGAAACATTGCAAGATTTTTTTCAGGTATTAACAATCAGCGTAAAAGATTATTAGGCCAAAAAAAATTGTAAAATATTCGAGCTTTACGATTCAATTATAAAGGAAGAGTTAGACTGTTACTTCATACTATAAAACCAATTCAAGCGGGGGAAACTCTATATTTTGATTACAATGGTAGTGCTTTTCATGAGTACCCAACCGAGCATTTTGTTCCTTGATAGCATGATATTTTATGAGTTAAGTAATTCATATTAATATGAATTTTGTTTATATATGTATATGTATAAGAGTATTACTATTTAAAAGAAAGTTCCTTTCTCATATTTATCTGCATTCTAAAAAGGGTTAAAGGTATATCCCATTAATAGCTAAAATGCAATTCTTGGTCAGCATTAAAGAAAGTTAAAATTAATAAAAATTTGCCACATCATCACATATAGTATATAACTTTAATTACAAGATAAATCTTATAATCAATACTTAGGTAAATGAGCTCTGAAAAACTTGCTATTGGAGCCGTCGGTATTTATGCTGCTTATCTCACAATTTCTATCATCAATGAAAAAATGTATTACCTTTTGTTATAAAAGTTATACCCATCGATATATAGATTCCACGGGATTAGATACTTCTTCAGGGGATTTATTCGAGTATGCAGACCTTCCAACAGGCATATCTGCTTTATTTTGCTTTGTCTTTACCTTTACAAGTTCAATAATCAAGAAGGAAGGAATCAGTTCTATTCCAATCAAGGAAACAATCATATTAGGAATACTCTACACCATAAATGTTTCAACTCTAAATTTTGCACTTTACTATATTCCCTACCCTGTCAAAGTTGTAGGGGATAAACTTGGATATTTAACTGCAGTCATTGTCGGAGTGTTTTTTACAAGAGTTGCCAAAAATTCAAAATTTAAATTAGGTACAGAAAAAATAGTTATTGCCATTATGATAACTATTGGAACTCTAATATTTGCAAGTTTTAATAAAGTAATCACTCTTTCATATAGGTCAGAAAAGATCATATTTAACTCTATAATCCCAACTAAATGTGGAAAGGGTATCTTCTCCTGGGCATTTCAGTCACTGCATAGGCTTTTTTTTCTGATAGTCAAGCTTATGTGAAATTAACTTATCGGCCAACCATGAATCAACTTATATACTCGGTAAATTTTATAACGGCAATCATCTCTTTTGGAAGACTCTTCATAAATAGCTAATTACAACCAGCCTTATAATTTTGCATGACACATCACTAAATAGACAGAGATATATTAGTTTCTTCTTTGCTGACCATAGTTGGGCAACTTTCCATTTATTTTATCGTTCTGAATTTCAAGCAGCACATGTTTCCTCTTATTTCAACAAGCAGGAAAGTACTGACTGTACTTCTCAGCATATATACCTTCAATCATCATCTAAATATTTACCAAATTATCGCCTTAGTACTTGTTTTTGGTGGCATGACTTATGAGTTAATAGATGAAATGTATTACGATCTGACTGGCCAGCAAAAGATAAAAGTGATAAAAAACAAAAATTAATGATTTGTACGTTATCTGGCTTTTTATGAATTATTTAATTATTATATTTTAATTGATCTTCTTAAATTTATAAGTCAAATTGCTATAAATATTTGATTAAAAAATTTTACGAGGATAATATTAGAGCATCAAAGAAAAAGAATGCAGCCAGATCAACGCTCACAATATCAAAATCATCAAAGTATTCAGATCGAGAACATAAATGGAAGCAAATTTTATCCTTTATATCCTCAAATCATCAAATAAAATGTCATAAAAATATATATGATAATACCTCCTCACATAAAATTGAAAGATAGGAAAGATATTTATAACAGAGCTTTAATGATATGTTTTATTGAAGATAAAGTTACTGATTAACAGTAATTGATAATTAAATAGAAAAACCATAATAACAAAAAAGATCCTTACATAATTAATCATTTTATATCACTGTTAAAGGGCTGTTGAAGCAAATCCAACAGTAATTCTGGAGCTGCTTACAGCCCTACTCTGCACCTCGCATGATAATAGTGGTAGAGCAGAGATAAAAAAAAGCTCAAATGATTTATTTTATTGGGACTGTATCTCACTGTTTAGAAATCAAGAACACGTGCGCAAATTTGACTGTCTTCTTTAAAAGATACTAAGTAGATTGTAAATTTTTAAATGGTATTGTTTTTTTTTTAATTAATGTGATTTAATAAAATATAATTTAATTTGCAAATAATAAATATCCTCTTTAATAATGATTTAATATAAAAAGTCTAATGCCAAAAAAAGTTATTTATGCAACTTTGTTAGTAAGTCTATGTCAAAGATTAATTATATAACTATAAAACGTTATTGACACATCATACGTCATAGATAAATTTTTAAAACAACCGAAAGGTCCTTTCCCGTTGATACATTGGTGCTTCATGGCCTGCTCCCTTCACTAAATAAAAAACAAGTCCATAGCTGTATCTTTTGATGAATCCAGCATGCTGTCCGCCCACGATCCATGGCTATGGACTTCCTTGCACTTTCAATCCTAAGCGCTCCAAATTTTTATAGGTATCGGTAAAGGGGACGACATCATCCCAGTCTCCATTGAAGAGATAAATTTTGATATTTTGTTGCAGCAGAGATGCCATTTCCCTCATACTCCCTTTAGGATTGACTGTATACTTCCCAAAAATAGTCATGTTGCACACGTTTATGCTTTAGTTTTTGAGAGAGTGAAAGGCATCTTTGTTTATGTTGAGATATTCTTAGACTCCCATATCGTAGGAACACCAATCAACTTTCAAATTATTTTGAGATTTAGATCCATATCTTTGAGATACTTAATAGAATTTGCTAAATCGTAAACTAAGCTAAGCCATTAACGATTTTTGAGGCGGTGCTTTTCGACCATAGCAATCTCCATACATATTATACTCATCAATTCTATAAACCAGATCTTCAAAACGTTCATGGAAAAATTGGCAGCCAGCCGAATCAGGGTCAGTTTTACAAGAGCGTTACCAATAAGGAATGAGCTTAGGATCAACAAAATTATGAGATATCATAAACTAAACCCGATTATGTGCAAGATCCTGCCAACTCAATACCCCATTGCCAATCAATATGCCTTTTATGTTGATTGGATTTGGGTTATTTTCGTTATCGCTGAGAATCTTAACTGCAAGATCAGGAATGTACTTTCCAGCGTAGGATTCTCCAGCAATATAAAAGGTGTTGTTAGCGTATTCGGGAAATTTATTCTTAAAAAAATATTTGAGGGCGAAAAGATTATCCTTGACAGTGTTGGCATCATTATATTCGTATTTTTGGTCTTTGTTGATACTAAAGCCGACTCCTGCTGGCGAGTCAATAAAAAGAAGATTAGTAAGATTGGTCCATCCAAAGGCGTTGAAGGTTAAGTCATCGCCTGTGCTATATTTTTGTGAGTCATTTAGACAATAAGAGGATATTTATTGTACGAATCCGATTTTTGAGATACATCCTGGACCACCATTAAGCCACAGGAGAACAGGAGAATTATTGCTCTCCCCTTATTTTCCTTATACAAAAATGTAATGTAGCTGCCTTAAATCAGATTCAGTGTTTAGATATCCTGCAAAAGCTCGGTTTTTGAAGTCTGATGAGTAGCCTGGTATCCCATCAATCAAATCTCCTGCAGGTTATGCAGATGCCAAAACTAGTAAAGTGGTGATAATTACTACTAACTCGATCGGCTTTTGCATAAAATATGATTATAAATTAAAGATTATTGATATAGATAGCAAAATTCAAAATTAATTTGAAGATTCACTGTCCCAGATCCCAACTAATTGGTTTATTTGAATCCGTCAAAAAAAGCTGTTTGAGGTTGGTTACAATACCTTTGCTGAATGGATGGTGAATATTATGATCAACTCCTCTCAAATAGGGTATGCTATCTCTTTTAAAGAACTCCCAAGTCGTTTGATTGCTGATCACGTAGTAGGAATGGTAAGCAATTAGATAAAACAGCAATACCAAGCTGAAATACAGTAAAATCAAGCCTAAAGCATAAGCATAGAAATATATTGAAAGGTGTTATATGCCTCCTTCATCGATAGTGACTTCATTCCTGATTTGCATGGTAAATTCCACCATTGCTACTAGCGCATTGACTAAAAAAGCATACAGGAAAAGTATGTAATACTTATGGTTGAATTATCCTATGCAGATGCCCATCAGTACACAGTGATGATCGTATTTGTGAACGCAGCACTTGCATTTATAGCAGTGCCGCATGCGTATCCATTTATGTATATTGCAGTCTGAGCAAAAGTAATCTTATAAGGAATGAGTTTTTGTTAGTAACACCTCCATCCTTTGGCAGTGGTTTTAATAGCATGCTGAATCGTTCTTAAGAATGAGCAAATGCAGAAGTGGAGCTATCAGCATTAGCAAATGCACAAGGCCTTACTTTCCAATAAATAATATGACTAACAGCACATGAATGCCTATTGAGTAGTACCTGAGCTTTTGCATCAATTATTAACATTATTATTTCAAATTCAATCATCAGAAATCGATCAATATATTCAGGATATGTCCCAGTACGTTACTCTAATTTATCATTATAGGTAATCTTAACTCTATTTTCTGTTGTACCTCTTCTTGAAATTGAGAGTTGAGAGAGTTTATTTATGATTATCCCCATCTTTTTACTTTTTATTTCTTTGACTGCGTTTTATAGCATAGTAAGCCCATTCACAGAAAAAAGCGAACACAAACGCCATGCCTAAAAATAATTCAGGTAGTTGGCGATAGAGGGGCACTTTTTGCATTTATTATTGAGGTTGCTGTTTTCGATATTTTCGATTAAAATAAGCATAAGTATTTCTACGTGCTCTCTCTTACTCACTCATTGCCTTAGGATATTCTTCTGAGTGAGCATTTTACGAGGTTTCTCCTTTATAATCAGAAAATTCAGGATCCTATGTCTCTTATTTGGGGTTGTTAATTTCCTCCTCATTCAATTAATTTAAATACTTGTAGGCGGATGTAAGTTGAATAAAAGCTTAATTTTGTTCTTTCTTTTGCTATTTTGATTTATTCTGGTTTTCCTGTTCATTGGTGTCAGGATGAAGTTGTTTGGCCATTTATAAGTATTTTGTTTTGATCTATTTTTTATTGGTTGGTGGAGTCAGTTGTAGTATCTTCAGGCTATCGCTGACTTTTCCAAAAGCGAATCTAAGCACTGTCAGTCTAAAGTTTATCATAAATATAAATTTATAAAATATTCAAATCAATTATTCAATCATAAAATTTTAGTGCTGCCATTCCAATTGACATGCCTGCGTCCCCACTTTGTCATCATTACCTGCTATATGAGAGGCAAATCCTTAAGTTTGACATTGTCATCATCCTCATCTTATTTCATTGCTTAGACTGTTAAGCGTATCCTGTCCTCGCAGTTGTACAGTCCGTCGAAGTAGACAATGTCAAATTTTTAAGATTTGTTATTTTATGAGATGAGGTAGTGAGGAGCAAAAATGACATGATAGTGAAACTCTTTGCAAATAACCCAAGCAGGAAAAATGGGATTCTTTAAATTTTTACCCACCTCGATGTACTTTAGGGTTTAAAAAATTGTTAAAAATCCGAATTAAGATCTTTATGCAATTCCCTTAAGTTTGTAGTCTTCAAGGAGTTTAAATCCATCAAAAACGTTGGACATTGCTTGGCCAGTTAACAGCATATTCACAAATTATTGTGTACAGTGACCATGATTACCAATGAGAGGATTCTCCTTACAATCTATCTATTCTTATATTTTCTCAAAACCTCGAGTGAGCACAGAGGAGAGAAGAAGAGAAACAACCCCGTGGTTACTACTACCGATGAACTCATCACGAAAGAGCCATATTCCAGAAAAGGCAGTCGAAAAATCATTTGCCTATATGGATATCACACGGACTGTTGCAATGTCGACTTTAGTAGCTCCCCTCGGAGGCATTGCCAAATTAATTTTATCCGTTGATTTAACTTTCCATAAAAGATCAGTAATAGCCGCCACTAAACTTACCTATCTAAGGATTTCATCTGAGTAATTGGTTTAGCCGGAGCATAGAAGTAAATGCTTCAAAAAATAGCATTGAAGAACTGCTATGATTCCGCATGGCCCTCCTTAAATTTGCTTGAGACCATATGGAGTTGATTAGAAAGAGGACAAAATAAATCCTTGTGTCCACGATTTTGGGAAAGTTGGAGGAGCGGATTGAAAAATAATCCTTTTTAATTTTTCTGCATCTTTTGATGAAATTATTTTTTCCTGTCTTTTTTTCTGAGGAGCCATACCTCCCCCCTTTTGCTTATAATTAATTCCACTCTATAGAATCATCCACGAGTAGAGTTATTTTGTTTTTTAGTTGATAACTATGCCTTCAAAGTTATAAGGTTGATATTCATACTTTATTTATTGAGGAATATCAATTTTGAAGTTCTAGTCAAACTTAAATTTGGTGGGATAGTTAGACTCGTTGGGTGGCTATTATTTGTTTTTTCGCTTTTTCCCTAAAGTCATCATGTTCTTGGCTCCTGATTTTTATTTATTAATATTGATCTACTCGCTCTATTTGTAGTTTTAGTCTGGTTTTAATTCTGAAAAAGCGGGCTTCTCTTCTTTCTTCATGATTATAAGCTATTATTCAACCTTTGTTGCTTGCTCAATGATTTAAATATTTCTCTGTGAAGGTTATTTTTTATCGAGCATTCTCATTTGACTTCTATTCCTTTTTGGTTTGAGTTACTCTACTATTTGTGTTTATTGAACTTTATTTTCTGATGGATTTGGTCTATTTTGATTTTATATTTTTTGTTTTTCTTCTGGAAATTCTTTCAATTTTTATTATATTACCTTTGTATGCGTAATTTTTGCTTTCTATTTGAATTATTATTGATGATTTAATTTTTTGTTGATTATCACTGCGTCTTATGAAGATATTCGGTTATTTTTATGCTCTTAATGTTTTGAGATAGAGCGAATTTCAATTTAACCTATCTGTGGTATCTATTATCTTATAAGTGACTAGTAAGACTGCATAGTATTCTTACCTCTTTTATTCCACCCACTTCCTTCTTCTACAGTTTTATTCGCTAATTTTTACATGGGATTCGACTCCTATTATTCAAAAACATCAATATATTGCTTCTCGATGTCAAGTTATCGAGTCTGAAATGAAGGAACGCATGAAATCTATTTTTATACGTCATTTTGTTATTTTTTATTAACATTCTGTTGAGACTAAACTTCTGTTTTATACTGAAAGATAGGCTCAACTTTATTGAGCTTTTAATAGATCATTTTTAAAGATTATTTTTAAATTGGTGGTCTCTGCTTGTTCTCTGTGCTTTCCCTTCGAATTGGTTTACTCGTTAGTGGCCTTTCCTTTTGCCTGCTTTTGCTTTCTATTTTTTTCCCCACTTCGCAATTATTTTTTTTGTCATCTGCTATTTCTATGGTCGGAAACTATGGCATTTGCTGATTATTAATGCAATTGATTTTCTTTATCTGAAACTTTTTATTGAGATAGGCAACTAATACTTCTAAAAGAGTTTGCTGTGGCTGTGGGGATAACTTATTTAGTATGCAAAGATTCCTCAGAGAAATCATTTCAATAAGAAGCGATCGGTTGATTTTAGTTCTATTTCTGTTGTCCTCCCTCTAAAAATTTTCCAAAGTGGACTTCATTCCTTTTTGAATAAGGTACTATCTAATCAATGCTCTGGAGAGATCTGGTACAGAATATTAGGTGACTTGTTTTTTCATTCGTTAATATATTTACAAATGCAATATAAAGATAAGAACAAAATTATTTTTATGGTAATGACTGATAATAAACAATACATCAGAAAAAATAAATATTGATTTGGATTAAAGTAATTAAAACATAGAATAGTGCTGTTATTTTCTAGATCAAAAATATTTTATATTATAATAGAAAAATGTTTGTAACGCAGGTACTAAATTTTCCCAAACGTTCCAATTCTTCAATGCATTTGTCAGTGCATCAGGTGGGACAACAATCAGTCGTTTCTACCAAAAAGCAACTGTCTTCTTATAATACCACCCCTAAGCACTCAAGATCACAGTCGAGATGCACTTCAAGAGGACCAGTTACATATGAACGAGCCATATCAACTATAAATGGTAGGCTTACTGCCGAGGACAAATGGAAAAGAATTGTGCAGCTCTTTTAATTGGGTGATGGATTGTAGGACAAAAAGTTTTAACATATTTTTCCTTCTCTTTATAACTGTCTCCTATCAGAGGATCTTAATAATAATCAGTTCGCTTTTCAAGTTCCATAAACTATATTAGTCGACTAAGAAGGTACGCTTCAGCTACTGTATTCCAATAATGGTGTCGTACACAGAAAAGGCATTTCTAAATCATAAGTTGCGGCTATTTTAGAGAAGGGGCACGAAATGTCTAATTCTAAATTGAAGGAATCGACAAAATACAAAATGTATGGATAACAAGTCGATATAAAAGTAAATTTTAATGCTCCTTTCGTTGTCATTAGATGGGAAAGGGGAGATGGCAGTATTTAAGTGTAAAACCTTAGAAATTTTGGATAAAATCGTTGGAGAGCAACTCCAGAGTGCATGGTACAGAGATATGTGTACTCACGAAATTTAAAAGCCATGATATTCAGAATATAATATCAAAAAGCTCAAAGAGGTTAGCAGCATCAGGAGTATTGCGTTCATCGATTTCAAAATATTGCCAGCATATTTAGGACCAATAGCAATGGGCTGATCGATTCACATGATCTTAGAGCTAAAGTATCACCCTCTTTAACACGCCCTAATACATTAGAGTACAGCAAGCTCACAGGACCAGGAGTCCTTCAAAGATTGATTATCCCAGCTGCAGAAGCAAGAAGACTCCTATAAAAAGTTACAGGCAAGCGAATTTTAAATATATGTGTTGACATTGTTGAGGATTTAGCTGGATAGTTGTGGGTAGTGGGCTTCAAAGGAGTACACTTCGATAAGGTTGTTTAAATATCTGCCCAATAAAAATGGCTTGTAGCTTCTCAGGTCGGATATTGTCGCCTTTGTAGTGGACTTTTTCAAAAAAGCCAGCTCCAAAATACAGTTTCTGTACGAATGCTTCTGTAATTTTTGCATCATTTAAAACGAAGGACTAGGATATAGGATCAGAAAAGCGTTGAGTTTGTCAGCACATTAACTCTCAATCGGAAGGAAAATGCAAAGTCGTCTGTTTGTAAGTGTTGTTATGCACTCATCATTCATGAATTATAACTTAAAAAATATGAAAGGCACCTTGGAAGACTCTGTAATATTCGAGTGGAGGACGAAGGTAACGGAGGGAAGGGAGACAAGGAATAGCTTCGGCAATGGCGATTGATGGTTTATCTTTAGGAAATTAAATAAATAAGTAAAGGATTGGGCAAATTTGAAAATGTATTTGTTAGATATGTACTAGGAAAAGGGATTTAGGAAAAATGGAAATGCACTATAGAGCAAGGACAAATTCCTGTAAAACGCGTTAAAGTACACTATTTCTTCAGTTAAAACCCGGATATAGAAGAGTTTCTAAAAAACTCATAAATTTTAGTCACTCTCCTATCAATGGAGAACGAAGAGGTGCTTGCTCAGGGCTCAACTGGCATTTTGGCGAATTTTAAAAATAAATTTATCGTGGATAGTGGTCAACGTCAAACCACTACAGTCTTGCTATTTTTCTAAACAAGAAAATATTGTGAATTAACTTTGAAGGTGGGACTGGTGTATGATGGAGTATACAAATCACCAGAAGTTCCTCTTAAAAAATTTAACTCTGTTTTATTCCCAACTCGAGATTGCTTGAATTCAAATCCACTACCTAAATAATGGATGTAAGCCTTTGGATATGATCAGTAAATTCAACTGAAAGAAATCAAATACGATTAAATTTTCCAAAACAAAAATGATAAAACTAAAAAATAGACTTTAAAAAAGAAAGCTATTCGTAATTTTGGCTGATATTTATATATTTTGAGTGT
>Ga0302186_10001499_pt1 | contig 19324 bp, 16 predicted proteins | sample II_Bog_E1_2_FD_198782 | JGI IMG/M metagenome (GOLD analysis project Ga0302186, IMG submission 198782) | Peat permafrost microbial communities from Stordalen Mire near Abisko, Sweden - II_Bog_E1_1 | ecosystem: Environmental > Terrestrial > Soil > Wetlands > Peat | place: Sweden: Abisko...
AAATAAAACAAAGAAAAAATCACCGCATGCGGTGATTTTTTCTTTGTTTTATTTTTCTCCCTTCGCCTTTCCGACTTTTCGTCTTGAAACTACAAGGTGATTTGAATATTTCTTTGGTGTTCGGGTTTTCTGACCTTTTCCGACATGCTGACCCCATCGTGTCTTTGCAAATCGAAGTCCTCGTCCCTGTTTACCTTCTCCTCCACCGTATGGGTGATCTACTGGGTTCATAACAGAAGCTCGAACTGTTGGTCTGATACCGAGCTGTCGTGATCGTCCTGCTTTTCCGACATTGACGAGCCACTGCTCTTCATTTGAAACTGAACCGATTGATGCCCATGCCTTTTCAGGAACTTTTCTGATCTCAGTTGATGGCATTTTGATATGAACATATCCGGCATCGTTTGCAACAATCTGTCCAAAGTTTCCAGCTGATCGGATGAGCTTTGCTCCTCCTCCAACTTTGATTTCGACATTGTATACAAATGTACCGACTGCGATTTTCTTCAAAGGTACTCGGTTTCCAACTTTGACTTCTGCATTTTCTGAAACGATGAATTCATCGCCAGCTTTTACAGATTTTGGAAGAAGGACATATCGTTTCTCTCCGTCTTTGTACTGTGCAAGTCCGATAAAACCGGTTCGATATGGATCGTACTCAACAGTAACTATCTTTGCTGGAATATCTTTCTTGTCGTACATGAAATCGACATTTCGAAATACTCTTTTATTTCCTGCGCCTTGATGTCGTACGGTGATTCGTCCTCTATTATTTCTTCCACCATTTGCTTTCAAACCTTTTGTCAAAGCCTTGTTTGGCTTTTTTGCAGTCAAAACACCTCGGTAGGTAACCGTGGACATGTTTCTTCGTGATGGTGATGTTGGTCTATAGAATTTCATGGTTGTGTTTTATATGAAGGCTATCTTATCCCCTTTCTTCAAAAAGACAATCGCTTTTTTGACAGCTTGTGTTCGTCCTTTCTTTCCTCTTTTGACGACATTTTTTGCGGGAAGCTTAGTAATATTGACCTTTATTGGTGTAACTTTATATATTTCTCGAATTGCTTGCGCAATGGTTTTCTTCGTAGCAGACGGAAGCACTTCAAATGTGTACGCATTTTGCAATTCTGACCTGATACCTGCCTTTTCGGTGATTCGTGGTTTCTTGATGATTGAAACCGTATTATTTTTCATTATGTTTGTCATGGCGGTAATTATTTAGATGCTTTGAGCATTTTATTCTCGATAAACTTCACTGATTCAGCTGGGTTTTCGATAACAAGATACTTTGCATTCATCAAGTCGACAGGATTGATGTTTCGTACTTCATCAACAAAAACATTTCCGATATTTGAAAAACTCTTTTCAACGGGCATATTTTTTGTAGAAAGTGCGATAATTGCAGAATTATTTTTCTTGGTGAAAATATCTGAGCATGTTTTTATTTTGCTCATTGATTTCAAAATTTCTATCGCTTCGGCAGTTTTTGGTTTTGCAATTGAGAAAGAATCGATAAAGACAATCTCGCCGTCTTTCATTTTTCGTGAAAGAATCGTGTAAAGCGCCTTGATCTTCATTTTTTTATTGATCTTTCGCTCGTAGTTTTTGTCATTTCGTGGACCATGAGCAACACCTCCACCGCTCCATATTGGTGATCGGCTTGAACCATGTCGTGCTCGTCCAGTACCTTTTTGTTTCCAAGGCTTTCGTCCACCACCTCGGATTTCACCTCGAGTTTTTGTGTGGGCATAATGAACTCGTGCGTCTGACATCATCGAATACACAACTTGATGTACCAAGTCTGCATTCCATGAAAGTCCAAAAACGTTTTCAGGAAGTTTTATTTCACCAACTTCTTTTCCAGACTGATTGTAAATTTTTGCATCAGCGATAGTTGCAACAGCTTTCTTTTCAGAAACCACTTTTTTTGGCGCTTTCGCTTTTTTCTCTACAACTTTTTTCGCCACCTTTTTTATTTTTATTTCTTTTTCCATGATAGTAATGTAATTAGGTTAGCCGCGAATTTCAACGAGTGTTCCCTTTCGTCCTGGAACTGCTCCGCTGACAAGAAGCTGATTATTGACCTCGTCGACACCCAAGATCGTTAAATTTTTGACGGTAATTCTGTCTCCGCCTGTTCGTCCGGCCATTCTCATTCCTTTGGGAACCTTGTTTCGAAGACCTCCTCCGATAGAACCGGGAGCATTTTCAGAATGTTTCTGTCCGTGAGATCGTGGTTGTCCTTTGAAATCATGTCGTTTGATAACGCTCTGATATCCCTTTCCTTTTGAGGTTGCTGAAACTTCAATCACATCTCCTGCGACGAAATCTGCAAGACTAATCTTGTCTCCAACCGTGTATTTTGATGGATCTTCAACTCGAAATTCTTTCAAAAATCGAGCATTGACTCCTTTCAAATGACCAGCGAGTGGCTTGTTGATATTTTTTTCTTTCTTTTCACCAAATGCAACCTGTACAGCATTATATCCATCTGTTGCGACTGTTTTCACTTGAGTAATGGTTACATTTCCTGCTGTCAAAATAGTGACAGGGTGTACTTTTCCATTCTCGTCGAAAATCTGGGTCATATGCTGTTTTGTACCGAGTGTAAATTTCATACTGTTATAATTATGATAGAGGATTGCACAAACCGAGCAGCAAAATCTGCCGCTCGGTTATGCAATCATATCGTCTGATATGTGTTAGATCATCTTTACGTCTATGTTCACTCCTGAAGGAAGACTCATATTCGTAAGAGATTCTATTATTTTTGCTGACGGATTAATGATATCAATCAATCGTCGATGTATTCTCATCTCAAATTGTTCTCGCGCATTTTTGTAGACGAAAGATGCTCGATTGACGGTATATTTTTTAATCTCTGTAGGTAATGGAACTGGTCCAACTACCTTGGCGTCGTGTCGAAGTGCTGTTTCAATAATCTGCTTCACTGAAGCATCAAGAATCTTGCTGTCATATGCGCGTACGCGTATTCGCAAGATAGAAGAAGCCTCTGTTTTTGCAAGACTCTTAGGCATTTTTACTTTTGCTGAAGTTGCCTTTGTCGTATTCTTTTTTATCGCTTTTGTTTCTGGCATATAAGTAGCTACTAGCTGTTAGCTATAAGCTATTAGTTTTAAGAAATTTCCTAAAAGCTAACAGCTAACAGCTTCAAGCTATTATTAGGCGATTACTTTTGTAATAATTCCTGATCCAACAGTTTTACCTCCCTCTCGGAAAGCAAATCGCATCTTGTCTTCAAGAGCAACTGGAGCAACGAGTTTCACTTTAAATGTAACGGTATCTCCTGGCATAACCATTTCTACACCTGGAGCAAGGGTAACATCTCCAGTAACATCTGTTGTTCTCATATAGAACTGTGGTTTATAACCTGAGAAGAATGGTGTATGTCGTCCTCCCTCTTCCTTCTTCAAAACATATACTTCTGCTTCGAATTCTGTATGTGGAGTAACTGATCCAATCTTTGCAAGAACTTGACCTCGAGTAACATCTTCTTTCTTTGTACCTCGAAGAAGAACTCCGGCATTGTCTCCAGCCATACCGCTTTGAAGTTGTTTATTAAACATTTCAATACCGGTGATTGTTGTTTTTGCCGTTGGTTTCAAACCGACAATTTCAACTTCTTCACCAACTTTCACCTGTCCTCGTTCAATTCTTCCAGTAACCACAGTTCCTCGTCCTTCAATTGAGAAAATATCTTCAATTGGCATAAGGAATGGCTTATCAATATCTCGAACTGGCAATGGAATGTAAGTATCAAGTGCAGTCATCAATTCAGTAATGCATTTTGCACCTGCATCATCCGCTGACTTTGCTGCAAGAGCCTGAGTTGCTGAACCTCGAATGATAGGAGCGTTTGCACCATCAAACTGGTATTTTGTCAAAAGGTCTCGAATTTCTGCTTCAACCAAATCCAAAAGATCTGGATCATCAACGAGATCACACTTGTTCAAGAAAACAACAATCTTTGGAACACCAACCTGTCGTGCCAAAAGAACATGTTCTTTTGTCTGAGGCATAGGACCATCAACTGCTGATACCACGAGAATAGCACCATCCATCTGAGCAGCACCAGTGATCATGTTCTTCACATAATCAGCGTGTCCTGGACAGTCCACATGAGCGTAGTGTCGTGTATCTGATGAATATTCAACGTGAGAAATCGCGATTGTAATAATCTTTGATGAGTCTCTTCGTCCTGCTGATTCAGATGCTTTTGCAACTGAATCATAAGCGATATCGTTTGCCAATCCTTTCAAAGACTGGACATGAGTAATAGCCGCGGTAAGAGTGGTCTTCCCGTGGTCGATGTGACCAATAGTACCAACATTTACGTGTGGCTTTGATCTATCAAATGCTTCTGCCATATATTTTGTGCTGATTTTTTAAATGCAGTGCGCGAGAACGCTCCCTGTACTTAGAAAACCAACTATTATGATTATTTCCCATCATTCACCTTGCGAGCGAACTGGGAAGCTTATAAACTAACTTGCAACAAGTACGTTTTTTCTTTTTTCACAAAGTGAAGCAACTAAAAAAGCGCACAAAATGCGTACCCGCAATAATAGCAAAAGAATTGAGAAGAGTCAACTAAATCACCAAACAAAATACCCGCGTTGCGGGTATTTTGTTCTCGATCTTTACCACACGATACTCCCATCAGTAAGTGGGGTACAGTGGAGCAAATTTCCATTTGTAGATGTCACATATACATCCACCGTATCACCCAACCCAAGACCTGTGAGAATATTATAGTAACGATTTGGTCTATTATATCCATCTGGTTTCAGATTTGCTTTCAGACCACCACTTGATACACAGTAGCTATTTGATAAATCAAATGTTCCATTAACTACCGTATCACAGCTTGCAAAACCTTTTCCATCTCCGTTTGCATCAGCCCACACTTTCGATCCTGCAGTTACACAACTTGTTGCGGGTGGAAGACCATTTACCGTAAAATAATTCGCGCTATAACCCTGAATCACCGGTTCATTATAAACAGAATTCACAAGTATTTTATACTGACCGGAAGGTAAATTTGTTGGAATTGTCCAAGGGAAATGTACATCTGATACATATGAAGTAAGGGTACTTACAAAATCTAATGTACTGCTACTTGCAGGATCTTGTTTATATAATTCCACCATCCAAGTATTCCAACCTGGATCTGTACTAGATGTCCACTTAATATCGGTACTACTGCCTGCCATAAATGATTCTCCACCATTTGGCGAAACAAGAGTAACCGTTGGGTTAACGTAGTTGATAGTAAAAGGATTTGCACTACATGCATTCAGACTTCCTCCGGTAAATAATGTACTACTTGCGGTAATACAAAGTTTATATTGTCCTCCCGCCATATTGTTTGGTATGCGCCATTTCCAAGAACCTCCGCCCGCATTCGTGCCATCATTATTATTATAATTCAAATTCCAATTCGTAGAATCAACTGAAGCGACCATTTGGTGAAATGGCACCTGTGTATAGGTCGTTGTTCCGGTATTCTTTTGATACAAAGCAAATGTAAACGCAAAACTCTGGGTAATATTTCCATATGACCAAGTAATTTCAGTGGATGAGCCATTCTGGAATGTTTCTCCACCATTTGGAGAAATTATGGTTACATATGGAGTAACACCTGCAAGTGGAGTAACCGAAACAGCTGCCGAAACTGTCGCATTGGTTCCAGATTTTGTTGAAACTGCCGCTGATGCTGTCGCCCCCCCCCCAGAAGTGACTAATGTACTTTTTGCTACTGAAGATGATGTTGTTGTTACTGATGTAGAGGTAGATACACTTATAACTGAAGTCGTACTTGCTTTATTGGCATTTGTTGTCGAAGAAGGTGTTGTTAGCTGGGCAATTCGTGCTCGAGTAATTGGTCCGACATAGCCAGTACCAATGATATTTTGCGCTGTTTGAAATGCTTTTGCTGCAGTAAGTGTTTGTGTACCAAAATATCCAGTTGGTTCAGTTTGGAAAAAACCCTGTGCTTGCAAAAAATCCTGTAAAGCTTTCACGTCAGCAACAGGATTTGAATTACGCAAATTATAAGACAAATTTGTTGGTAATGCTAAATAGCCAGTCGCGTAATAGACTGCAATTGGATCAGTTGATGATGCGACAACAGATGTGGTACTTGTGGCAACTGCGACAGTGGTTGTTGCAGAAGAAGAAGTGGAGACTGTTTGTGCAAATGTTTGTGTGACACAGAGAATAGATGCGAGTGCACATAATCCCAAGACATTAAAAGAAAGTTTTTTCATAATTTTTAATAAATAACTTTAAAGACTGATAAAGTGCAACTTGGATTATAGTGTAGCACAAGTGAGAAAAACAATACAAATCAAATTACGAAACAAAAAAATACTAGATACTCGTGCAAAATGAGAAAAAATCCTTAAATCTGAGTATTATAGCTGTACATCAAAATTGAGAATCCCTTTTTTGACGTCAAAAATCTGAGTTTTTTGTGCAGGAGCATAGCTTCCATCATCATTCTTTTTCTGTATCGCGAGATAATATCTTCCTTTTGGCAAAAGTATGTAATAATGACCGATCGTATCCGTAATTTTCTTTGCCAAAGGCATATCCTCACCTTCTCGACAAATATTTACAATGGCAAATGAAAGCGGAGTATTGGTATTTTTTTCAGTAATTGTACCCGACTTTTTTGTTTTGAACACAACATAATTCAATATGTAAATTGCAATATATAGTAATGCAATGATGAAATTATATGGTGCTGGAGCAAAAAGAACCCCGACAAACGCCGCAAGAGATCCGAGTGCAAAAAATACTTTTGATATTCGCGCCCAAACAATATCTTTTTCTTTCACAAATGCAGTGACATTCATTTTATTTTTTGCGAATTCATTCCAATCAAAACCCTGTGGATCCATCGGTATATTTTTTGTAATAATTTCCCCTTCGCTTGCGATCGTCACTTCTGTTCCATAATACAAATCATTGTACACTTCATCAAAAGGTCGATTTTGCATTTTCAAAGATGGGTATGTATAGTTTGTCTTCTGTGCAATAAGATTGTAGGTTCCTGGCAATACCATAAATCCGTATCTTCCATCAAGATCAGTGATTGCTGAAGCGACTTCTTTTCCCGTGGTAATATTTACAAGAGAAACATACGCGGGATCGAGTGGACGCTTCGTCACCGAATCATACACCGTTCCCCATGGTCTCTGTTTTCTTCGTATACCAAGCGCTCCGAGCAAAAGTCCGAACAATCGTGTCGGAATAAGCCAAAGTTCTGAAAATGACACTGAACCAGAAAAGACTACTGCTGAAACAGCAACGGCGGAACCAGAAATAACCCCGACAGTTGAAATTGTTTTTGTCACAATGCTTCCCGTTTTTGTGTTTATTGCTTTTTGCACTTGCTGTAGAGATACTTTGGTCACCGCAACCGCATTTTGATAATTTTGTACAATACCATTTGAAAATCCTGCATTTTCAGAAGCAATTGGCGCAGAAGATTCATTTACTGATGATGTAGTCTGTGCCGATGATTCCTGCGTTTGAACATTTTCCGTTGGAACTGGTGGAACAGTTTCGATTGTACTTGGCTCTGTTGGGGTCGTCACAACAGGAGGTATCCCTTTTTCAATAACAGGTTTTGTTGTGGTACTTGCGAGAATCGGCGTACAACCTAAAATTTCATCGACTTTATTTCTTGTTGCTGACAAAAACTGTCCATTACCGGAGGTCAAACCTGATGGAGTAAGTATATCGGCCGCATATTTTTCTTGAAAATTTATAAGCGGTTCGATTGTCTTTGAACCGAAATAATCATTTTCATTTCCTGCTACAATACTTGGAAATCCCTGTTCATTCAAAAAGATTTGCAGATATTTTACATCTGGATCTGATGAATACTGAACTAAATCTTTATTGAAACAAAACGTCGCGGGAATTCTAGATATTGTTGTTGTAGCAGTCGTCGTGGCAACTGCTTCGGTTGTGGTTGCTTCAGATTCCTCGGTTGTAGTTGCAGTAGTTGTCGCAGAATTATTTGTAGTTATATCACTAGCAGGTTCTTCCTCTTCGGTAACCACAGATCCTGAATAACCACCTCCTGTATTTTGTGATGTAATAACTGGCGTTACTACTGTTGTCGTACTACTAGAAAAGATCCAGTTTGTATTTGAGCCACCATCAGTACAATTGTTACAAGTAAACGCTGAAGCGCTCTGATTTGTTGATCCAGAAACTGAAAGATAAGAAAATGTACTTGAACCAGTACCAGTTTTTAAAATATCAAAAACTGGCGTTGATTGTGAAAATTTCTTAATACTATAGTTATATAAATCGGAAATATAAACATTGCCGGATGAATCTAATCCAATATATGCAGGATTAGAGAAATTATCATTCCCACTTCCATAACTTCCCCACGATGTTATATAAGAAAAATCTGAAGCCAATTTGATAATCTGATTACCACCAGAATCAACTACATATATATTACCGTGCGCATCAGTACTCACCGCAGAGGGAGTACTAAATGGTGCCTCACTTGGACCAGACGTTGAATCAACATACGAAAGGTCTGATGCATTTAATTTTACAACACGATCATTCCAATCATCAGCGACATATAAATATGTGTTTGTTGGGTCTATTGCTAAACCACCATAATAAAATTGGAGGGCAGTATTGTTTGCAGTTGTTGTTGATGTAATATAATTTAAATTATTATCTAATTTAACTAAATTCGAATGACCAAATTGATCCATAAGTGAAACGTATACATTACCAGATACATCAACCGCAATATTCAGTGGGAAATCTGGATCAGTAGAAGTTGCTCGTATAAAATTACCACTGGAGTCAGTTTCGATAATTTTATTCAAAAAGGGAGTTTGGGTTGTACTTGTTATGTAAAGGTTGTGGTTTGTATCAACGGTAAGCCCACCCAAAATACCGAACTGATTTGAGTCAATAAATTTAACAAAATTTCCCGCCGTATCAAATTTTTCGATTTGTGAGCCGTACGTTGACGAATGATCAGCAACATATATATAACCACTTGGATCGACAGCGATACCGGTTGGTGATGAGATATAGCCAGCAATTCTTCCTAAAAAATTCTCGCCCATACTATCGCTGGGAAATCCGCCAGACGCTTGGTAAATATTTACAGGGTTATTCGCATCGCTCGTATACAAATTTCCAAAGGAATCAAATTTTACTGCAGTGGGGTGATAACCATAAGACTGAGATGTAAGGGTACCATCAGGAGCAAAGGTAATGACACCACCATAAGTACAAGAAATATATAAGTAACCGTTTGGAGCGACTGCGACATCATCTGAACATGCGTTAATATAGGTCGGCGCTGTTGTAGAAGCGGCACCATCGGGATTCAACACAATAACACGACCGTTTCCGGTGTCAGCAATATATATATTTCCCGAAGAATCAAAAGATAGACCGCGTGGACCGCTTAAACCCAATCCCTCATATGTTGTTGATGCTGTACCATCTTGTTCCGCAACAACAATTCTATTATTACCAGAATCAGTAATGTATAGTTCTCCAGAAATCGGAGATATCAAAATATTTTGGGGAGATGATAGACCCAAGGCATCATATGTCTTAGAAAAAGTGCCGTCTGGATTAAACACAACGATTCGATTACCAGTATTATCTACTACGTATACGTAGCCGGAACTTGAAACGGCAACGTCAGTTGGTGTCGATAATGTAGAGTCACTTAATACTTTATATGCTAAACCGCCCGAATTAAACACAACGACTCGGTGATTATTAGGATCTGTTACATATATATCTCCTGATGGTGATAAAGACATACCTCCGGGGTTTGTTAAATCTGCGGGGCCAACTTTGTTTATAATCTTATTGAAAACTACACTCGTAGCAGTGGCTGTAGGTCCTATTGTTAAAAGGTTATTTAATATGCCGGAGAGAGAAATGGTATTTGTAATGGTGGTAACTCCCGTTGTATCAAATAATAGTGACGAGCTTGTTGTTGCATTTTTTACTAAATTTTCAAAAGTATTGCTACCGGAAATACTTTGTGTTGTCGTTGAAACAAAATTCACGGTTCCATGATTCGTAATAAGTGTTCCCCCTGTATTACTCCAATTACCACTGATATTCAATGTATGTCCACCCAAATCAAGCGTCCCCCCGCTTGCAAGTGTAAGATTGTGTACGCTTTCATCTTCACTTAAAATAGTTGTCCCTTTATTGATCGTTACATCGTCAGATATTCCAGGATAATCTATGCCGGCATCGAGAGAAGGGATTGATATATGGTTTTGTTGAGCAAAAAGACTTCCATCCGGATTTAAGACGGTTATTTGAAACCAATCTTGAGCATACATATCTACAATATACATTTTTCCGTCAGGAGAAAGAGCGATCATTTGCATACTGTATGTAGTGTTTGGAATAGTATAAGTTGTTGTAGAAGCAGACCCATCTAAATTATAAACCAAGACATGACCTCCGCCACCTTGTGCGACATATTTTTCACCTTGTGTATCAAAAGCAGTCCCACCATTATTGGAAAAATTAATTGGTCGACTTGGTTTTCCATTATATGTGGTAGACGCCGTACCATCTGCATTAAATAAAACACTCTGTCCGCTGTTCGTATCGTAAGCATATATTTCATTCTGAGAAACAAAAAATGTATTGCCACAAAACAATCCACAATCTCTTGTTATTGTCGTGGAAGCAGTACCATCTGGATTTAAAACATCTACATGATCATCAAAAAAAACGTATATCTCACCAGTATTTGGTATTACATTGATTAAATTGGGACCACCATCATTGCCAAGATCAATTGAAGAATAGAGACTATTATCAGGATTATATATATTGATATAGTAATCTAAATAATCTGCTGTAGATTCTAAAACATATCTTTTGTTATTATAATATATAGATTCATCAATATCTGATGGGAGTGATGGGTTGGCATAACTCCCAGGATATACCGAAAGATAAGCTAAATTTGGAGAAAATGATACGATTTTTTCATTACCATTCTGATTATCAATGTAAACATTATCTGTGGATGATATTTTTATATTTGTACTATTTGTTAGGGGGTCATAAAAATTAATTCCCCATGTTGCCACATCATTCCAATTACCACTATTTGAGGAACTCCAGCTCGAGTTCGATTGAAACGTAGCTGCAAATGCATAGTTTGAAATACTATTTACAAAAGATTTCCAGTGAGTTTTTACAGAAAAACCAATAATCAGAAAAAGGATGACTAAAAAAGAAGTTCCGAGTATTTTTAATTTTTTAATGCGTAACATACAATTTCCTTCTTTTTTCATGAAATTTTTGTAAAAATTAATAATATCTCCCAAAAAATATCCCGCCACAAATGAGTTTGATATAGTGTACCGTATATTATATACAAAAACTAATAGATATGCAAAATGAGTTTGGACGGGGCGCGTCGCGCGCCGTGCGTTAATTTTCAATTTTAAAAAAATTTTAGATTCCCGAGGTGGAGCCTCGGTAATCACTGAGGCTCCACCTCGGGTGCGGTACACCTTTCACATTTTGATTACAAAACGTTCAAGGTCTTGCGAAAGCAAATACTTTTGCTTTCGCACCTCGGGAAATTTCATAAAAATAAACAAATATGCTATCTTTCCTTTCATGTCATGCTAAAAAAAATATATACAATTTTCCTATACATCTTTGCAATCATTGGGCTTGTTCTCATGTGCGGATTTTTTGCATTCAAGCTTGGATTAACAAAAAATCTTGGTTTTATTGATACTAATATTAATTATTACGATACTTCACGAACCCTTTCTGCAGACGACACCTACTATTGGGAAGGAACACCCGAATGGCAAACGCTTAAAATAGCTCTTACAAAACAAGAAGGTGCCTTAAGTCTTGTACAAGAACAAACGGGAATAAACTCACGACTCATCGCAAGTATTGTCTTTGTTGAACAAATGCGACTCTACAATTCTGAAACTGAACTCTACAAACAAGTATTTCAACCGCTCAGCATTCTTGGGGTACAGTCACAATTCTCATGGGGAGTGCTTGGTTTGAAAGAAGATACGCTCATACAAATAGAAAATAATTTAAAAGATTCAACTTCAACTTTTTACCTAGGGAAAGCCTATGAAAATTTACTCGACTATGGAACATCAACAGATATAGCAACCGCACGATTCAATCGAGTCACTGATTCACACAACCAATATTATGCATACCTCTACACTGCTTTGTATATCAAACAAATAGAAAAACAATGGAGCAATGCTGGTTTTGATATTTCTGGAAGACCGGCAATACTTGCAACATTGTATAATATCGGTTTTAGTCATTCACAACCAAATGCAAATCCACAAGTTGGTGGCGCCGAAATCGATATTGGTTCACAAAAATATAGTTTTGGTGGACTCGCATATGAATTCTATTATTCAAATGAGCTAACAGATATTTTTCCGAAATAATACACATACAAAAAGCGGCGCCCTTCGTGCGCCGTTCTTTTGTATTTGTATTTCATTTTTCCGAGGAAAAACATTTTTACATTCTCAAAGTTTTACTTCTCAAAATGGCTAAACTCTCTGAGTTGCAGGTCACGAGTATTTTTCTGCTGAAAAATCTCTCAACCCCGACTCCCTCGCCTTCGCTCAGTTCGTCTTTGAAGTTCGGATCCTAAACCCCAACTTCAACTACAGGCTTCAATAATAGTCTTTGTCGCTGTCTTAATTACACACGCTGAGTCGCGGTACCGCGGGCCTCAATAATGGTCTTTGCTACGTTTGGTGGAACAATATCATAATGATCAAATTCCATAGTTGCAGATGCTCTTCCTTCTGAAAGTGATCGGAGTGTTGTAACATATCCAAACATTTCAGCGAGCGGAACCATAGCTTTAATAACTTTGTTCATTCCTCGATCTGACATTTCAAGAATCTGTCCTCGTCGTGAGTTCAAAGATCCAGTAACGTCTCCCATGAATTTCTCTGGCATCACAACTTCAACCTTCATCATTGGTTCAAGAATCACTGGCTTTGCTCTTTTTGCTGCATCTTGGAATGCCATAGAAGCGGCAATTTTGTAAGCAATTTCTGAAGAGTCAACATCGTGGTACGAACCGTAAGTAAGTTCGCAAGAAACATTTACTACTTTGTATCCTGCGAGAATTCCACGCTCCATACTTTCTCGAACACCTTTTTCAACGGCAGGAATAAATTCATTTGGAATCACACCTCCCTTGATAGAATTAATAAATTCAAAGTCTTCATATCGGCTAGTCGTTTTTGAAATCTTTGCTCCTTCTTCAAGCTTCTCCATTGGTTTGATCTTGATAAGCACGTGACCGTACTGACCTTTACCTCCCGACTGCTTGATATATTTTTCTTCTTTTTCAGCTTCACCGGTAATGGTTTCTTTGTAAGCAACCTGTGGCTTACCGACATTTGCTTCGACACCGAATTCTCGTTTCATTCGATCTACGAGAATTTCAAGATGTAATTCTCCCATACCTGCCATAACGGTCTCTCCCGTTTCTGGAACTGATTTTATTTTAAATGTTGGATCTTCATCTGAAAGCTTCTTCAAAGCAAATCCCATTTTTTCTTGGTCAGCTTTTGTCTTTGGTTCAATTCGAAGTTCGATAACTGGTTCTGGGAAAATAATCTTGTCGAGCAAAATTGGGCTGTTTTCATCACAAAGCGTGTGGGATGTTTTTGCATTTTTCAATCCTACTGCCGCGGCAATTTCTCCCGCAAAAACGGTTTCCACATCTTCTCGGTCATTTGCGTGCATTCGGACAATTCTACCCAATCGTTCTTTTTCGCCAGTTGTTGAATTAAATACATATGTACCCGAAGAAACAGACCCTGAATATACTCGAAAATACGTAAGCTGTCCGACAAATGGATCGTTTTGCAATTTGAATGCAAGTGCTGAGAAAGGTTCTTCGTCTGAAGCGTGTCGAACAATTTCTTCACCGGTCTTTGTATCAATACCAGTAACTGGTGGAATATCCATAGGTGAAGGAAGATAATCAATAACGGCATCGAGCACAAGCTGTGTACCTTTATTTTTCAAAGCTGAACCAGTGAATACTGGGACAATGTCATTTGCAATTGTTGCCTTTCGCAAAACTCGTTTTAATTCTTCCAAAGGAATTTCTCGTCCTTCAAGATATGCATTCATCATCGGTTCTTCCTGCTCTGCAATCTTTTCAACGAGTTCAATTCGGTATTTCTTCGCTTCCTCTACCATATTTCCTGGAATTTCCTCAATGCGAATCTTTTCTCCCATATCGCCGTCAAAGTAAAATGCTTTCATGGTCAACAAATCTATAATTCCGGAAAAATCTGCTTCAGCGCCAATTGGAAGTTGCATTCGTATTGCATGTTTCGTGAGTCTTTCAAGAATAGATTGGAATGATCGCTCGAATGAACCTCCTATTCGGTCGAGTTTGTTGATGAAACAAATTCGTGGAACAAGACCTTCATCGGCATATCTCCAGTTGGTTTCTGACTGTGGTTCTACTCCAGCAACTCCGTCAAATACCACGACAGCTCCATCGAGCACTCGAAGAGATCGCTTCACTTCAGCAGTAAAGTCGATGTGTCCGGGGGTATCGATAATATTGAATCGAACTTTTTTGCTCACATCTTCTTTTGGCATGTATGTTGGATTCCAAAAACAAGTAATGGCGGCGGAAGTAATCGTAATACCTCGCTCTCGCTCCTGTTCCATCCAATCGGTAGTTGTCTCACCATTGTGAACTTCACCGATTTTGTGTTGTGAACCAGTGTAGTACAGAATTCGTTCAGACGTTGTGGTTTTACCCGCATCAATGTGAGCAATGATTCCAAAATTTCGAACTTTTTCTAATGGATAATCTCGTTTCATTTTTAAAAGTTAAATAATTGATTAATAAAAGTTTTTTCAAATATTCTTTTTTCTTTTATTTTTGATGAGTTGCGAGGCGCTGAAAAAAATTGTGACCAAAATGTACATGGCGTACATTGCGAGAACAAATTTTTTCAGCAACGAAGCAAATCGCAAAAATTACAGAAAAAACTACCAAGCGAAATGGGCGAAGGCCTTGTTGGCTTCAGCCATTTTATGAGTATTCTCTCTCTTTCGAACTGCATCTCCTTCATTTTTTGAAGCAGCGATGATTTCGTTTGATAATTTCTCTGCAATTGGAGCACCCTTCTTGAGTCGAGCAGCTTCAACAATCCACTTCATTGAAAGTGCATTTCGTCTTGCTGGGCGGACTTCCATAGGAACCTGGTAGTTTGCACCACCGACTCGCTTTGATCGAATTTCCATGTTTGGAGCGGTATTTGAAAAGGCAAGCTCAAGAACCTCAATTGGATTCTTTACCTTTGCTTTTTCTTTTATTAATTCAAGAGTTTCATAGATTGCTCTTTCGGCTGTACTTTTCTTACCACTATACATAATATAGTTGATAAGTTTTGCAACTTTCTCAGACTGATATTTATAATCTGGCTTAATCGCTGGCTTTGTTTTTAATTTTCTTCTCATGTGATTTTGTCGAAATCACGTCACGCACGATTCTGCGGAATCGTATCGGGTAACGTCCTTTGAAACCCGACCTGAGCGCGACGCTTTTTCAGGTTAAAATTATTTTTTTGCGTCTACCTTTGGCTTCTTTGCACCGTATTGGCTGCGACCTTTTCTTCTTCCTTCTGGAGCAGTAGCATCAAGAACACCTCGTACGATTGTATATCGAATACCAAGATCTTTTACCCGACCGCCTCGAAGCAATACCACTGAGTGTTCTTGCAAAGTATGTCCCATTCCTGGAATATAGGCAGTAACTTCATACCCATTTGAAAGTCGAACTCGGGCAATCTTTCGAATAGCTGAGTTTGGTTTCTTTGGAGTTTTTGTCGTCACCTTAATACAAACTCCTCGTTTGAAAGGTGAATTGCTATTTGTTGGACGATTTTCAAGCGTATTGAAACCATGCATCAAAGCAACCGCTTTCGGCTTTCGCGGAGTGTTTTTTCTATTTTTCTTAATTAATTGATTAATTGTGGGCATATAAATTTTCTTTTTCTAATAAGTAAACTTTCATTATCATATTTAAAACAAAAAAATCACAGAAATATGTTCCCTTTCGGTACAGATACCCCCGCAACTCGTTAAAACTATTCAACTCTCCTCTATTCCCTTTCAGGAGTAGGCAACTTTCCGTACAGCCATGCACTTCTAGTTGAGAATAGAATATAATAAAAATTCCAAAAAAGCAAGCGGGTACTAAATATGAATTCCCGTAATAAGAGAAAATACTCCAGATATAATCGGAGTGATAATTCCAGGGGCAAAGATAATGATGGCAAAAATAACAATGAGACCATACCGCTGAGCCACTGATGAAAAGACGAGTCGCCCGCCGACAGGTAAAAGTGAAAAAAGAATTTTGGAACCATCAAGAGGAGGGATCGGTATAAGATTGAAAATAGCCAAACTAATATTGACAATGGTAATGAAACCAAATATTGCAACGAGACTTGAATTCGCATACGCCGGCATTGCAACCAAAACTCGTGTCAGACTCCCAAAGAGTACAGCAAGGAGAAGATTTGATGTTGGACCAGCAAGAGCAACAAGTGGTTCAGCGATTTTTCTATCCCTAAGATTATACGGATTATACGGCACTGGTTTTGCCCAACCAATCATGGGAGCACCAACAAGAAATAAAGCAAGTGGTACAACAATCGATCCCCATATATCAATATGGGGTATTGGGTTAAGCGTTAACCTTCCTTCATATTCGGCGGTTTTATCGCCAAAAGCAAGCGCCATATATCCGTGAGAAATTTCATGGATAATTACAGAAAAAACAAGTATAAAAATTTGAAATAAGACATTTACGTTCATTGTATTGCAATTTTACCAAACTATGATACCATACGAACCACTAACTCACAAAAAGAAATGGCAAAAATCTGTCCAATTACAAAAAGAAGTTCAATCGTCGGAGGAGGTTATAGTAACGCAACTCGTGCTACGAAGTTTAATCCTACCGGCAAAGTGCGAAAATATCTCAATCTTCAAAAGAAAAGAATTTATATTCCTGAACTCAAAAAGACCGTTGTATTGAAACTCTCAACTCGAGCTCTCAAGACTATTCAGAAAAACGGTGCATTCGCAACACTACACAAAGCAGGAATTATATAAATTAAGATAGAGTATCGATTTAAAAATCTATACTCATAAAAAAGCGGCGACCTTCGGTCGCCGCTTTTTTATTCTCCCCGATACGTATAACTTTTATTTAGAAGACGATGTTGCAGTAGATACAGAAGTTGTTGTTGCTTGATTCTGAAGAACAACAGGACCAATATTCACGATAATATTTCGTGATGGTGAATATACAATTGCCTTTGCAGCTTTCTGATACACAAGGACAACATCTCCATTGATAGAACCTTTGTAAAATACCTGCTGTTTTGTAAGTGAATCTGCATCGTTGATTGTCGCGACAACAGGATCTTCACCAACAGGAAGGATTACAAGTTTACCAACTCTTGCAATCAAATCTTTAACTTGGACCTGGCTGGTTTGGCTAATTGGAGATGGGGCTATCTTTGATGAAACTTTAGTAAACATCCAGTATCCTCCCAAACCAATAAGAATACCTATAATAAGCGCGAGTACGAATGAAATTGTTGCTTTATTTTTCATATTTTGTTTATACGCATTATTTACATGCGTGGGCTTAATACTAATAATTATTTGCACTCATAAGAGTCGTACGACCATTATATAATAGAATTTCAAAAAAGAACAACCGCAAAAAGTTGATTGCAAAAATCTATTCTAGTCAGATTATAACTGCTTTTTTTCAATGTCCGTACCATTCGAGGTAAATTCCACACCAGATGAAATTTGTATAACAGTACTTTGTATCTTTTTCAAATAATCAAAAATCCCCATATGACTTGTATTATACGTTTGACTCGAATAAGAAATAATCGCGTATGTAGGATGAACCAAAGCAAGCAAGGCAATCGTGGCGGGAGATTCTGTTTCATGATTGGAAATTTTTATAACATCGCTCCGCAATCCGGTGCCGTAAATATTTATAAGATTATTTTCTGCATCAGAATTTGCATCAGACAAAAATAAAAATGATGTGTTTTGATATGCAAGTCGAATGATTACCGGATGAGAAGAAAGTATCTGCAATATTGCTCCGCCACCAATCGCCATGCTCACGCCCGCCACCACAGAATGTGCTGATATTTTTTTCTCAAGCAAATCTTTTTCTATCTCATTTAATGTTGGAGTACTTGATGCATTCATATCAGAAAAATAACTGACAACATGGTATGCAGAAAGCACTGCGGGAATACCGCCGATAGCATTTTTATTTGAAGTATCGGTTACCATTACCGCATCGAGCGTACGATTGTAAAATGGGATCATACTTCCAAGCGCACCGAGAATTGTATTATTTGATCCGCCATCAATCAAAATTTGATTCCCCGCTGGAGATTGAATAAAAATCGCATCACCACTACCAATCCGCAAAAAAGATACACGCAAGAGCCTGCTCGAATTTTCACGAGACATCACATAAAAAATAAATATAATTACAATTAAAAATATTACGAATGAATAATTCCTGATTGCATTGTGTGAGAATTTTTTCATAATATGCGTTTTTCTTTATTTCTTTCATAAAAAATCCACACGGTCATCAAAACATAACAGAGCGCCATCATCCCACCAGAAAACCATGGGATCATGAGGTGCGACCATGGCAATTGAGCAAAAAATGTAGTCGCCGCAATAATATATGCAAGCAATACATATGAAATCCACGCAAACGGTACCGAAAGTGGCAACCACACACAGCCAATCACACCAGTAATAAATCCAAAAAGCATTGTTGCCGGCACCACCGCAAGTACAAAAATATTTGCCGGTAAAGCGACAAGCGATAAGATTCCCATCTGATACAAAATAAGCGGCAAAACAAAAATCTGAGCAGCCAATGTCATCGAAACAATTTCCCTCAAACCAAATGTTTCCGGAATTCTATAAAATTTTTTCTCAAGAATCGGTGCCACATAAATAACTGCGATTGTTGCAAGGCATGAAAGCTGAAATGAAATATCAAAAACAAGAATCTTCGGATTGATAAAAATCATGATTGCAATCGTTGCGAAAAGTGCGCGCCCCACATCATATGTCCGATGCGTAATCTCGGCAATAAGCGCGATCACCGACATAATTCCCGCGCGAACTGCAGTTG
>Ga0302186_10001500_pt1 | contig 19281 bp, 19 predicted proteins | sample II_Bog_E1_2_FD_198782 | JGI IMG/M metagenome (GOLD analysis project Ga0302186, IMG submission 198782) | Peat permafrost microbial communities from Stordalen Mire near Abisko, Sweden - II_Bog_E1_1 | ecosystem: Environmental > Terrestrial > Soil > Wetlands > Peat | place: Sweden: Abisko...
AAGTCTTTTGAACCTAAGATTATCGCGTGATGTGCTAATGTAATTGTAGCTCCTGATGATAATAATATAATAGTATTTAATAATGGAATAGACCATGGGTTTAATATATTTAAAAATACAGGCGGCCAAACACCTCCAATGAAAATACTTGGATTAAAACTAAAATGGAAAAAAGCCCAAAAAAATGAAATAAAAAACATAATTTCTGTTATTATAAATAAAATCATTCCATATTTTATATTAGTTTGAACTAAACTTGTATGATGTCCTTCAAATGTAGCTTCTCGTATGATGTCTCTCCACCATAGAAAAGAGATTAATAATAATAAAATTAAAGCTAATTTTATTGAAAAAATTCCATGTATATAACCGTGCATATATGCTACAGTACCGGTTGTAAGTAATAAAGCTGTAAAAGATGCAAAAATTGGCCAAGGGCTTGGATCTACAATATGAAATCCATGTAAATTTTTATTTTTAGACATATTTTTAAAAAATTATAAAAATATTATTTTTATTTATTTTATCGGTTATTATATGATTAAGTATTAGTTTTGTTTTTTAATAATATATTAAAAGTTACCAACGATAGTGCATATATGCTCTATTTTTAATAGCTAATTTCATATTTTGTAATTTTAAATAAAAAGCTGTTGATTTTTTTTTTTTAATTATTCTAGTTACTTCTTTGATTATTTTTTTTTCTAATGATAATTTTTTTTTATTTTTTTTTATTGCTAAAAATAACCATTTAGCTATTAAATATTGTGATCTATTTTTATGTATAGGGAAAGGTATTATTATTGTATTATGTCTATATTTAATTTGCTTACTTTCAATAGAAATATTTAAACTTTTTATTATTTTTTTATATATTTTTATTGTATTTAAATTATATTTATGTTTTATTTTTTTAAATGCTAAAATAAATTTATTATTAATATGTTGTTTATTTCCGTTTTTAGAAAAATAATTTAAGATTTTATTTTTAATATTTATAATTTTATTTTTTTTTATAATAATCTTATTATTTTTTATTTTATGTTTAAATAAGATAAAAAATAATAGTTTATATAAATATTTTATTTGTGCTTTTTTATTTAAAATTAATAATAAATTCTTTAAAAAAAATAATATATTTTTTTCTTTCATATTTTTTATAATAATAAATAATTTACAATTTTTTTTTTTTAAATTTTTTAAAAAAAATTGGAAATTATTTATTATATAATTATAATTATAATTATTATTATATTTTGTTATAAAATATTTATATTTATTTTTTAGTAATATTTGTAGTTTTATTTTTTTAGATATTTTTAAATTTTTAATTTTAAATTTATTTTTATTTTTCCAAAAAATATTATTGATAATTTTTATATGTTGAAAATTATTTATTTTGTTTATTGATTTTATCATTATTTTTTTTTTGTATTTACTTTTTTTTTAACGCCATATGTAGAGCGTGACGTTTTTCGTTCTTTAACACCAGCTAAATCTAAAGCTCCTCTTATTAAATGGTATCTAACACCTGGTAAATCTGGAACTCGCCCACCTTCTATTAGAACATTTGAGTACTGGTGTAAATTATGGCCTTCTCCAGGTATATAACATTCAAATTTTTTTCCAGTAGTCGATTTTACTTTTGCGACTTTTCTTAAAGCAGAATTTGGTTTTTTTGGGCTTCGATTATAAATTTTAATACAAATTCCTCGAATTTGTGGGTTACTTTTTAGTGCTGGTGTTTTACATTGTTTATATTTTTTTTTTCTAGTTGTTTTTTTTTTATATAATTGATTTTTAGTTAACATACTTTAAGTTATATTGCAATACCTGCTGAGATAGATAATAATTTTAAAAATTTTGTTTTTTTTAAAATTTTAGGAACTAATCCAAAAATGCGAGTTCCGATAAATTTATTTTTTTTATTTAAAAGTAAAACACTATTATCAGTAAATTTTTTAAAATTTGAAGTATTATTAAATATTACACTTTTAGTTCTTAAAATTAGTGCATTATATTTTTCGCCTTTTTTTACTTTTTTATTTTGTGATTTATTTAATTTACGTATAGATACTAAAATTAAAGTTCCTAGTATAGCATATTTTTGTTTATATCCTTGTTTTTTAATTCCAATACAAATTGCTTTTTTTGCGCCTGAATTATCAATAATATTTACTATTGTTCCTTTTTGGATCATCTATAATGTTACCATATTGCTTTTTTTGACCCAGGTATTATACCAAAAGATAAAAATTCTTTAAATTGTGATCGTGAAATTTGAAATGGTTTATATATATTTTTTTGTTTATAGGTTAAAATACATCGTGTTATTATTTTTGTTTTACTTTTGTTTTTTGTAAAGCTCTTTTTATATAGTATAGTTAATACTATTCTTTTTTTATTTATTTTTTCTTTTTGTTTATTTAATAAATTTATTTTAATATATTTATTTATTAGTTGTTTATATTCGTATTTATTAAAATTCTTTCTATTATTATCATCTTTTGTTTTTGAAAATATCATCTATTGATATATTATTTATATTTTAATATATATATATATTTATTTAAGTATACTTTTTTTAAAATAAAGTATTTTTTAATTCCAGTCTAAAGCACCTATATTCCAAGCATAGAAATATCCTAATAATAATTCGAAAAAAAAGTCAATTATGACATAAAAACCTTCTATACTTAAAAAATTATGACATACACACCAGGGAAAGAAAAAAGCTGCTTCTAAATCAAAAATTAAAAATAATATAGCTAATAAATAAAATCTAACATCAAAAATATTTCGTGCATCTTCATATGGGTCAAATCCACATTCATATGAAGATAATTTTTCAAAATCTGGATTTTTAACAGATAATTTAAGAGATAAGACTAATATTAAAATTGCTAAAAATAAGCAAAATAAAAAATAGACTAATATTTTTTCAAGTTCTAAATGTATTAACATATATTTAAATATGATTTAAAAAAATTTGACTAGCCGAGAAAAATGTTATTGCGTTGTATTAGTTATCATTTTTAGTTAAAGAATGAAAAGTTCCAATAAAAAAAATGATAACAGATATTGTAGATATTATAGTACCAAAAGAAGATACAGCATTCCATGGTGCAAATGCATCTGGAAAATCTGGTATTCTTCTAGGCATTCCTGCTAATCCTAAAAAATGCATAGGAAAAAAAGTGATGTTTATTCCTATAAAAAATAACCAAAAATGAATTAAAGCTAATGTTTTATTATAGGTAACACCAAACATTTTTTCAAACCAAAAATACCAACCTGCAAAAATTGCAAAAACTACTCCCATTGATAATACATAATGAAAATGTGCAACTACATAATATGTATCATGAAATACAGCATTAATACCAGAATTAGATAAAGCAACACCCGTAACTCCACCTACTGTAAATAAAAATAGAAATCCAATAACAAATAACATTGGTATTTCAAGACTAAAAGCACCTTTCCATAATGTGGCTATCCAACTAAAAATTTTAATACCTGTAGGTACAGCTATAATCATTGTTGCAGCAGTAAAATATGCACGAGTATCAACATCCAACCCTACGGTATACATATGATGAGCCCATACAACAAATCCTAGTACCCCAATTGAAATCATTGCATATACCATTCCTAAATAACCAAAGATCGGTTTTTTAGTATAATACCCAATAATTTGACTAACAACACCAAAAGCTGGTATTATTAAAATGTATACTTCTGGGTGACCAAAAAACCAAAATAAATGTTGATATAAAATTGGATCTCCTCCTCCTGCTGGATCATAAAAAAAGGTATTAAAATTTCTATCGGTTAATAACATAGTAATTGCTCCAGCAAATACTGGTAATGAAAATAGTAATAAAAATGCGGTAATAAGAATAGCCCAAACATATAGTGGTAATCTATGCATTGTTAATCCTGGGCATCGCATATTAAAAATTGTAGAAATAAAATTAATTGCTCCTAATAAAGATGCCGCTCCATTTAAATGTAAACTAAAAATTGCTAAATCAACAGATGGTCCAGAATGTGCTTGTGCACTACTTAATGGTGGATAAACTGTCCAACCGGTTCCAGCTCCAGCTTCGACTAAAGTTGAAGATAATAATAATAATAATGATGGGGGTAATAACCAAAAAGAGATATTATTTAATCTAGGAAATGCCATATCTGGTGCTCCAATTAAAATTGGAATAAAAAAATTACCAAATCCACTAATAATTATAGGCATTACCATAAAAAATATCATTAAAAAAGCATGTCCAGTAACTAAGACATTATATACTTGGTGATTACCAAATAAAATATTATTTCCTGGTTGGGCTAATTCCATTCTTATTAAAACAGAGGCTGCTGTTCCTAAAACTCCGGAAAAAGCGCCAAAAATTATATATAATAATGCTATATCTTTATGATTTGTTGAAAATAACCAACGAGACATAAAAAAATAAGAATTTTTAAGCATATATTTTTTATAATTTTATTTTGAAATTTTTTTTATAATGTGATAATATACTATATATTGATATACTATAAAAAAATTAGGTTCTACCTAATTTTTTTATTTTTAAAATAATTTAATTAATTTTGAAATTCTAAAGTAGGTTTTTAAATAAATACTAATATCTTCTATTGATAATTCATCAAAATTTTTTAAAATTAATAAACTTTTAGTATATTGATCAATAATTATAAAATTATTAAAATTATATATTTTAATAATTTTATTACTTTGTTCTATAAAGTTAGATTTTAAAAAATTAAATTGTACAAAATCTCCTTTTTTTAAAATATAATTATTTGTAATATTATTATTATTTACTTTTATTAAACCTATATTTATATAGTGTCTAGCTATAAATACATTTTCTACTACACAAAGACGCCATAAAAGAATATCAATTCGGAATTCAGATTTTATAATAATTTTTTTTAAAATTAATAAATTATTCAAATTTTTTAATTTTTTAATTTTATTTTTTATTATTTGATATTTAAACGAATTATCATATATTTCTTTTATTTGTTTTTTTATTAAAATTTTTGTTTTAACTAAATTTAAATTACCCCAATTTCTTTGTCTTATTGTAATGTTAATAGGATTAGAAAAATTTCTTTTCGGTAAATATTTAATAAAATTATTAGATATTTTTGATATGATAAAGTTATTGTAATTTGTTTTTAAATTATTCCATTTAAATTTTTTAAGATTTTTTAATAATTTTATAGGTAAATCATTATTTACAAATTTTATTTTTTCGTAAATTTTAAAGCGATTAATTTTGCGCATATTTTTTATTTATTATTAATATTTTTTTTATTAGAATTAAAAAAAATATTATTTTTTTAATATGATCTAAAGTATTTTTAATTTTATATTGAAATATATTATCTGTTTTTAATAAATTTATTTCTAAAAATAGATTAACTTTTTTTAATATATAATCATAATATATTTTTTTAGAAAAATTACCAAAAACAATAATTATATTATTTTCTCCTAAATTTTTTAATTCTTGACTATTTTGTTTATAAATTTCTATGTCTAAATTATTATTATTTAAATTTTGATAATAATATTTAAAAATATCATAATTATATTCATCTTCAAAAAGTATAATTAAATTATATTTTAGTTTTAATTTTAATTCTAAAAGTTTAATTAATTGTTTTATACTTTTTAAAAGTTCAAATTCATTAAGAATAATATACTTATTATATTTAGATGTGGTTTGAAAAATTTCATTATATATTATTGTTTCAATAAAAATTTTTTTTTTTATATTTTTTTCAGTTATTAAAAAATTCGATAAAAGTAAATCTTCAAGTAATTCTAATTTTATAATTTTTTGCATTTTTTTATTTTTTTTTAAATTTTTTTAATTTAATTGAATCAGATTTTAACCAAAATCCTTTTCCAGTATAGGTATTTGTTTTTCTTAAATTTTTAATTTTGTTACAGTAGTTACCTAATTTATCTAATTTTATACTATTTAAGGATAATATTTTGCTTTTTTTTTTTTGTTTAATATTAATTTCATTATTTAAAAATAATAAATGTCGTACATTACTATATCCTATTTTAAATTCAATACTTGTATATAATTTAGATCTTATAAATTTTGCATTAAATCCAAGTCCTTTAAAATATATTGTTTTAATATTAATGAAATTTTCAACTTGGTATTTAATATAGGTAATTATTTTATATAAGTGTAATTTATTAGTTCCAATAATATAAATATTTTTATTTTCAGTTTTAATAGTTACTTCTATAGGTAATTTAATATATATATTTTGATTATTAATTATTAATTTTACAATTCTTTGTAAATTAATTTTTTCAAAATTAATAGTTTGTATATTAAAATTTAATTTTTCTTTATACATTTATAATTAATAACAATTTAATAATAAAATTCCACCTGAATTCTCTTTTTTACAATTTATTAAAGATTTTAATCCATGATTTGTTGAAATAAAATGAGAAATGCGTTTACTTGGTAATTTATATAGTTCTTTTTTTTTAATATTTAATTTTTTTGATTTTTTTGCTAATAATTTTATATTTTGTAATATAGGATTATTAAATAAATAGCGAATATATATATTTATATAATATTTATTATTCTTTATTAATATATTGTAACCTTGTATAAATCCCTCATTATAGAAATGTTTTATAAAATTTAATTTTTTTTCAGAATAAGTTATAATAATTATTTCTTTTTTTTTGAATGTTGCATTTTTAAAATGTATTATAAAATTTTTTAATTTTTTTTTCATTTATTAAATATATATATATATATATATATTTATGATTTAATTTTATTTATTGAATAAATATTTTAATTTAATTAAATTATAAATATTTTTTTAAGTTAAAATATTTAAAATTTGAAAATTATATGTTTGTTGTGAAATTTTTAAAGATTTTGAATTATATGAAATATAATTTGTTAAAAAAATATTAGAGAATTTTAATTTATTAAATTTTAAATATATTTTATTATACTTTTTTTCATTAATAATATTAAAATAGTATTTTAAATTTAAAGAATTATTAAAAAAATTATAATTTTGAGATAATTGTAAATAAAAATTTAAATATTTTGATTTAGTTAAGTTTTTAATATTAAATAAAAGTATTATAGTATCATTCAATGTTTTATAATCATTATCTTGTATATGTATTGTATTAATTTTTTTTGGTTTATTTTCCATTGTTATATAGTGACTATTATCTTCAAATGATTTTTTTATTAAAATTTCCCAAATATTTAGTATTTTATGTTTTAAATAAATAATATTAAACCAAAAAATTAATTTATTTAAATTTTTATTAAGTATTTTTCTAATTTTAATATTTTCATTTAAATTAATAAAAAAAAAAGTATCGCTTTTATTTAAGTCATTTTGACTTACTTTTTTAATATTTATATATAATGAACCTAAAGTATTTATATAGTTATATAAATATAAAAAATTTAAGTTTGGTTTTATTTTTTTAAAAAATGTTTTAATAAAAATAATATTAAAATTATTTTTTAAAATTGATGATCCAAAAATTAATACTGGATTATTTGATTTTATTAAAATATTACTTAATATGTTAATTTTACCTTCAAAAAATTTTAATAAAAAATTAATAGAAAAATTAATAAAATTTAAATTTAAATTTGATTTATAATATTGTCCTATATTATAAAAAATTATATTTTTACGTAAACTTAATAATTTTAATCTTAAATTAATTAAACAAACTTCTATTCGTGGATTTGTCATTATTAAAAAACAAGAATTCGAAACATTATTTAAAATACAAATAGAATTTGTATGATAATAATTTAAATTAATATTCTCATATGATGACTTATCGACTGTTTTAATTTCAATATTATTATGTTTTCTTTTTATTTTTTTTAAAATAATAAAATTTTCTAAACTTAATTCTTCAGTAATTAAAAATAATATTTTTTTTTTTAAATTAATATTATTATTTTGTAAAAAAAAGTCATTATTTTGTAAAATATTATTAATATTATTATTTCTTTTAATAATATTTGGTAAAATAAGTTTAGATTCTTTATATAAACCATCTAAAAAAAATCGAGATTTATCTGATAAATCTTCACTTGGATTTATATTTTTATCATATTTTGGTGTAATATATATTGGTTGTGATTCTTTTAAATAAATATAAATTGGAGCCCCAAGACTATCCATTATATCAATAGATTCTATTGTTTCTAATTCCCAAGATCTTATTTTAAATTCATAATTTCTTGTTGTTAAAGCTCCCACAGGGCATAAATCAATTACACCACCAGATAATTCTGAATTAAAAATTTCTTTTGTATATGTTCTTATTTCCATTAATTCACCTCTTTTTATTAATCCAAAGTAATCTACACCTGCAATTTCAGAAATATAACGTACACATCTTGTGCAATGTATACAACGAGACATAATTCCCTTTATAAAAATATTAAAATTAATAATTTGAAAACTATTTTTATTAAAATAAAATTTAGTTATATTTGAACCAAATTGTGTAGATTGATCTTGTAAATCACATTCACCGGCTTGATCACATATTGGACAATCTAATGGGTGATTTATTAATAAAATTTCTAAGATATCTTCACGATTTCTTACAATTAATGGTTGTGAAGATAATATATCCATATCTTCCATAACATCTGTTGTACATGCAACAAAGTATTTATCACTTATGACAATTTTTAAAATACACATTCTACAATTTCCAGATGGAGATAATTTTTCATGATAACAAAATCGAGGTATAATTATTCCAGAAAAAATACATGCTTCTAAAACTGAAATATCATCTTTTACATAAAGTATTTTTTCATCTACAGTAATATAGACCATAATTTTTATTTATTTATATAATTATTTATAATTTTTTATTAATATATTTTTATAATTTTAAATTTTAATTTTAAAATATTATTTTTCATTTTTTAAAATATTATAATTATATATAGTTTTTTCTATAATACCACATACTGGAAAAATTACTAAAAATGTTAAAAAGTAATATATTGTACAAAATAAGCCTATTTCCATATATGGAGTTTCTACCGGTTCTTGCCCAATCCAACCTAATAATAAAAAATCAACAAATAATAACCAGAAAAAAAATTGATATAATGGTCTAAATTCAATATTTTTAATTTGACTACTATGATTATATGGTATTACTAATAATACTAAAATTGCGCTAACCATCGCAATAACTCCTCCTAGTTTATTTGGAATTGATCGTAAAATTGCATAAAAAGGTAAAAAATACCATTCAGGTACAATATGTGCAGGAGTAACTAAAGGATTTGCATCTATATAATTATCGGGATGTCCTAATGTATTTGGTGCAAAACATACAAAACCTATAAAAAAAAACATATATGTTAAAAAAAAAACTAAGTCTTTAACTGTAAAATATGGGTGAAAATTTATTACAATAGTTTTTCTATCTATTCCTAAAGGATTATTTGATCCTTTTTCATGTAAAAAATTTAAATGTAATAAAACACAAGCAATAATTATAAATGGTAATAAATAATGTAAACTCAGAAAGCGGTTTAATGTTGCATTACTTACTGAAAAACCACCCCATAACCATTCTACAATTGTAGTTCCTATTACTGGAATTGCTGAAAATAAATTTGTAATTACTGTTGCACCCCAGAAACTCATTTGTCCCCAAGGTAAAACATAACCCATAAATGCAGTAGCCATCATTGCTAAAAAAATAATAACCCCACTAATCCAGATTTTACTTCGTGGTTCAATATATGAACCAAAATAAATTCCTCTAAAGATATGACAATAGATTAAAATAAAAAAAAAAGAAGCGCCATTAGCATGTAAATAGCGCATTAACCAACCCCCATTGACATCTCTCATAATATGTTCTATGCTTGCAAATGCATATTCAATATTTGAGGTATAATGCATAGTTAAAAAAATTCCTGTTAGTATTTGAATAACTAATGCTATTCCTGCTGCCGAACCAAAACTCCAATAATAATTTAAATTTGAGGGAGTTGGGTAGTGTATAATATGTGAATCAATAAATGATATTAAATTATTTTTATTAATTCGAAACATATTATTTAGACTTGTCTAAGTACGATTGAATTTGTACCCACGCATTAAAGTATTCTTTTGGAATTACAGATACGACGATAGGCATGAATCCATGTTTTATTCCACAAATTTCACTACATTGACCGTAAAAAACACCGGTTCTTTTAACATATAAAGAAGTTTGTGTTACTCTTCCAGGACATGCATCTACTTTGATACCAAATGATGGTACAGCCCAACTATGTAATACATCTGCTGAGGTTATTAATAATTTTAAATTAGTTTTAACAGGTATTAATAATCTATAATCTGTTTCTAATAATCTATAAGCACCAATTTCTAAATCTTTTGTTGATATCATATAAGAATCATAATTAATATTTAAAGATTTATTGTCTTCAGTATAATCAGATAGTTCATAACTCCAGTACCATTGATGCCCTACAATTTTAATTGTTAATTCAGGTGATGATAATTCTTCTAAAGAATATAAAAGACTAAATGAAGGTACTGCTATCAGTAATAAAATAACCGCTGGAAAAATAGTCCAAATGATTTCTAAAGTACTTGAATGAGAAAATTTCGCTGGTATTATTCTTTTTGGTTCAAAAGCAGAATATAAGGTCCATAAAACTAGTGTTACTATTATAATCATAAAAAAAATTAAATAATGATTAAAATATAACATTCCTTCTGCTTGAGGTGTTGCTGGATCTTGTATTCCTAGTTGCCATCTTACTGGTACATCACAATATGAAAAGAAATTAAACATATATCTATTTTTTGAAAATAATTTTTTTATAAAAAATAAATAAATATACATATATATATTTATTTATAATAATTTTTTAAATATAATATTTTTATATTTAATCAGTTTTACTAAATAAATACAAATATCTTTATTTTATGGATGATACTTGGGATTTGAACCCAAAATCCTTAGAGTCACAGTCTAATGCTTCACCATTAAGCTAGTACCATCAAATAGTGAATAATTTTATTATTCACTATTAAAAAATATTTATTTTATATTTAATTTATTAAATCTAAAAAAAGTATTATTAATAAAAAAAATAAAGTATCTAAATAAATATTAATTAAATTTATATTTAAAAAAAAATATATTATTAAAAAAAATAAAAATATAAAAAACATTTGTGGAATTAAAATATATATCGATTTTTTTTCAAATTTATTAGTATAATTTTTACTATTTAATATTTGTATTAAACCATATGGACCAAAAGTTTCTAAAACCCCTCTATCTATATTTAAATATAACTTTTTAAAACTAATAGTAAGAATATTTTGAGAAAATATTTGATTTGAAATTCTATCAAAATACCATTTTTTATTTAAAAAAGTATATAAATAGACATAATATTTATTTTTACGTAAATTTAATAAAAAAATACCTTTATTTTTTACATAAATATAGTAAGATAATAAAACACCTAATAAAGAAAAAATTGATGGTAATAATTTAAAAAATGAAGTTAAAAATTCAACATCAACTAAAATATAATTATTTGGATTTATATAAATAGAATTTTTCCAAAAATCTGTATTTAAACCAACAAATAAATCTTTAATAAAATATCCTATAAAAATACTTAAAATTGTCAATATTATTAAAGGAATTAATATTAATTTTTCAGGCTCATGTGCATTCATTATAATATTTTTTGATCCACGTGTCTTTGTTAAAAACAATAAAGAAATTAATCTTATTGAATAAAAAGATGTACAAAAAGCTGCAAATATACCTAAAAAATAAGCAAAATGACTAAATGTTGTATATTTTGAATATGCGCATTCTAAAATTAAATCTTTAGAATAAAATCCAGATAAAAATGGAAATCCACATAAAATTATTGAACCTAAAATAAAAATTGCTGAAGTAAAAGGTAATTTATAACTTAAACCACCAAGTTTTCGAATATCTTGTTCATCTGAAACAGCATGTATAATAGCACCTGCACCTAAAAATAATAAAGCTTTAAAAAATGCATGATTTGTTAAATGAAACATTGCAACATTATAACAAGATAACCCGCAAGAAAATAACATGTAGCCTAATTGACTACAAGTTGAATATGCTATTATTTTTTTCATATCATTTTGAAAAATACCAACAGATGCCGCAAAAAAAGCTGTAATAGAACCTATAATTATAATAGTATTTAAAGTAATATTAGATAATTCAAAAAGAAATGAACAACGAATAATTAAAAAAATTCCGGCGGTAACCATTGTAGCAGCATGAATTAATGCTGAAACTGGTGTAGGACCTTCCATAGCGTCAGGTAACCATATATGTAGACCTAATTGAGCAGATTTACCCATTGCCCCAAATAAAAGTAATAAACAAATTAAATCAATATTCGTAATAGGTAAATCATCTATCTGATATAAATTATTTAATTTATAAATTGATGCTTGAGAAAAAACAATATCATAATCAAAACTATTAAAAAATATAAAAATTAAAAAAAAACTTAATAATATAAAGAAGTCGCCAATTCTATTTACAACCATAGCTTTAATTGATGCTTTATTCGCTTGTATTCTAGTAGACCAAAAGTTAATAAGTAAATACGAAGATAAACCAACACCTTCCCATCCTACAAACATTTGTATAAAATTATCAGCTGTTACTAAAATTAACATAAAAAAAGTAAATAATGATAAATAAGATAAAAATTTATTTATATTTGGATCCATTTTCATATATTCTAAAGAATATAAATGTACCAATAAAGATATAAAATTAACAACTAATAACATAATTATAGTTATACTATCAAATAAAAATCCCCAATTTATTATTAAAATATCTGTAGTAATCCATGGAGTTAATATTAATTTATAACTTATATCAGAAGTAATTGTATTCTTTAACAAATCACATGATAAAATAAAAGATAACAAAATATTAATACAAATAATATATTTTGTGCCTAAAGATAAAAATCTCCCAATAAAATTTCCCCAAAAAAAGTTTAATAAAGGAAATAAAATAATACTAAATAACATATATATATAATTAAAAGGATAGAGTGGGATTTGAACCCACGGTACAAATTCGTACGTTAGTTTTCAAGACTAATACATTAAACCACTCTGTCATCTATCCTTTCCTCAAAGCGATAAAGCAATGAGTTTTTAACGATTTAATGTATATTCTATTGTTGGAAAATTAGTTTTATATTGTTTAAAAATTAAATTACAATATTTATCCATAGTATATAAATCTAAAATATTAGATTTTAAAATATGTAAAAAATTTTTATTAAATATTATATTTTTATAAATATTATAATATTCAACATTTAATTTAAAAAAAAACTCTGAAATATAATTATAATCTTTTTTATTTAATTCTATTATAAATTCATTTATTTTTCTTATTTTTGGTATTTCTTGAAAAATTAAAAATAAAAAGAAATAAAAAAAAATATTAATGATTTCTTGATTTTTCAATTGATTTTTAAGATAAGTATACATAGAATTTATATTTAAAAAAATATGTAATTCTAATTCTTTATTAATTATAGATTTTAATTTAAATTTATAAATAGAGTCTAATCGAAGTAAGTATTTATTAAAATATAAATTTTGCATAATGGATCCAATTTTTATAAATTAATATAAATTAGTTTAAAATCATATAAATTTATATATTGAGTTAAAAAATCTCCGTGTGTTCCAATATATAATGAAGTTATAAGTAATAAAAATAAAATAGTAAACTCATTTAAATTTACGTCAAATACAAGTAACTTTTCTTGTAATTTATTATTAGTATATAATACTCGATTCGTTAACCATAAAGTATATAATGCAGATAAAATAACACTTAATGAACATATTAAATTTAAAAAAATATTATATTCAAATATAGAACATAATAATAGAAATTCTCCTATAAAATTACTAGTACCTGGAAAGGCAATATTAGATAATGAAAAATATAAATAAAAGGTTGATAAAATTGGTAATAAAATCATAGAACCAGATAATTCAGTCATCGACCTTGTATTAAATTTATGATATAAAATACCAACTATAAAGAATAAAGCACTAGCAACTAAACCGTGACCTATACTTTGAATAATTGCACCATAAATACCATTAATATTATTAGTAAATAAACCCACAAGAATTAAATTCATATGAGCAATAGACGAGTACGCTAAAGCTTTTTTTAAATCAGTTTGACGAATTACTACTAATGATGATAAAATAACACCAAAGGTTGAAATATATTGAATAATATCTGAAAAATAATGACTTGTTTCAGGAAATAATAAAATATTATAACGTATAATACCAAAAATACCTATTTTTAAAAGTATACCAGCAAGTAAAACAGAACCAACTGTCGGTGCTTCGACATGAGCTTCGGGTAACCAAATATGCATAGGAAACATTGGTACTTTAGCAGCAAATGCTAAAAAGAAAGCTACCCAAATAAATTGTTCCGTAGTCTTATCAAATGAAATATTTTGAATATATTCATAATTAAATGTTCCAGTACATTGAAAAATTAATAATAATGCAACAACAAATAAAATTGAACTTAAAATAGTATAATATAATAATAAATTACCAGCTCTTGTTTTTTTTGGTTTTGGACCTGCATTAAAAATTAATAAAAACACAGGAATTAATATTAATTCAAAAACCACAAAAAAAATAAATAAATCTAAAGTACTAAAAAGAATTATTAAAAAAAATTCAATACTAAAAATAATACTTATAAAATTTCTTAAATCAGTTTCTTCTTGAACGTATAATATACATAAAAAAACTAAAAATGTTGTTAATATAATAAAAATTAAAGCTAAACTATCTAATCCAAAAATATAATAATTTTCTAAAAATTTAAAAATAAAATTTGGAATTAAAGTAATAAATTGATAAAATAATACTTGAGTATTAAATAAAATTAATAATAAAAGTGAATATAAAAAACAATAACCTGATAATAAAATTGAAAATATTTGTAAATGATTTTTTTTTTTAATTAAATTTGAATTAATAAATACAAACCCAATAAATAATGGTAATAATAATAATAATAATATCATAATTTAATTTATCGATCAATTTCTCCAAAAACAATATCTTGTGTTCCAATAATTGTAACAACATCTGCAATTAAATGATTTTTACACATATCATTTATTGCTTGTAAATGATTAAAACCTGGAGCTTTTATTTTACATCTAAAAGGATACTCTGTCCCTGAAGATATTAAATAAACACCGAACTCTCCTTTTGGAGCTTCTGTAGCAGTATAAGTTTCACCTTTATCTACTCTAAAAGTACCACTATAAAATCTAAAATGTGCAATTAAAGATTCCATCGAAGTTTTTAAGTCATGCCGAGAGGGTGCCAATATTTTATTTTCACTTAATTTGATAGGACCCTCTTTTATATTATTTAAGGCTTGATTTATTAAAAAAGTAGACTGTCGCATTTCTTCCATTCTCACTAAATATCGATCATAACAATCACCAGTAGTTCCAGTAGGAATATAAAAATTTAAATTTTCATAAATTTCATAAGGTTGTGTTTTTCTCAAATCCCAAGCAATACCCGAACCTCTAAGCATAACACCACTAAAACCAAGTTCTATTGCATTTTTAGCACTAACAACGCCAATATCTACGACCCGCTCTTTCCAAATTCTATTAGATGTTAACATTTCCTCCATTTCATCTAATCTTAAACTAAATTGATTAATAAATAAAAAAATATCATTTAATAACCCTAAAGGTAAATCAGTACTAACTCCGCCAGGACGAATATAAGCTGCATGCATTCTAGCACCAGAAACACGTTCATAAAATTCCATTAATTTTTCTCTTTCTTCAAATGCCCATAAAAATGGTGTCATAGCACCAACATCCATAGCATGACAACCGACTGCTAATAAATGATTTAAAATACGAGTAATTTCTAAAAAAATAACTCTAATATATTGTGCTCTTTCAGGAATAAGTAAATTTCCTAATTTTTCTATAGCAAGTGAATATGTATGTTCTTGTGCCATCATAGAAACATAATCCAATCGATCAAAATAAGGTAAAGCTTGAAAATATGTTTTAGACTCTATAAGTTTTTCAGTACCACGGTGAAGTAATCCAATATGTGCATCTGCTTTTTTAACAGTTTCACCGTCAAGTTCTAAAATAAGACGCAGAACTCCGTGTGCTGCTGGATGTTGAGGACCAAAATTTAATGTAAAATTTTTAATATCTTTTAATAAATCTTTTCTTTTTATATACATAATTTTTTATATTACCAAGCGTTATCATAAAGATAAAATCGTGATTCTTGACTAAATGAAACAAAATCAGAAAGAATCTTTTTTTCTTTTAATTTATAAAAAATTTCTAAAAATCCATGTACAGGATAATCTTTTCTTAATGGATGACCTTCAAAGCCATAATCTGTTAAAATTCTTCTTAAATCTAAATTTAAAGAAAAAAAAATCCCAAACATATCCCATATTTCGCGCTCCCACCAATTTGCACATTTATAAATATCAACAATACTATAAATTAAATCAGGATTATTAAAAAAAATTTTAATATTTAATCTTGTATTATAAGTAATACTTAAAATTTCGTATGATATTCCAAATCTATAAATTATTTTAGAATAATCAATCCCACTTATACAACTTAATAAAGTATATTGATACCCAATATGCTTTTTTAAACAATTTAATACAACTGGAAGATCAGAAGCATTAATAATTAAAGATCTTTCTAAATTTTCAAAAGTTCTAAATGTTAAAAATGGAATTTCTTGATATAACATGTATTAATACGTATACATATATTGATCACAAATGATAAGATCCATAAAATTAAACCAAGTAGATTCAAAAAAAATACAAGAATATAAAAAATTTAACAAAAAAAGAATAATAAAAAAATTATAATAAATAATAAAAATATCATCTACATGTGTATTTAAAAAGTATGATTTATCTATTTTAGAAATAATAAAATTATCTCTAAAAAACACGAAGCTATCAGAAAGAAATTTTAATATACGTAAATAATAATACATAGATATAATAGATATAATTATAATTACAATAAAAATAATTAATAATACTAAAATTTTATTTGATAAATATATATCTAAAAAAACTTTACCAAAAGTCCATTTAAGAAAAAAACCAGCAAATGGAGGAATACCTGATGCTGTTAAAAAAATTAAAATAATTAATAAAAACCAAGATTCATTTGTATTTTTAATTTTTGAAAAATCAGTCAAATAAAAATTACCTTCATTAGAATTTCTAGAAATAAAATAATAATAAAAATTAGTATATAAATTCCATAATAATAACATAATAAAAGTATATATTATAATATATAAATATCCAATTTTATAAAAAGATATTAAAAGTTCCGAATATTTACACCCCACAATAAAAGCACTAATAGAAAAACCTATTTGAGTTATAGAACTATAAATTAAAAACCGTTTCATTCTTGTTTGCATTAATGTCATAAATGCTCCAAAAAATATAGAAAATATAGCAATACTTAATAATATATCAAAATCAGTATAAGTAAAAAAATTTTTAAAAACTAATAAAAATTTTGCAAAAAAGTCAATTAAAATAATTTTAGTTAAAAAAGAAAATAAAATCGTAGCTCCTAAAGGTGAACCTTCATACACATCTAATGTCCAAAAATGAAAAGGTATTAAACCTAATTTACAAAATATAGAAAAAATTATTAAAAAAATACCAAATTTATATTCTAAAACATCGGAATTCATTAAGTAATCTTGAATAATTAATGAATCAAGAGATTTTTGAATACTATATAAATTTAAACTACATGCATGATGATATATTAAAGAAATTCCAAGAATAAAAATACAAGAAATAATAGAACCAACAATAAAATATTTAACACCAGATTCAGATGAAAAAGTAGACGTACGTTTAAATGATGCTAAAATAAAATAAGCAAGTGTTAATAATTCAATTAAAGTATACGTAAAAAATAAATTATTACTTAATGTAATAAATAATGCCGTAATTATACATAATAAAAAAATAATATAAAACTCTATAAAATATAATTTTTGTATAATAAAAGATTGATAAATACTACCAAAACTCAATAACGCAAAAAATAAAATAATTAATGATAAATATTGAGAATTTGTTGTCGCAATTAAAAGACCAGTCGTACTATCAAAAGGAAAAAAATAACTTGTAAATGGTTGATAAGTTAATGAATAAATATGAATTAATAAGGCTAAAAATAAAGATAATAATGTAAAAAATGCAAATATACGATTTATTTTTAAATCTGGTATATTTGAATAAAAAATTTTTACAATTATATATAAAATTATTTGTAAACCAAGGGCGTAAAGTAATATTTGTATAGAAGCTAAATAGATGTTTAGTTCAAAGATCATTTTTTTTTTTTATATTAGAATTAATCTAAAAAAGCATAGACGGAATTGAACCATCTAAAAATCACCAGAGTTATGCCAATACATATTTTTATATTAAGTATAAATGGACTTGAACCATTGACCTCTCGCTTATCAGGCGAATGCTCTAACCAAGACTGAGCTATATACTTGTATACTTTTACTAAAAATGGGACTTGAACCCATAATCTTTTAAGAGTCAGATCCTAAATCTGATGTGTTTGCCAATTTCACCATTTTAGTAAAAATATATATTAAATTATATTTTGACTACGCTTATTTTTTTTTATTTTAATTTTTCGCATACGACAACCATTAAAAGACTTTTTATGTTTAATATTAATTAAAATATTTTTATGAGTATAGATTTGATTAGAATATTTTAAATTTAAATTTTTAGAATTATCTAAAGATTCAACGATATTTAAATTATTTTCATAATTAAAAGTACTTAAATTATATCTTGCTTTAGGATTTTTTTTTTTAAATAAATTATTAATATTTAAAATAATTTTTTTTTTAAATATTTTAGGTGCAACTATAGAAAATATAGTATTATTATAATTATTTTTTAAATTTCGTATTTTTTTAAAAAAAAATGCAATTAATTTTTTATATTGAAATTTTAATATTTTATTAGAAATTTTAATTTGA
>Ga0302186_10001504_pt1 | contig 19256 bp, 14 predicted proteins | sample II_Bog_E1_2_FD_198782 | JGI IMG/M metagenome (GOLD analysis project Ga0302186, IMG submission 198782) | Peat permafrost microbial communities from Stordalen Mire near Abisko, Sweden - II_Bog_E1_1 | ecosystem: Environmental > Terrestrial > Soil > Wetlands > Peat | place: Sweden: Abisko...
TTTGATAAATTAATGTTTTCTTTCTGTATTGATTTCAAAACATCTCCATTTTGAAAAAGCTCCATAAAATTAAAAAAAATGAATTTTCCAAAGAAATAAAATAAGTTTTGAATTTTTTAGATTAAAATATGTTTTCTAATGAAGGGGCTCAACTATCATCGGCAATGATTTTTTGTGCTGCCATTTGAGCCTTATCAATTTTTAATAGGAAAAAAATTCAAACAGTACAGTCAATTCTGTTAAAAAGGACAATTTTTCTATTTGGTCATTTTGCATATTTATTACTTGTTGAAACCCCTGTTTGTCAAGTTCCTCTTTTTGTTCTAATTCTCTTATTCGATTTCTCTTAATAATAAAAATAATCAATAATTATTTGTGTTTCTAAACTTCTGAGCGACTTTCCTCAGCTAATCTTCTTGTATCATCGGGTTCCTAAATACGGCATGGGTGTTTTCCATTAAATAAATAGAAATATACACTTGTGGGCTCTTCTATATGCAAATGAATCACAGGAGCTATTAAATTATTAAAAATAAATTAACTTGTTCATAATTTCAGGAATTTACGCAAATTTGTATTTCCTTTTTTGTCATTTTCTTGATTCAGAAGATGAAGTTTGGTTTTCTAAAGATTGACAAAGCTAAACTTAAACTTATTCTTATCTTTCTTTTACTGCTCTTAAACAGAAGCATAAATCCATCAAGCCACTGAGAAAAATTGCATATAAAAATAAAATTTGGAAGGACTTCATTTTAGATTAAAAAATTAATTAAAAAAATTTAAAGCAATTGTTTTGAAAACATTTAACCAAAAAAAAAAATATTTTTTCCAAAATGGAACATAAATTCCTGGTCTAAGGAAAAATACAAAAAAAAAAAAAGTTGAAAACAAAATTCATAATCCTTTAAAAAACAAAACTAACATGTATAAATAACAAATATTATCAAAAAATTATTAATGTCTTCTCACAATTTGGTTTCGAATATTTTTAAAAGGTTTTCCGAATTGTTTTCTTCCAGAAAAACATCTCAGGTGGTTCCTGATATTAGTGAATCTGCTCAGACTTTCCAAAAAACTGAAACTCCTTTTAATAAGGATATAAAAAGGAATAAAATTACTCCATTTTCTGAAGATCCACCCCAGATTTCCGTTTCTCAAATCCAAAACTCGCATTTCCTCAACAAAAGCAAAGCTTCTTCTTCTGCAAAAATGAAAACAAGCCTTATGTTCCAAAGTTTCAAGAGATATAATAGCAATGGTGAGGAAAATGGTGATTTGGAAAATGAGGGAATTTTTGACTATAAGGATAAAGAGGAAAAAGCTGAGTTAATGAACCAATTGAAGCAAATATTATACAAAGATGATAATGAGGAAGATTATAAATTGGCGAAATTAATGAAAGCGAATGAAGATGAGCCTGAAAATGAGATAGGCATTGTAGATTTATTCGAAAGAGAAGCGGAAAAATTTGAAAAGCTTGCTGTTGAGCATTCTTGTCTTTTTGTTAAAAAAAAAAGTCCTTTTGAATTACTTCGACTCTACGCTGACGATTATCCAGGCCTGGAAATAAGAAAGGCCATTTTATACATCAAAATTTGGGTTTCATATTATTGTCAAATGGTGGTACAACACCGATATTTTAGATACTTCATATTTTTTATTATTTTTTGGAACTCGATCATAATGTCCTTGGAAGATCCAGGAGCAGAAGTTCAAGCGAATTATTATAAAACCATGGATGATATATTTTTGGTGGTTTATACAACAGAGATGATTTTAAAAATTTTCGGAATGGGGTTTTGTTATGGAAAAAAGACCTATTTAAGAGATCCATGGAATGTTTTCGACTTTATAATAACTCTTGCTTCTTATGTCCCCTTCTTGCCATCTTCCAACCTTTCCAACTTTAAGTTCTCAAGTTTTAGAATTATGAGGCCTTTTAGAGCAATATATTCAATTCCAAGCTTAAAGATTATTTTTTTGACTTTGGTGTCTGCTTTGCCTTTACTGCTTGATATTTTAATTATTCTTGGCTTCTTTTTTTTAAGTTTCGCTATTGTTGGTACGCATCTTTTTTCTGATCTCCTCAAAAACCGTTGTTTTGATCCCACCAATGGATTAATAACAAGTTCAAGCGACAATTTATGCGGGTACACTGATTGTGAAGAATCATATATTTGTGGCAAAATGATTGCCAATCCTTATTATAACGTGATGAATTTTGATAATATCTTATATTCTTCCATCATGGTTTTCCAATGCATTACTATGCAGGCTTGGACTGTGACAATGTTTTCTGTGGTCAGAGTTTTTAATCCTTTTAGTGAAATATATTTTATCTTGATCATAATTTTTGGATCTTTTTTCCTTTTGAATTTGACGTTGGCTGTGATAAAAACAAAATTCACAGACATTCAAAGAGTAAAAATGGGCAATGAACAAAATAGTAAAGAAGAATATTTGGATACAGATGTGAGCGTTGGAGAATTGAGACGTTTTAAGAAAGTTGAAAGGTCCCATTTTAAAAGGATTAAAATGGATATTGAGGGAATAGGTGCAAGCAAAGAACATCATAATGAATTGACTTGGGAAGATCTGTTCTCTTTGAAAGAAAGAATCCAAGAAGAAAAAGAAAGGGAAGAAGCTGATCATCTGTTTCGTCAGGAAAGAGAGGAAAATCTACAAAATGAGGAAAAAATGCAATATTATATTAAGAAAATTAATGAAAAAAAGAAACAATCATTTACTTGTTTTTTGACAAGATTGTCCCTTCAGAAAAAACAAGAACTCCCTCGTAAATCAAATGAGTTTAAACTTAATCTTGAAAACCTGGGAATAAATGGACTTCAGTCCCCTGCAACAAATCTGGCATTAGACGAAATTGATGAAATTGATGAAATTGATGAAATTGATGAAATTGAGAGAATTGGTAAACTGAATTTAAGCTCATTTAACAAAAAAAATAGGGATACTGAAGAATTATCAATTGATCAATTAAAAACAAATTTCAAACAATGCAAATTACAATTTCCATCACTTCAAACAAAAAAAATGCGTCCTCCCCCAATTCTTTCTAAGTCCTTTGATATTTTCAAAGACAGCAAAAACATCAAAAGATCTATCTTATTCAGAAACAGCGTATTGCTTTTACCAAATATCAAAGAAGAAAGCAATAGTGATATATCGGACAGCTTATCTTTATCTGAATCAATAAAAACTCCCAAAAGCTCAATAATGAATGATTCTGATTTTAACAATTCCTTTACTCTCAAAAAATGCAAACTTTTTGAATTAAAAGAAAACTTTAAAAGTGATGCAGTAAGTCCCAAATCCCCAGAATCAGAAAGTTACAAAAATAATTTGCCTCATAGTCTTAAAAATTTAGCAACTGAATCCCCTTTACTTTCTCCAACAACACCGGGAAATCATCTATTATCAAATATTGTTACAAATCCAAGTATGACATCAAATGACATGAATCCAATGATTGTCAGGAAATCTATTTTAAAAAATCCATTACTGGGACTGAATAATAGAAAAGTTATCCCTGGGCAAAATGGGCAAAAGGAGAAAGCCCAAATTTTAAGTGTTAAGCTAGAAGCACTACCGAAAGAAAAAACAGGTTCACACATAATCACTGATATTGGAGAGAACATCGTTAAAAATAAAGAGAAAAGAAGAGAAAATGTTAGATATTATAAGTTGATGCTCAATCGCTCAAAGGAAATTGTTAGTTACAGCAAAGAAGATGTGTTAGAATATAGGTATAAAAATATAAAATAATTTAATTTTATACATTTTTTTTCTTTTTTCAAATTTAGAATACAAATTCTAAAGAAAGCTAAAGAAGAAGATGAGCTCCATAACATTCAACATACAAAATATGGAATAATACATACTATTAGACCTCCATTTAAGACTCCAGAGGTTTTAAAATATCTTTATAATGTTAGAAAAAACGCCTCACGTTTACATCCTCTCATTCTTCCGTTGTTAAAATCGAAAAATCCAATAGTTTTCCGACCAAGGAAAAATTTTCGAAGGATCCGCTTGAACACAATGACTATCCATAACACAATAATTTCACCAAGAGTCAATGTCAGAAAAGTCAAAAAAAATCCAAACCAAAAAATACTCAAGCCATTGACAGACCCTGATTTTAATTATACTTCTGTAAAAAAGAAAATTGATCAGAAATTGGAGAACCAAAGTAATTTTGAATCGCTTGCAACTTTTCTCAACGAGAGGGAATATCATGAAATAAAAGTCATTTTGATATAATTTGAAAAATAAAAAAATTTTAATAAAGATGAAAGATGTTTCTACAAAAACAAAAAGAAATCATATTTGGTCAGGTCAAGATGTGCTAACATTTCGTTTGTTTGAAGGTTTATGGACACGCTCAAAAATAAATGAAATCTTAAAGGCATTGTCGACAAAATCTCAAGATAAACTCATTTGGATTATTGGATTTGAAGGATTAGTAACTTTTTAATTTTCAAAATTTATAAAATAATATCAATAAATAGTTTAAAATCATAAAAAAAAGAGTCACGAGAGTTTTGGAATCAAACTTTTTTTTCTATTTTTTACTCCTAATTGTTATTGGAAATACAATTTCACTATCGCTCCCAGGTTTAGTGGGTTCTTCTGGAGAGCATATTTTGAATCAATTTAACATTTTTTTCATTTCCGTTTTTACTTTCGAGATGATTCTGAAGGTTTTTTGTTTTGGACCAAAAAGTAAAAAACATCCTTAATATTTGAATTCTTAAACTAATTTAGTTTATATAAGAGATCTCATTAATGTCTTTGATGGTTTGATTGTGGTTTTAGGCATAATAGATGTTTTTCTTGTGAATTATCAGACTTCTTCTAAAGGAATCCAAATTCTGATTGGTTTTCGAGTGTTGCGAGTCATGCGGGTCATGCGGTCATTGAAATTCATGAAAACAATTATTAATGTTATGAGAAGAACAATGAAATCGTTTATTAATATTTTTCTACTTTTATTTCTCTTTTTGTTTATATATTCATTATTGGGAATGAACTTGTTTTATCATTCATTCAACAACCTCAAAATAGAATTTAGAGAAAACTTTGATTCATATGATAATGCAATCATCACAGTTTTTCAAATTTTGACAAATTCCGCTTGGCAAAATGTTCTCTACTTAGCTATGAATTCAGATGTTAGCAATATCATTTCAGCCCTTTATATAATTTCATGGATATTGATTGGAAATTATGTGTTTTTGAATTTGTTTTTGGCCATTATGTTGGATGAATTCTATAAAGAGTCTCAAAATTCTGGTAAAAATGCTGACGAAGACACTGAAGAAATTTTATTAAAACAAAAGATTAAAAATTTAGAAAAGCCTGCCATTCTTCCTATGAATTCACCAAATTTCAGTGGTTATTGTAGCAATCTTGAAATTGAAGAAAACGCTCCAATCATAAAACCTTTTCTTGTTAAAAAGGAATCAAAATTGAAGTTGATATGTGAAAAAATAATTTTTCATCATTATTTTGAACTTTTCATGCAAATTGTGGTTCTTTTAAGTTGCTTGTCAAATGTTTTCGAAACTTATTTCACTTCTCCTTTCGCAACAGAAATATTAATCATTTTCGATCATTTGTTCAATTTTATTTTTTTCCTTGAGTTTTTCATCAAGATTAATGTTTATGGAATCGCAACAAAAAAGGATTCTTATATGAGAAATTCTTGGAATATCATGGATTTTTTAATTTTGATTGTGACCTCCATCTACACTGTTTACAGAACATTGCTAAATTCAGATAATAAGGTACGAATAGAATATTACAAATCTCGTGATTTTTTTTTTTTTTAGATTTTGAAACTGTTTAAATTTTTAAGACCTTTGCGATTTGTTTCACACAACATAAATATGAAAATAGTGGTGACTGCACTAATAGATTCCATTTCTTCGATAATTCATGTCATAATTGTGATATTCTTTGTGTGGTAATAGATAATAATGTTTTAGTTTTTTAATGAATAAATAAATACAGGTTGATTTTTGGAATTATTGGGATTGCCCTCTTATCTGGAAGAATGGGTTATTGTGCCGGAGTTGAAAATTATTATGGAGTTAATATCTATCAAGTTCACAAATAAAGATGATTTATCTAATTTCAAAGATTTTTAGTGTGAAGAAATGGGAAATGTATGGAGCACTTATCCAACGAATTTCGACAATATAATTAATGCAATGGTGACCTTATTTATCATATCATCTAGAGAATTATGGCCTGATATAATGTATTTATGTGTCGATTCTGATCAAAAAGAATATGTAAACATTTTTAAAATGTTGTAAAAAATTAAATTAAAATTCTTAGGGACCAATAAAAGATAATTATTATTTTATTAGTTATTACTTCATTATATTCATTTTGATCGGGTCCTACTTCTTGATGAATCTTTTTGTTGGGGTCATTTTTTATCATTTCACTCAAGCACAAAAAAATGAACAAACAAAATCTTCAATTTTCCTCACTCAAAACCAAATAAAATGGCTCAACATTCAAAAAATGATCGCCCAAGCCAAACCTGAATTTTTTTCAAAAACCAAGCCTAAAAATATGATCAAACTTCTTTTTTACAACATTCTTCACCACAAAATTTTTATATATTTCATGAATTTCTTGGTGGTCTTGAATTTAACAGTACTCTCACTAAAATATTCAGGATCATCTAAAACATATCAAATGGTCCTCGATGAAATTAATTTTGTCATGATTTTAATTTTTTTTACAGAGCTTTGGTTGAAAATTTTGGTTAATGGGTTCTTCAACTATTTCGATTACAATCTCCATAAATGTGATTTTATCATAAATGCCATCACTTTTTTGGAGATGGCCCTGGTAGAGACTTCGATCTTGGAGGAAGGTTCAAAAATAACAAATTTCCTGAAAGTATTTTCGGTTTTGAGAATATTTCGTTTGTTGCCACTTTTCAAAGGAGTTGGAAAAATTCTTGAAAATTTGTCATTTGCAATCCCTTCTTTCGTAAATGTTGGCGGAATGCTTTTGTTGATTTTTTTCATTTACGCTGAATTAGGAGTTTATTTGTTTTCTGGCATTGATGAAGGTGAAGTCATTGACGAATTCAATAATTTTCATAATTTTGGTAATGCGTTGATCATATTGTTTAAATGTGCAACAGGTGACGAATGGTTCCATATAATGTTTGATGTTTATGGCAATCCTTATGGTGGGGGCATCACTGCGGCTATTTTCTTCCTTACTTTTGTGATCCTATGTTCTTATATCATGATAAATGTCTTCATTTTGATCATTATTCAACAATTCGAAGAATATCAAATCGAGGAAAATAATCCTATTCAAACTTTTAAGGAAAATTTGGAAAATTTCAGAAAAATTTGGGCCGAGTTTTCTGCAGGAAATGATTCCGTTTTTATCAATCAAAAAAACCTTATCGATTTCTATAGGAAATTGGAACCACCATTGGGATTCGGATCTCAAACTGAAAGAGCAAAAGTAGCTTTGGAAGTGATGAAAATGAAACTGGAAGGGTTTTTCAATATTTTTTTCTTATAATTATTTATTTTTTGTTATAAAAAATTAAAAAATTTAGAGATGAAGATGGAAATCTCTATTTTAATGAATTACTGATGGCATCAATGAAAAGAGTCTTTGGGCAGGAATTGCTTGAGAATGCGTCTTCTGAGATTCAAGCCCTTTTGCAACGTGAAGAGAAGAAAATCCGTCAGAGAATGGAAAAGAAAAAAAGCAAGATGAGTCAAAAATATTCAATTTTGGGGAATTTTTATTCTGCTTCTCGAAAATCTCAAAAAGGACTTGGTTTCCGTCATCATTCTGTTAATCCCATCATTACAATCTTATTTGTTGGAATGGCTCTGAAAACATGGAAGCGTTTCTCCCAGAGGAAAATCAATGGAGAGTTATTGCCTAATGATAGCTTGCCAATTGTTGAGGAAGAAGAAGAATCTTATGAAGTTTCCAACTCGATGAAAGAGAGTTCTCACAGTTCCTCTGAATCTAAGTCCGATTCTTCAGTTAATACAAATATGAAAGGAAGAATTCGAAGGAATGCGGAAAAAATTGATGAAGAAGAAAGTGAAAGTGAGAGTGATGACAACAGTGAACATGAAAAAAGTGATAAAAACAGCTCAAGTAGTGGAAGTAGTCTGCAAAGTGTTGATTTGGAAAAAATCAGAAACGTGGAATCACAGAAAGGAAGGAGAATGGATAGATTTTCACAAATTGATCTGATTAAAGGATTTTTATGGAACAAATTTGAGGGGAAAAAAGACTCAATGAGAAGCTCCAACATGTTTGTCAATTTTCTAAGTCTTCATAGTGATTTCAGCCGTAATAAATCCATCAGCAGCAGTATAAAAAGAAATGTGGTTGCATGAAAAAAATGTATAGCCAAAAAAATATATATGATATTACTTGTTGATGAAAAATACTTAAAAATATAAATTATAAATATAATTTCAAAGCCAGAGATAAAATATAAGATCAGAATTATTTGGACTTTATTTTGGTTTTGATAACTGCAAAACAATTAAACATTCTTAAAAAAAAAAAAATTTTCCAAATTTGTAAATCAAATTTTTTTATTATTTTTTATTTTTTTTTCTATTTTTCATATGATAATGTAGCTTTGGATAAAAAATTGAAAAAATATTTTTTTTTAATAAAAAAAAAATAAATTTGAACTTCTCTAACGGATTTATATAAAAATGAGTACTATGGCTCCAAATTCAATTATTATTTAAATATTATTAATTCATTTAATGGCTCTGGCTCCCAACTAATTTAATGATTTTTTTTTGGGTTGTCTTTTTATCTTTTTATAATAAAACCATATGTTATTTTTTGGGCTGTCTTTTTATCATTTCATATTAAATTTATTGGCTGACTATTTAGCATTTTGTATGAAATATGAGAAAATAAAAGTATGAAAAAAAATTTCATTATTTTATTTCAAACGTTAACCAATTTTTGATTGTTATTTTGAAATTAAGCTTTCTAATTTTAAATTTTTGAGTTATAATTATGAGCAAAAGCAACTCTAAACTCGACGCTTATGAAATGAATTTAAAACAAATTCAACAAACCAACGACATCCTCCATTCAATTGAAAATAAACTCAATGATGTCTTCCTAAACCAAAGTCCTTCCTACAAACGAAAAATAGATTTCAATCATTATATTGGTGATTCTAATCAAAAAGGCACTCCCAATGAAAAAAACCAATGTTTCCAAGACAACCCAAGTTTCAACATCGAAAACAATCAAAATTTCCTTAATAATTCGATAACCAAAATCTATAACCCAAGTGAAAAAAAGGAAAAACGAAGTGCTTTGATGAAAAAATACGAACAAAATTATGATTTCCCTTTGGATTACAACAACGGTCATGAAAAACAAGCCAAAGACGACAATGGATATCATTCCTCGATAAAAATGCTGGAAGATTGTTCTGCAAATGGTCGATCCTTATATTCAGTGGATTTGAAAACAAAGGAAGAATTGGACTTCGAGTTGAAAAATTTGCAAAAGCGATTGCTTCTTTTAGAAAAAGAAAATGAACTGAAGAGTGAAGAGCTCAAAACGTCCAGACAAAAGATCTTATATTTGGAAAATAGCATCTCAGCCTTTAAAGTTCCCAAAAACCATTATAATGATTATGATGAAAATCAAATGCAAAGGAAAAAACAGGATAATTACAAGGATTACAATCAGGCCAAAATCGAGTTATTAGAAGAAAAAATCAAAGAGTTAAATGAGGAAAACAAGGCTTTTATAAGAGAAAAGAGCACTTTGCTTGCCAGAATATATGAGCTTGAACAAGAAGTTAAGGAAAAACATAGGATTTTTAAAGCTTTTGACTCTTTGAAATTAGAATATGAAGAGAAAATTGTCAATCTAAATAAAACACATGCCGAAAACAATAAACGCATGGTTGAAGAATTTAAGAGTGAAATCAATAATTTAACTAAACAATTGGCTCATCTTTCGAAAGAAAAGGATGATTCTAACAATCATCAAAGAAATCTGGAGAAGGAGAAAAATAAACTCAATTCAAGCTATTCGAACCTCTTGAATATTCACAATCAGATGTTGCAATTAGACATCATGAAAAACGAAAAAAATCTGCAAAATTCTTTCTGCGAAAAGGATCAAAATTCAGACTCGATGCGAAATTCAAAAAAAATCATTGAAAATTTGCAAAGTTATAAAAATGAGATTGAAAAATTGAAAGCGAGCAGTTTCATTTCAGAAACCTACATGCGTGATTTGGGAGTCTTAAAGGAAGAAATTGAGAAGCAAAAGAAAGAAAACGTCTCACTTATGCTAGAAATAAATAAAATAAAAAATGAAAAAAATGCTGAAAACCAAAATGACAAATTGGAGAAGATGAAAGAATATATTATCAATCTCGAAAACGCCTATAAAGGCATCGAAAATAAATATGTTGAACAAATTAACATAAACAAGGAAATGAAGAGCAATTGGAAAAGTGTTGAGGAGAAAAATAAGGATAGTTACGAGAAAATTGAAAAAATTTACAAAAGGTTCTGTGAAAATGAAAATCCCAACCCTCAAACAAAGGCAGTTTTACCAACAAATGATAAAATTATTTTGAACAGTTGTCCAATTTCGAAAAAAAGCGTCCTCCCAACCCCTGAAAATAAAACCAAATCAATGATGAGTTTAATGAAAACCAGGAAAATTGGTGTTTCATCGAATAATAGTTTGAAACCAATTTCCAAGCAAAAAAGGTCTAATTCTAATAATAATAAAAAAAAATAATTTTGAAATCATTGTTTTTTCAAAAAATGGCACAAGAAAATATATTCAAGGTTTCTATAAAAAACAGACTATAATTATTATTTTATATATAATAATATGTATATACATTACAAATATTAAGAAAAAGATTCTAAAAATAGAATTTTCTCCATTTCATAATTAAATTCAAGAATGAATGTTTTATATAAAAACTCATTAAATATTTGATTTTTTATTTCTTTCTCTTTAATTTTATAACTATCTATAATTTTATCCATTATAAAGCTTTGATTAAATCCTTGTATACATTTTTGTGGAACTCATAAATACCACTTTCCTTTGAAGGGGAATATCTTCCAGTGTGAAATCCATTTGATTTCATTCCTCTATGAACCAATTGACTCATAGTGACATCTTCATCTTGGATGTTTTTGCTTTGTTTAATGCTCTCATCAATGAATTTGGTGTCATTTTTCTTTTCTTTCGAAACCAACCATTTCATCTTCACGATGCATTTGTTCACTCCCAAAGGATGGATAGTGGTGACATCAATCCAAGGACGATAAGTGGAAATCATGGTATTTGGATATAAAAAGGAATAGATCAAATGATCTCCGATTCTTTCAGATTCACCAGGTGCATCCTGATAGTTGGTTTTGTGATAGTTGGTGCTCGTGAATTCCTTAACAGTGACTTCTTTCGTTAATTGCTTATGCAGGAACTGTACATGATAGCCTCCATCAAGCCAATTGTCGACGAAGATCTTCCAGTTGCAATTCATGATATAATCTTCTTCCTTGACGTACGAATAATCTTTGAACAAAGGGTCGAATTTATAATGCACATGATGGTTTTCAAAGGTTTTCAACATTCCCTGGAATTCTGTGGTGTCCGTGTGTGCATTCTCATCGAAATTCAAAAAAAACAATGTGCCATATTGGTAAGAGTTAATAGGCTTGAGTTTTTTCTCTTTCATGTTGAAATTGGTGCTGCCTTTCATTGATGAACATTTGATCAATTGACCATCGATGTTATAAGTCCATCCATGGTATTGGCATTGGATTTGATCGCAATGTCCTTTGGGCTTGGATTCTATCACTGCCCCATGATGAAGACAAACATTATAAAAAGCCTTGATGCCATTGTCCGTATTCATAATGATATAAGGCTGGTCAAACACTTCACCTGTTCTATAATCACCTTTCACTTTGAGGTCTAATTGGGAATCGACCAAAACCCAACTTTTCTTCCATATATGTTCAATTTCCTTCTCATAAAATACTTGAGAAGTATACCAAGTGTTTGGGATGGTTGGAGCTCCTTCTAAAGGATTGGTGGGATTAAAAGACTTGAGGATTTTTGAAAATGAGGAAAAGAATCTGAGGTTTGAAGACAAAGGAGCAAGTTTGGTCGCCACTTTTCGCGGAAGAGAAAACATATCTATGCGTTAATTTGGATTTTTTTTGTAATATTTTTTATTTTCAAACCTCAAAAATTAAATATTGACACGACATATGCCGTTTTTCCGTTTTATTAAGGGTTGAGTTAGCTTAATAAAAACCTTTCTTAATATTTTTTGATTTTCATTTCAAATAACCAAACTGCGTTTTTTTTATTTATGTGACTATAAAAATAATATGTATTTTTTCAAGCCTTTCCAAAAACTTCAAACCAGTAATTTTAATTTTTTATAAGCGAATTTTTGTTTTTTGTTTAATTCTTAAAATTTTTGGAAAGAAAAAAAAATAAATTATTTTAAAATTTAGGAAAAAAATTTGATTTATTTAAAACCAAAAAATGGTATTTTTCAACCCTTTCCAAAACTTTAAACTAGTAATTCTTTTAGATCCGATTCATCCTCTTGCAAAACCGACAAGGCAAAACCCGTTTGGCGAAATGGTACGTCAATTATGAGGAAAATGAAAAAATAAAATTACAAGCAGAGATTCATCGAATGATCGTTTCCAGAGATTCCAAACATACCAATTTCTTGGAAGTAAAAATAAACCTTTGAGAGACCTTCCTTTCAATTTATTTTTAAAAAAATCTCAAAAGTTTAGAAACTATAAGATCATTTACAAAAGATACGCAGGGTTGTATTTTGCCCTTTGTGTTGATTTAAATGATAATGAATTGACTTGTTTAGAGGTATAAGTCTTTTTTTTTCATTAATAGGAAAAAAATCATATTTATTTTAGATTATTCATTTATTTGTGGAAGTCTTGGATCAATATTTCGGAAACGTTTGCGAATTAGATATTGTCTTTAATTTTAATAAAGTTTATGGAATTTTGGATGAGATGCTCATTGGTGGAGAAATCATGGAAACTTCCAAAAGTTTGGTGCTTGGTGCTTTGAGAAATGTTGAAATGCTTGAATAACCATTGAAAGGTTTTTCCTAAAAAAAACAAAAGAATTTGATTTTATTAAAAAAGTTTGAATTTTATCAATGAAATCAAATATAAAATATGTTTTTATTAAAAAAAAAGTTTGATAAATTTTGAATATAAAATTTTGAAATTTTTGTTTTAGTTTAGTTTGAAAAAAAAAATTTCATTGTGTTTTTATCAGAAGAAGCACTTTTTTTTATAACAAAAATTGTGGAAAAAATAATAAATATTGCTAACTTAGCATATATTTTAAATGCAAAACCATCATTTCACAATAAACATAAATCCCAACAAATCGCATATTCTCGATCCTTCCGAAAACATCATAGCAAATGTTTCCTTCCATAGTGTAGCTCTTGAAAAAAAAGCAAAACTCATAAATAATCAAGACCTGTTTTCTCAGAAATGGGTCTTGAACAAATTGATTGAAATGGAATGTGAGAAAATCGAGGATATGAAAAATTCCATTTCAGAAATCCATCAAAATCAACAACCAAAAGAAGAATTGCTCAGCATTTGCTTAGATATTATGACTAATCAATCATTCAATCAGAAAGAAAAAAGCATATTAGGAAAACTTTATGAAGAATCCAAGGATTTTCTAAAAACCTCGATAAAAAGTCTAAATTTTGACGATAAAAACTCTCCAAAAACTAATCCTCATGAGCTTTTGTCAAAATCATTCAATTGGACGAAAGAAAAAGACTTGAAAGAAGGGAACTCGAGAAATAAATCATTGATTATACAAAAAAACCCGATTTTTGAGATGAAAAATGAATGCGAATTGATTCTTTTTTCCGAAAGTTCAATAGTTGAACAAATCAAAAATTCGAAAATTAAGTCTCGTGAAACAATGCAGACCAACAACTTAACGACCCACAATGAAATTAATTTTTCTCAACAAAAAATAGAACTAAAACAAAATAATATTGATAATTTCAGTCCCCTTCAAATAAAAAACTCCAAAAAAGAACAGGACTTCATTTTGGAACTGAAAAAACCTCAAAACAATTCATTTCTATCAAATAAAAGCAATAAAATTCAAAAAAGCAGCTCGTTTTCAGGATCAGAGACTTCTCCCAATGTTATTATGAGACACAATGAAAATTTCAATCAAAACCCTTTTTATAAAAAAAAAAAACATCGTTTTAGAAAAATCTTAAAAAGTCCAGAAAAAAACCGAAATTCAACTGAATTTCGACCTGAAATTATCATAAAAGAAGGAAGCCTCAAAAGGAATCTGGAGAAAACAACAAAGGCAAACGAGGATGACTCAAACTTGAAATGTTGCGAGATTTGTTTCGACGTTTTACCTGTTTATAAGCAATTGAAGGCTGGGAAGTGTGATGACGTTTTTTGCAAAGATTGTATGAAATTGCATTTGATAGAGTCTATAAAAATAGGGAGAGTCTTGGAAATTCCTTGCCCTAAAGAAGGCTGCAAGCATAAATACACAGATGATGAGATCAAGCATGTTCTAAAGAACTACCCTGATATCATAAAGAAGTATGAGAAATTCAAATTACAAATTTCTTTATCCAAGAACCCAAATATACGATGGTGTATCAGACCTGATTGTGATAATTATATGATAGGAACTCCAGATAAGCCGAAATTAACATGCTCTTGTGGTGAAATAATATGTTTCCTCTGCAGTAGAAGATGGCATGAAGGCAAGACTTGTGTAGAGCTTATGGATTTGGAATACGAAAGTTACCGCACTAAGATGAATATCATCGATTGTCCAAAATGCAAATCCAGAATTGAGAAAATTTCAGGTTGCAATCATATGACATGCACTAGATGTAGATATGAGTTTTGTTGGGTATGTGGGGGTAAATATAGTAAACGACATTTTCGAAAATTGAATATTTTCGGATGCCCTGGAATGATGTATCAGGTGGTTAGAAGAGACAAAAATTTGAAAAAAAAATTGTTTTGTGCGAAAATTTTCACACTCTTCAAAATTCTCGCAACGGTTATTCTTTTCTTATTGCTTCCTATAATTGGGGTGCTTTTTTTATTCGGGATCCCAAATTTCATATATTTTAAATATCGAAGACCAACGTGCAATTTTACAAATGTATGTAAATTTTCCATGTTGCTTTTCTTAGGAATAATTATCTCTCCCATACTTTTAATTCTTTTCATAATACCGGGAAGTTGCCTTTGGATTATAATAAATCGGAGAGGTTTCATGCATGGAGGAGGAAGAAGAAGAAGAAGATAATTAAATTGTAATTAGTTGAGTTTTATCTTAAATATTTTCTTTTTTTATTGAGATGTTGGTTTACATTATTAAATAAAAAAAGAACCAAAAAAACCAAAAAATTTGCATTTTATTCAAACGGAAAAATAATTCAAAAAAACTTAAAAATTTTTAAACGAATAGAAAAAAAATAATTAATGGGACAAGCCAACTGCACATGCGTCAAAACCATCCACAATGAAGAGGCTGTAGATAAGATGGTTGTCAAGGAGTCTAAAGAGAACTACTTGATCAAATGCAACGAATATACTTTGCTTAAGAACATTATCAAGATCCAATCATTGTTGCGAGGCTGGTTGGATCGTAAGAAATTTGAAAAGATGAAGATCAAAGCATACAACGGTAAAGTCGACAAAATTCTCTTAGATTTCTCTATGAACCATTTGACCAAATTCAGCAAGTTGCCTCCTTATTCCTTTGGTGAATACCCTGAAGCCTCCTCCTCATTCTTTTTCAATCGTTATTTCAAAAACCCAACATTATTAGACAATGGGGCTATTTATATCGGAGAATGGTAGAACAAAGCAATTTTTTTTTTTTAATAAAACATAAATTAAATTTATAGGAGTGAAGATAAAAAGTATGGCAAAGGAATCCAAATTTGGAAAGATGGATCAATTTATGAAGGTTTTTGGAGCAATGATAAAGCTAATGGCAAAGGAAGGTTGATTCATGCAAATGGTGATGTCTATGAAGGAGATTGGCATGACCATAAATCTCATGGTTATGGAATCTATCTACATAAAGATGGGGCGAAATACGAGGGTAATTGGAAAGAAGACCAACAACATGAATCTGGTATGAATTTTTGATAAATTAAAAAAAAAAACAATAAGAAATTTTTAATTCATTTTTAATTTTTTTTTTTATATTCAATTTTAAATTTGAAGGAGTGGAAACATGGCCTGATGGAGCCAGATATGAAGGAGCCTACGAAGGTGGACAAAAGAATGGGAGAGGAAGGTTCGCTTGGGCTGATGGGTCTAGATATGAAGGCAATTTCAAAAACAATAACATTGATGGCTTTGGTATTTCCAAATCATAACATTGTTTTGAAAAATATTTGTAGGCGTCTATGAGTGGCCAGACAAAAGGAAATATGAAGGATCTTGGAAGAATAACAAAATGAATGGCAAAGGTTTATTTACCTGGATAGATGGAAGGAAATATGTCGGGGAGTATTTAGATGACAAAAAACATGGCCAAGGGGTGTTCGAATGGTAAAAATTTTCTTTCTTTTTTTTAAATCAATAATCAATTTGAAATTTATAAGGCCTGATGGAAGAAAATATATTGGGGGATGGTTTAATGGTAAACAACATGGTAAAGGCACTTTCATTGCTGCCAATGGACAAAAGAAACAAGGTGAATGGAAAAATGGTGTGAGAGAAAGATGGATCATCTTCAACAATGACCCTGAAATGGATGATATTGAGAATAAATTTATGAGATTCACAGTGAAGAACAGCGTAAAATATTCAGACATTCAAGGGGGAAGTAGGAATACTGTAAATTCAACAACAGTGACTGGTCTTGATGAAAGAACCGATTAATCAAGAATGAGAGATATAATTATTATTTGAAGATTATATTGATAATATAAATTATTTCGATTGTATTTATTTGCGATCTGTTAAACACTTAAAATATCTAGATTTTCTAAAATACAATTTTTTTTCTTATTTATTGATTTTTTTTTAAAAAAAAAACTGTTTTTGCAAATTCTGTTTGTTGTAATTGAAAGTTTTTTAAAAAATGAAAAAAATTATCATTAGACTTTTATAAAAAAATGCTATCAATGGCATTAATAAATTTTTTTTTAAAGCCAAAAATACATATCCATTAAACAATCCAATTAATTATAACCCTCTTCAAATTCATCACCAACCTTGCACCCCCTGAAGCCAAAGCCTTTGTGATGGCATCGTTGGCATACTGGTACTCAAGAGATCACTGAGCTAAACGTTTTCTTGGAGAGTTCTGATTTTCAAAGGTCAATTCTTTTGGGGTAATGGTGTTGTTTGGCACATTGTGAAGGTTTGCCTTTGAGTAGATATGTGGAAGATGTTGAGATTTTCCTGCAAGAGTGGGGGCAATGGTGCTAATGCAGGGGCAATGGCAGGCTTAGCTTCAATTGTGTATTGAAAGGTAATTTTCCCCCAGGAAAGGCAATCTAAGGAGAGGTGCTAAGCGATGAGGCAACTTCATGTGCCGTATTACTCAGACATGAGGGTATGCCAACTTTTTTTTGCACTCTTTTCTTTGTTTTGTTTTTTCAACTCAATAACTTTTATTTTTTTAACAACAAATTTTTTTTCGAATTTTTTGGAACCAATTTTTCAAATTTTGTTATTGTTTGGATTTTTTTATGTTTGAAGGAAATCAGAAGACAAAAAAATGGAAGATTTCGAAAACGCTTCAACTGCAACATATTATGAATTATGTCGATGTGTTGCTGAAAAGCCGAAAGCACTCACGATAGATCACATCATGGAAAATCACATGTGGCCCGGGAATAGATTTTTAGGAAGATCTTATTTTAAAAAATTTGCTTCCGCCGATAGTGAAGAGGGGGCACTGTCCCGAGCAGAGTTAGAAACTTTGATTAATGAAGCAGTTCAGAGTCCTTCAGGATATGGCTTTGACTTCAAAAGACGATTCATTCTTTTCAAAACATTCCCTAATAACATTGGAGTGTTCCGATCTTCCATGGAGAACGATACAGACACAAATAAAATGGGCTTAGTTTTTGCTGGGTTAGAAAGAGTTTTTGCAACAAATCCACCCTACAATAACACGTTAGGCGCAATTGTGACAGGTTTCCCAATTTCGAATGTTTCCAATCCCTACCCTACCTATCATCTCTGAAGAAGACCAAGAAAAAGCCGAAACGACCCTCTCGAAGCAGCAGCAGAGAACGTTCACGAAAAAAGACAAATCGCTCCCGAAGCAGAAGTCGGTTGAACAAAAAATCCAAGACACATTCAGGAAAAAAAATAAAGAGTTAGAAAAAAAAGGTTTTCTATTATTCATTCATATATTTTCATTGTTCTTATTGAAAAAAATGTATATTCCAAGGCAAATTAAGTCTTTTTCTTTTCTAGCAAAGATTTTTAAAAACCTTTTTCATACTTGAAATTTTTCCAAAATAGAGCATGTTTTTTATTTTTCCTCACCATTTTTCCCTCTTCTAAAGCTTGGCTCAACTTTTCATTTTCACCTGGAACCTCTCTAGCCAGCTGTTTCCACCAAAACTCGCAAATGATTTTAATTTTATATCGATGCAAATCGGCATAAAAAGCGTCAATATACTCTACACCATACCTTTTGCTTTCGATTGTTTTCTGATAAGCTTCAGCGGCTTTTTTGTTTCCATTTTTCACCATTCCTTTTAAAAGGGAACATTTCATATTCCAATTCAGATCTGCAGTTTTTCTTGCATCTTCGCTCCACCATGCCTCTGTGTCAAGATTTTTGAGCGTTATGATTTGTTGCTCTTGATCCCCTAAACGCCTAAATTATGATGAAAAAACATAGAAATGAACCTTGGCTAAATTTTTCAAAGAGGTCTATTCTGTTCTCAAAGTCCATTTTAAAAAGCTTGAGTGAAATTTTTGAGTTCAAAGATTTTGAATTTGAATTATAATTAGTCTAGTTTTTTATTTCATGAATTAGCAAACAAATAGGGTTGTATTGAAATTATTTTTTTTAATCTCATCCGAGTTTTTTTTTGAGAGAGATATAAATTAAAAGAAAAAATTTCTTCATATTATTAAACGAATTTC
>Ga0302186_10001506_pt1 | contig 19246 bp, 16 predicted proteins | sample II_Bog_E1_2_FD_198782 | JGI IMG/M metagenome (GOLD analysis project Ga0302186, IMG submission 198782) | Peat permafrost microbial communities from Stordalen Mire near Abisko, Sweden - II_Bog_E1_1 | ecosystem: Environmental > Terrestrial > Soil > Wetlands > Peat | place: Sweden: Abisko...
AATTTTAACTTAAAAATACAAAAAAAAAAAAAAAATCAAATAAACATAGTTTAATTTTATAAAATTTTGATAGTTTTTTCATTTTTTTAAAGAAAAAATTAAAAAAATGCCGAAAATTTTTGAAATGACTACTCCTTTGAGCTTAATTTTTATAAAATTTTGATAGTTTTTTCATTTTTTTAAAGGAAAAATCCATTTTGGAACTAATTTGCTTATAAATAAAAATTCATAAGTCCTATTTCTATCTCGAACTAAAGAGGTCGATTTTCCTCATTAATTCTATATAATCTCTTAAGATTGTCGTTATCCCTTCCTTGATTTCAATCCTCCCCTTCCATTTTTTCTGTTCAAGCTCAACATTTAACATGGAAAACATCCCCATTTTCTTAAAGACCTTATTTTGCTTCTCATTATAATTTGTAATATCACCTTTCTCGTTTCCAATCATTATGATTTTATCTCCAACCTCCAATTCCATAGTAATCGGGGGTAAGACAATTAACACATCATGATTCCAAGCTAAAATATCCAATTTTTCTTTGCATTTATTAAGTTTTCTTCCACTTTTGATGATTGCAATTCCAGTTATTGGAAAAGTCAATTGCATCAATGCGAAATTCAATCTTCCGAAGTTTTTTAAAAAAACAACGATTTCTTCATTTACCACCAAAGTGCTGATTGAAGGGTTGCATCGATGATCAGTTTTCTGAAGAAATTTCGAAGGACCCAACAATTTCAAAACAATATCACCAACCTTATAAAAACAAGAGGCTGTCAATGAACAAAACACTGATTGACTCAATAAGACTTTCCCCATAATGTTTAAAGGATAAAAATGCTCAGGCAATTCTTTTTGAAACGGTTTTTTATCCAGGAACGTTAAGGATTTCCCATCAATTAATTCAAGGAAAATCTCAATTTCTGGGAAATTATCAGAAAAGAATCTGGAAATTTGAATTGTGTTGAAATCAAGGAAAACTTCTAGTTTTTGTTCTGAAAGGATGAAGATTTTATGAGCTTTTTTAATTTGAATTTTTTGCAAAGCGGCGAAATTGAGAAAATCTCCATAAAAATAAAAAACATTAGAAAACCTCTTTTTCAACACTTGTTCCCATAACTCATGATCAGTCTTTTTCTCTGTGCCTAAAATTAAAATGATTCTTTTTGATAAGGCATTAATTCTCTTGATCAATCCATATAATGTCTCGTTGTCTGCTCCTATGATCACTATCGGCTCATATATTTTTTCCTGATCGAAATCTACTTCTTTATTGATATTGAAACAATGTTTTTGATTAAAATATGTTTGAGGCTTTGATTTTTCGAATTTGTTGATATAAAGATTCCTATTTTTATCCATGTTTTCAATTAAAATGGCCTGGGCTTCATTAAGGATATCACTTTCTAGAAATGAATCCTTGAATTTAGAAAAAGCAACTAGATCTTCCTTAGTCAAAGCTCGGATTCTATCAATTACAGTTTCATTATTCACTATTAAATATAGACGATCCTTTGCTGAGAAGTTGTATTCTACAGGGTTCACCAGAATATCAGAATTATTACAAGGTTTCACCCCAATTAACAAAGCTCTATAATGGAAATTCTCATTATAATTTTTCCTATTAAAGTTTGAGCTGATGCAAAAATCCAGAAAATGTATCAACAAACTCACAATATTATAACCCAAACCAACCAACATATTAGGCACTTCCATGAAAATTATCCTTGAAAAGGTTCCTTCGATATAATTCATTAGATTTGTTTTGACTTTCTTATCCATGATTTTTTTCTTTAATAAATCAAGCGTTTCCTCTCTATCTATCGAATGAACCCCGTTCACAATCACAGATAAAACCGCAGCAGCTCCTGGATTTTCAACCTCCAAAGCCAATAATTTCCTTTTCAATTGAAAAAACGATAAACTATTATGAAAATGATCACCTTGATATACCTTCATTTCTTTCAAGAGAGGCTCTGAATCTAAAGAAATGAAAATCTGAAGTTTTGGATAAAAACTCCTGGCGAAGGCAACACTTGACAAAATTCCTTTTTCTATTTTCTCATATTCTTCAACCGACATCCCCTTTCGATTTTTCACAAAAAAACAAACCAAATATTTGGCGGCTGGTAAATTTGCGTCTTTCATCCAACTTTGATCATTCAAGGGATTTTGAATAAATCGGATTTTTTTCAGCGTATAATGATCATTTCCCACTTCATAACTCAAATAATTATTCAATGGTTGTAAAGGCTCTTTATGATAAATGAAGACCATTCTGGATTTGAATTTCTTGGTTTGGGATTTATAAAGCAAACTATAATGATTTCTCAGAAAGTTTTCAGTCAAAGATTCAGAAGACAATAGATTCCCAATGATGATTATATGGTTTTTCCAACCTTTTTGAAAAGGCAAATATTTATTCACTGATTTGTTTTTTATCATTAAGCTGATTAATATCGTCACGAAATAAGTAAAATGCAAAGTCAAATAAAAGATCAAAACAGATGAAACTAATCTAGATTGTGAGGTTTTCGGACTAATATCTCCATATCCAATACCAGTCATTGTAACCAATTGATAATATAGAGCATTATGCCACGATAATCGATTTTCTTCATTAAAGGGAGCAAAAAGCCGAAATTCGAAAATGTGATCTAAAGAAAGGATAATTGAAGCACTGATGAAGAGATAACTAATGAAGAATAACACTGAATCAATGAATTCGAATTTGATTTCATTGATTTCTATGACTCTGCTCGAATGTTGTTCCTCGTTTTTGAAGTAATAAAAGAAGAATTTGAAATATTGAGTCATCTTTATGATTCTGAAACAAAGGACTATATCTTCTAGACTTGATGTGATCTTATAAATTTCACTATCATATTGTCCACTCAAGAAAATCATTGAGGAAAATATCAAAACAGTTATCGAAATCCCATCAAAAATCGACTGCCAATAAAAAATCCTCTTATATAACCGTTCCTTCATAAGTTTATGGATTTCAGATAAATATTCAACCGAATAGGCGATTGCCAATATTAATCGCAGAATAGGCAATACATTCTCTGGATCAGTGAACGATTGACTATAGTAATAATCATCTATTATAGAGATCAAAACTCCTAACAAATTTAAGAAAAACTTCAAAATGTATATGATGAATGTGATCCCGAGAAAGATGTTTTCTTTGTTGACAGAGCCCAGATTGAGTCTTTTTCGAGGATGTGCCATCAATGTTTTCCTATATTCACGAAGTTGGATCTGGGATTTATCAAGCAGACTCTCGTTTACGTCATTTATGGAGGAGTCGGAGATCAACGGAGTGCTCAAATTACTACCTGATTCAATATAAAAAGGTTTAGGAGATTTAGATAAATAGAAACTGGGTTCGAGAATAGGATCATTAGTTTTTAAGTGGAGAGCAGGTTTGGTAGCATCTTTCTTCATAAAAAGTTTGAATTTAAGGAATTTTTTTCTTTGGATTTTAATTTTTCTTTGGATTTTAAATGATTTGATTTTTTAAGAAAAAAAGAACATTATTCCTTATTTAAAAAAAACAATATTTTTCAATTAATTTATATATTTTATGTTTCATTTTTGATGAGATTTCTTCAAAAAAACCTTATTACTAACTTCATTTTCATCGTAATTCTTGAGCTCTTGAACAATATAGGTCTTTTTCTTAATGATCTTATGCAAGGCTATGGTATCTTGATTTTCTGGGAAAATCTCATCGACATTTTTTATCATAATTTCCAAACAATGTGATAATATCACCGAATTCAACACCAAAGTGTTCAAAACTTTCGGCTCTTTATTTTCCGGGTCTCTTTTGAAGAAACAAGGAACGAAACAAATGCCAATGTTTTTCGCAGTCATTTTATTATAACTTTCGAATTTGGTCACGGATTTGAAGAATTTCAACATATGGATCATTACTTTGATGTTTAATTTAGGAACATCTTGCAAAACCTTCTTCACAAAAACCAATTGTTCATTTTCAGGCACATCTATTATATTTCTATATTAACTAAAAAAATGGATTTACTTGGAAATTTCAACAAATCCTCATAAACATAATAGGGAAATAAAGGATCAGGCAAGTTCACGAAGAATTTCTTTAAGAAATCTGATAAAACCAAAGGTTCTTTGATTGAGAAGACATATTCATAATTTCCAAGTTCCAGATTTGAGATCAATTTTTGTAGATCAGAAGCAGCTGAAACCCGTCTGAAAATTCCTTCAATTTGAATTCTGGTTTCATCTGCTTCGAAAAACAAGGTGGTAGCAATCAAAATATAAGGTATTCCTGTGTCTGATAACGCATAATCAGACAAATGTTTTCCCAAGACCTGTTGTTTGGATATTTCTTTGCTGAAGTCGATATCAGATTCAGGTAGATATTTACAGAAATTCGGTTGATAAAATGGTTGTTGTGCCAATTCTTCATTGCTAAAAATATTAAAATATTATCCAATAAATAAATAAGGAGGGATTTCAAAGGAAATGAACCTTGACAGATTTATTAGGATTTTCTTTAGATATTTCGAAACGAAGCTACGGCCAAGATTTATATCAAATTTCAGGGTCCAGGGAAGTTTTATTGTATATAGTTGAATGAGGTTTTTGAAATATTTGAATGGGAGGACTTGAAAGGTATCAACGATGAAATTCAATTTTTGTGTGTCGAGGCAAGACAAACCATTATGGAAATAAACCAGGATATATTTGCTTGTTAATAGTTAAAAGAAATTCCATTATTGTTTCTTACTTTTCAACAATGTCATCGAGAAAAAAAATAAAGAAATAAAGCACTTTTTCTATTAGTTTTTTTTCGGAGGGGAAATGTTCACCCAAAAAGAAGATAATTGTGTTATTTTGCAGATCCTTGCCTTTTTTGCAAAATTTAATAGAAAAAAGAAAAACATTGTTACCAATATTGAATAGCAGATTCATTTTATTGAAAATGTTCAAATCGTATATTTTAGCTTCGAAAAGAAGCTGTTGATATTGTTTTTGCCTTTCATTTTGCTCGGCCAATGGCATATTCTTCTGAAGAAATTCATCCATTTTGTGGACTTGAGAAATAGGCTCCATCGTCCTTTTCACTTAAGTTTTTTTTATTTTTTCCTTTGAAATAAAATTAAAACATTAGAAACATAAGAAAAAATTAATTTATTATATTTTATTCCAAATTATTCAAAATTATCGTATTTTTTTTCATTTTTTAAACAAAATATATTAATGGGTGCGTTAAACACAATTCCGAATATGCATTTGGAAAAGGAATTAGGTCGAGCTTATTTATAAGTTTTAAATATCTTAATTTTTTTTCATTAAGGGCTGGATTTCCCCGAAGGTGAGCATTTCATTGGTTTTGAAAACGTAACATTTAAAACCATTTTTTTCATCATCATACATTATATATATTAGAGAAATAACATTTGTTATGCCAATTCAATATTACAGGCTTTATATTATTGCGAACATTTCAGAGAAAACATTCTCAGTTATAAAAGCCATGATAACGCGGTTCCAATAAAGAATTTGTTTGTTTTCTCTCTAAACTATTGAACAGAGCGAAAACCCTATATCGCTTCTACAAAGTGTGTTCCAGGAAATTTCTAACAACAAGAAAAAAGTCGGGGTCATAAGCACAAAAAAATTCATGGGTTTTGTGCGCAAAAAAAATGGTATTTCTTATAAACAATCAATCTTTTTTTTATTGAATTTTTCTTGAATTTTTCTTGAATTTTTATTGAATTTTTCTTCAATTTTTCTTCAATTTTTCTTTAATTTTTCTTTAATTTTTCTTTAATTTTTCTTTAATTTTTCTTTTAATTTTCTTGAAGAAATGTTCCAAGGAGACAGTCATCAGGATACCCAAGAATTCCTGATATGGCTTCTCAACATCATCGATGAAACCCTGCAAAAGACCACTAAGAAGAAGAAAGAACCCAATGCAAAAAATTGGCTTCAACTAATGTTCGAGGGAATCACCACCACCGAAACTAAATGCCTGGCTTGCAATAACGTCCATTTTCATCTAATTGTGTCAAGAACTGTTTCTAATAGAAAAGCACAAGAGATGAGCCTTTTTTGGATATAAGTTTGGATTTGGATCAGAACATTTCTTTGAGCTATTGCCTGAAGAAATATAGCAATGTTGAAACTTTAAAAGGGTTAGATCAATTCGATTGTGAGAAATGCAAGGATAAACAAAACGCTGAAAAGAGGTACTTCTATCTTAAATTAAATGGTATTTAACCAGATGAAGAGAGTTAATAAAGAAATTGCCAAAAACGCTTATTTTCCATTTGAAGCGATTCAAATATGATGAATCCTTAAAAAGGATGATTAAATTATATTGGAGGATCCCATTTCCTTTGGAATTGCGATGGAAGACTGTTTTTCTAATACTTTTATTAATTTTATTAGTAAAAAAAAATATGAAATATAGGCTGATTGCAACGAAAACGAAAGCTACCTTTATAATCTTTACGCTATAATCGTGCATCTGGGCACTGGATTCCAATATGGACATTATATCAGCATCATAAAGAACCATAACAAATGGTATAGTTTTGATGATGAGACGATAAATGTTGATTTATATAAATGATAGAGAAATTCTTCTAATAACTTTATTAATAAAAGATCGTAGATGAACGAGCTTTTATGAACATTTTCGGTGGAGGAGCTGGATCGACGACTTGTGCCTATATGTTATTTTATCAAATGGCGGATTCTGATCCCAATTTAGGCATGAATTCGCCTATGAGAAACAATAATAAATAATGAATTTTTTGAATTAAAAATGTTTTTTCTCTCGATAGTTTATGAAAACAATATATTATAATATTTAATTTCTATATAAATACAGATAGCTAATAATAAAAATTGAAGTAAATCCTCGGTTTTTCTTCCATCAGCTCTTGCGAAAATACTTGAGTTTTCGACGTTCAGAAGCCACTGACTTCAAAGAATCATATAGTTTGTTGATCGCGTAATTTATTTGTTCATCATCTGTACTACAATCATCATCACAGGTTCGGGAGATTATCTGTTGGGAACAATCAGTTGGCAATTTCAAATCTTTTTCGTTATAACATTTAAACGAGAATTTCTTATCTTTATTGATGTTTTCAAACTCTAAAACCTCCTAATTAAAAGATTGGTTAAATATAAGAAAAAACGAGAATTCTCACATATTGTAAATTCTCTGATTTGGTGCTTTCGATCTCGATTGGATCGTCTGGTCGTTTGCCATAAAAACAATTCCTCATTTCTTCAAGAGTTTGTTTGAAAAGGGCTTTTCTTTTAAGAATTTTGGGGTTTTTCTGTTGTTTGTTGTCCAAAGATTTACTGATGATTTTTTTGCGTTGAGGTCGCTGGGCTTTGAGAAATGCGAAGGTGGGTTTCATTTTCAAGTGTTTTTTATCTTGAGATTATATTGTTAAAACATCAAAGCCAGTCTTAATTTATATCAGAATTTTTTCCTCCTTTTTATGATTCGGGAGGGAAATTCAAAATTTATCACGAATTATTTTCGGGTTTTCTCATGAAATTTGAGGGGTTTTAACTATTTTAATTAAAAAGCACGGTTTTTTTATTTTTATCAGAAATATCAAATTTCTTTTATTTCATTTTTTTAACATTAAAACATTAAAAAATTAATCAAAAACTTTAAAAACATTAAAAAACATTAAAAACATTAGGTAAAAACATTAAAAATGTCTACTTTATTAGACATCGATGGAAATTCAATAGATCCTTATCCTTTATTAGAGAAAAAACCCATTAAGAAAAGCAACAAGCCTAAAATTATCTTAATTTTAGTATCTACTCTTATCCTTGTTGGAAAGAACTATTGTTATAATATACCCCAATCCCTCGAAACTCATTTCCTCAATGGAACTATGAGGCTCACAAACCTGCAATTTGACTTATTTTATAGTGTTTATTCCTTCCCTAACATCATATTGCCTTTTTTTGGGGGTATTTTCATTGATAAGATGGGAAATAGGATCAGTTTATTATTCTTTTGTAGTCTTATAGTCATTGGACAATTCATTTTCCTCTTGGGAACCACTTTTCTTAGTTATTTTCTCTTGATTTTAGGCAGAGTTTTATTCGGCTTGGGCAGTGAAACATTATTGATTGTTCAACATACTATTATTGTGAAATGGGCTGATAAAAATGAATTGGCTTTGGCTATAGCTCTTCAAGCTGCAATGGCCAAAATAGGCGCGATTATAAATTCCCCAATAACTCCTATACTTTATAGAGAAAGTCAAGGCTTTTTCCTTCCGAATTTTGTGGGTGTCTTGTTTTGCTTAGTCTCATTTATAGCAGGAGTTTTTGTATGTTTCATTGATAAAAGATACGAGGGGAGATTAGAGAAAATCGAGGAAAAGAGAAGGACTATTAATTTGAAGGTTTTAATCGAATATGATTCGAGATTCTGGCTATTAACCTTACAAGGCTGCTTGATTTTCGGCAGTTATACTGCTTTTACAGCTAATGAAAACCATATACTTTCAAAATTATTCAATATGTCTTCAGAAACCGCTGGCATTTATCTAATGATAATTTATGTGATTTCTATCATTTTTCCTCCTATAATGGGTATTTTCACTGATAAATATGGTAGAAAACCCTCATTGCTCTTGATAGTGAATATTTGCTTTATAGCATGTATTATTATATTGATATTTTTGCCCTCAGATTGCAATCATCTTATTATCATTATTCCAATGATCCTTCATGGAATCTTCTTAAGCTGTTTTTTTCCAATAGTTTGGACTTGTATTCCAATGATTGTGAAATTAAATAGTTTGGGCACTGCTTATGGAGTACTTTCGAGCTTTGTTAATAGCAATCAAGCGGTTTCGCCTATTATTTTCGGAGTTATTGAAGATAAAACAAAATCGAATTATTTCTGGGCATTAGTTTTTGTGGCTTTTCAAGCAGTTATAGCCTTATATGCAACAGTGGGTGTTTGGATTTCGGATTATAAAAATGGAGAAGTCTTGGAAAAAGCAAAGAAATGAGAAAATTTTAATGAGAATAAGAAAATTACTAAAAAACTCCTTTCATTTTTAAATGAAAAGAACTTCTTCCCTTTAAAATTTCAAATTAATTCAAGAAATCATTAAAAAAAAATCTAACAAAAAATTCAAACTTTTTAACTATAAACTCGCTTTTTTTAAATTTTAAATGTTTCCTCGTGAAAAAAAGCTCCATTTTTTCTCACTTTCCAATCATTCTTTACAATCTCCACCGCCTATATATCCCTCACTCGCAGAAGAAAACCATGATAATTCCCCTAATATCGAAAGTCTTCAAAAATCCAAACCAAACCCCAAGAATTCAATCCTTTTTACCCCGAAAATCTTCCAACTTTCTAATAAAATCTATAAAGATCAGAAAATCTCCTTATTTTCCTATGATTTCCTACCGAAACTCAACCTCACATTGAAATTACTCAAGAAAATCCAATCTAACCTCAGCCACAACAAAACAAAAACCGCTTATCTCTATGGAAATCAATTCAAATTCATCAAGAATTCCATTAATCATTTAGAACCTGTCTATAAACTCAACGAAATCTCTTATGCCACTGATGAATCCTTTGAAGAGTAATTTTTTCAATAAATAAAAGACTTTTTATTATAAAACATAATAAATCATTAGGAAATTCCAACAAATGCAGGCTTTTCCAATAACTTTATGTTGTCTTTCCTCTCAAGAGAAAACTCCGCTTTCTCAAAGCAAATCCCTTATTCTCCAACAACTCGATTTCTTCAAAAAAGGGCTTTCCAGCTTCCAAAATCTCGATTGTTCTCAAAGTTTAAAGAAATTATCAGACTTTTCTTTATCAGAAGCCCATCCAATATATGATTGTGAAGTAATTCTCGATCAAAATCCTTTAGATTTGATTTTCCTCAACAATTTCCGCATATTCCTTTATTCACAAGCCTCTGAAAACTCTGATGTTTTCTCTTTAATGAGACTTCTTGCATTTCCTAATCTGGACTTCTCCATTCAAATGATATCACAACCTTTTAAGCTGGTTTCTACTCCTTTGACTCATATACTCACTAAGAAAAACACCAAGACTTCTTCAATTACTAATAGTTTCATAACGACTTCGAATTCCAGTGGGAGAAACAAGAAATCCAGCATAAAATTCGGCTTTTTAACTCTTGATCAAAACCATAGAATGTGTCCTTTAATGGCCTCAGATCCCATGAGTCTTCAGGTGCCTTTAATTGGAGTTTGGATTTTTGGAGTGAGTTTCCCTAAGTTTATAGGCGAAAATGAATGTAAAATAGAGGAAAATTACTTAATTTGGGGGGTTTTGGCAGAATTCGTGAAGAATCAACAGCTTTTAGAAAAATATTCCTTTGATGAAAGGAAGAAAAGCTTCTTTTTGGCTTGTTTTTCAAGCGAGGAGAACCCGAAATTCTACGAGGTTGAAGTTCAAAAAAACAGTGGGTTTGGGTTTATAAGGACTCAAGGGGAAATTGAATTCAATAACGATTATGAGGATTTAGGCTTTGAGGCTGAAAGCCAAATTTATTATGAATTAGAGGAATTACTTAATTTGGAAAACGAAACCAATGAGAAAATAAGGAAAAATGAAATTCTAAGGAAAAATGAAATTCTAAGGAAAAATGAAATTCTAAGGAAAAATGAAATCATAGGGAAAAATGAAATCATAGGGAAAAATGAGCTTATAAGGAAAAATGAAATTCTAGGGAAAAATGACGGAAAAAATGAAGTTAAAAATGAAATGAAAATGAGAATTGATGGAAAAAATGAAGGGAAAAAATTAAAAATGGAGGATTTGAATGAATTTCCTAGAGAAATCCCAAAAATGGAGGAATTCAACAATTATTTATCACCGAGAACTGCCTCTAATAACACTTTTGGAGTGTCTTCTTCTGAAAGTATTGAAATTTTTCTTTATATTTATTAGAGATTTATTGATTAAAGATTCACAAATAAATGAGAGATTATTCCAGGAACAGGCCAAACAATTAAGAGTTCTTCAAGAACAGGTCTTTTCTTTACAAGAGGCTTTGAAGAAACAACAGAATATTCCAAATAAAGAAGGTTTTTTAATGAGTTTTAATTAAAAAGACCTTAAAATTCATTAGAAATTTCGAATCAGATGGAATTTTCCACTAATTCTAATGACAATAAAAAAGAAATCATGAATTTTTTCAATAATAAATATCAGAAGACTTTAGTGAATCAAGCCACAAACACCACTTTTCTTATTGATAAGAATACTAATTCGAATGTTTTGGGGAAATTCATGAATTTTAATAGCAAAACGAGCAAAAATGAAATAAAACTCGATGAAAATAACAAAAATGAGCTTAAAATTCAAGAAAACCCTAATAAAAATATGAAATCATCAGGCACAGATCCGATAACTGAGTTGCAAAATGATAGAAATATCGAGAATTTAAAGATGTTTAAAGAAAAAGAGGAGGATTTCATTATTAAAAACGAGGACACGAACTTTAATAACGAGAAAAAGAGGAATTTTCTTGAAGAATCTCTAGATTTTTTGATGAAAAACAATGAAATAATGAATGAAAGCCAGCTGAAAAAACCGGATTTCCAAGCTTTTTCTATAAAACCTCAAGATTTAAGTCATATTAGCATCAAAAACAACCTAAGCCCTTTCAATATATTAGAGAAAAATCAATCAAATTCTTTCATTTCTCTTAAAAACCTCAATGAAAGTCTCTTGGATCCTATTAAAATGACCTCAAATAACGAAAATCATATGAATACTTCGCAAAAAATCATTGAAAACTCAGAAAAACAAGAAGATTTCATTAAAGAAAACTCTAATAATACGAATAAACCTAAGAAAACTCAAAACTCCTCACATAAAGAAAAGGAAAATTACTCTTTTCATTCAAACTTGGCTAAAAAGTCAAGTCCTTTCAAGAAAAAAGATAGAAAAACATATAATAACAGCACTTATTTCATGAGGAACGATTTCTTGAATTCATTGAAGAAAAGACCTTTTTCACAAAACATAGAAATGGATGAAATCGCAATGGAAATTGAAAAAAGAGATGATTTTAATGTGAAAGGAAGCCTAGCGATTCCTAAGATCAATTTCGAAAAGGAGAAATATAGAGATTCCGATTCATCAGAGGATGTAACGAGATATTATTATTATATGATTTTTATCATCTTTTTATTAGGAGGAAATTAAGAAAATTCAGAAGAAATATCAAAATAAATTGAAAATCTAAAACTATTTCAAAGAGTTTTGGAATTATTCTTTAATAAAAAGAAGTTTATATATCGTGTTTATAATAGAATTCAGGCTTAGAACTTATAATAATAATATTCTATATAGAAAATTTGAAATTTCCTTAGAAAATCTACTATTTATAATGAGAATATTAGAAAAAAACAACAAACAAAATGCTTGAAAACCAAAGTTTTTCAAACCTAATAGAAAACTTCCCTATTAATCCAGTTTATGAAAACGTCCCTCTCATTCTTCTCTTTTCCTATCCATGATAATTGAAGATATTGAGGAGCAGAAAAACATTACTTGTTGAATTCTCAACTTGAAGATTAGCTGTTTTCTATTGTTCTATTTAATTTATTGAGCTATTTATGCTCTTATCATTCAGATTTGCCAAATTTTGCTTTTAGTCTAAATTCAAACTAAAAAACCTAATTGTATTATAATATTCCTATAAATAAATGAATTTTTTCCATATCTCAATAATTTTTCTAACCTTATTGTTTTATAATATTCCTATAAAATAAATGAATTTCTTCCATATCTCAATAATTTTTCTTTCCCTTTGTTCGTTTATCTATTCCGAAACCACCACTCTCTTTATAGACCCTTCAATTTCCTATCAAACAATAGAAGGTTGGGGTATTTCCTTAGCTTGGTGGGCTAATATTGCTGGAGCGTGGCCTGAATCTATAACTAAAGATCTCATTCAAAAGTCGACTCAAGATCTCAATATGAACATTTTCCGTTTTAATATTGGAGGAGGCGAAAATCCAAATTGTCCTTGGGGAGATCATATGGGCACTGATGGTCGTAATATGCCTGGATATCGTTCATTTCATAAGGATCAAGAAGGATGGGGTACTTATGATCTAAGTAAAGACAAGAGGCAAATTACTATAATGGATCGATTAGCTGAATCAAGATCAGATATTTTGACAGAGGTTTTTTCATATTCTCCTCCTTGGTGGATGACCAATAGCAAATGCACAGCTGGTGAGACAAATGGCTCTTAAAATATCGATCCTAATTATTTCGACGATTATGCAGATTATTTAGCTACAATTACTTCAGCTTTAAACAATAGAAATCCAAAATGGAATATTCAATATATAGAGCCTTTTAATGAGCCATTGTCAAATTGGTGGAATGAAATTAAATTTCATTCTGACAAGTGCTTTTGTAATATAAAAAAAAAAATTTTTATTTTTTTTTTTAATTTTTAGAAAAAAAAAATTAATTTTTTTCGTTATTTTTATTTTGTTTCGTTTTTTTTTTTTTATTTCTTAAAAAATCAAAAAACTTCATAAAAAATAATAAAATTTTTGTTTTAAATTTTTTAGAATGATTTTTTTTAATTTTTTCTTTTTTATAAAATTTCCTCTAGAAACAAGACAAAAAAATCAAAAAAGTTGAAACAAAAATATCTGCTAAATTTAAAGCTAATTTGAATAAACATTAATAAACATATTTCTAAATATTAAATTTATTTATCGTATTATCACTAAAATTTAATAAATTTTAATTTTCCTCCTCTAAAAATGAATGAAACATCCTTTTCTTCTGATTTATTAAACAACAAAAGCCTTCCCACAGCGAAAAAGCCGAATCATGATTATCTAGCTTTGATTCAATTTGAAACTCCTAACAAAAACTCCAGTTTCGGAAAAGTCCCCACAAGCGACATCAAGACTTCTCCACAATATGGTTTCGGATCTAGTGAGCGTGAAAAAGCTAAAAACCTTTATCTTTCCAAGGATTTGGCGAAAGTTTCTCTTTTCGGTACATATTAAATTTTGGAAAAGCACAGAAATATTATTAGGAAAGCATTCACCTGGGGTTTATTATGATTTAGACGATAAACTTCAATATAAAAATGTAAATCCTATGGTTTTTATATAATTTTAAAGAAATTTATTAGTCACCTCAATGGTCTTTAACTGATATGCCCAAGGAAAGGGTTTCTCTTGACCCGAAATATGATTATTATACCCTAAAGGAATTTGACGTATATAAATTCGTATTTTTCAATATAATTTCAAAGACTTTTTCATATTAGATTAATCCGGCTCAGGCCTATTTAAAGCTAAAGCCTTCAGGCCATGTGGCCCATTTCGGACTTGCCAATCGAGTCCTTTTTTATCTAAATTCAAATGAAAACCATCTAAATTATCTAGTTTGACATAAATATCCTCAATAATAAATCTCCAGGACCTCAATATGATCTAATTGATAATGGCTTCAAATCTTCACCAAAAATTTCCTTCGGATATCGAAGAGATAAAGATAATATCTTCATTGGTTGCACTCCAGAAATCGTAGGACCTGGGTCCTATAGCTCTGCCAAACCTACAACTCTCAGGTTTTTTATAAAATCTAAAATCGATAGGAAATTTAAAGAAAATTATAGTAAAATAAAAAATGAGCCGAAAATCTCATTTCCAAAGAAAAAAAGAGAAGATCTTGTGAACCCAACTTTTGATAAAAACCAAACTTATGAAACGAAAACGTTTTTTTTTTCTTTATTTTAGATCTTTTTTATTGAGAAAATATTGTTTCAGAGCTATTGGCAATCAGGTCCTTTCAAATAAAAAAACCTCGCCTTCACATTCTTTTGGCACAGGAAAAAGAAGTTATTTCTTTTAAAATACCTTATTTATAGGATTTTTTTTAAAAAGGTGCAAAATTGGTTTATTCCAAGCAATTTTTCTTGAATAACGCGCAATCAATTATTTCATTACCTATGCCGATCCTTTAAAATTCAAGACTTATCCAAAATTACATATATTCTAATGTTTTTAATTAAAAAATACCTTTTGTTCTCTAGAAAAACCATAAATTAAGAAAAGATTGTCTCCTAATAAATAAATATATGTTGTCTAATTAAATCTACATATATTTAATAAACAAATAATCAAATATTAGAATGGGTAATAACAACAACATTCCCAAAGACCCAGAGAATCACTCTTCCATTCCTTCTTCAGTTCCGCTATCCAAATTTTATATGTAATCTCCAGAATTTATATCTTCATAAAGATTTTCTTTTTTCTTATAGAATTCTCAACTCCACAACTTGGGAAAAGGAATCCTATGGTCTTTTCGATTATGAATCCAAGAACTTATTCAATCGTGAACAATTGAAGATTTTCGCTTCGGGTTTTTGTTAAACCTTTTGAATAAACCTTATTTTTTTATCATCATAGCTATTATAGTCAGGGATAAAGACAAAATCAAGGTGATAAAGGAGAAAATTGTAAAATTTAAAGAAAAGAATTTAAATTAAAAGAGTTTTCAGGGAGAATTCGAGAAATCTCATTATCTGGCTGAAATAACCCAGAAAAACGGGGACTTTTATTTAGAGGGGCTACATTATGACCTGATGCCGATGATGACAGCTGGGAAAAACAAGAAAACTGAAGAAAACAACGATTCTTGTCTTTGGAGGATAATAAGAAACATGAAAGACAACATTCCGATTGTTCAAAACTTTAAATAAAAACCCTTAATTTTAAATTTTCTTAAGAATTACATCCTGGCAAAGCGAGACTGTATAAAAATGGGCAGAATCAAGATGAGAATTCGGGATTTTAAGAGTGAAATCAATAAAAGTATGGATTTTCTATTTAAAATGATTTTTCTCTATTAAATATTAGATCCTCAACCTCCTATAAACCCAATCATGTATAAATCCAAAGAAGATATTACTAATCAAATAAGTTGTCGGATTTGTTTGGTGGATGAGCCGGGCATTGAAAACCCATTTGTGGCACCTTGCAATTGCGCTGGAACTATGAAATACGTCCATATCAAATGCCTGCAAAAATGGCTCAAAAACAGACTCAAAACCACTAGTCGTCCGCTTTATTCGTCCATTGAATGGAAACCTTTGGATTGTGAATTATGTCAAAGTCATTTTCCTGGTATTATTCATGAATTGTTTTTGATTTTCTAATGAATTTTTAATGAATTTTAATGAATTTTTAATGAATTTTAATGAATTTTTAATGAATTTTAATGAATTTTTCTAAGGAAATTTCTAAAGAAAATTTTAACTGATTTTCGATAGAAATTTAATGATTTTCTCATCAAGATTTTATTTATTTTCTAATGAATTTTTGCATGATTTTCTAATGAATTTTTAATGATTTTTAATGATTTTCTAATAATTTTAATTAAAATTTCTTCCAAAAAAGATTATCAAATGGGCCCAGATGGTATAATGTACGAAACCGTGGAAATTCCTAAGCCTGAAAACGATTATCTGATCCTCGAGTTCCTCAATAAAGAAACCAACGCAATTGAACGTATATCCAATTTCTCCTAATTTTCTCTTAAAATCCTTTCCAAAGAGATTCAAATCATCAATATGTCGACCCAAAACACGATAAAAATCGGTCGAGGAGTGGGCACTGATCTCCGAATCAACGACATTTCAGTTTCTAGGGTCCATGCGATAATAAGATTGGAAAACGGTGTTTTTTCCTTAGAAGATAACCAATCAAAATTCGGCACTTTGATCCTGATTAAAAAGCCAATGATCCTGAATAAATCCAATAACAACTTCGAAATCCAATCTGGCAGAACTGTTTTGAAATTCAATGTGAAGAAAAGACAAAGTACGGGATTTGGCTGTTTCGGGTAAACAATTAATTTAATTTTTTGATGTTTTCTCAAAATATTTAAATTTTTCATTGGAAATACGTGGAAAAGCACGAATAAAGTCGACAAGAGAGGGTTCAGTCCTGAGAAAAAAACCGAGGTTCCAATGATGATTGAGAAAAAGCCGAAAAACATTAATGAAATTAATAATAATAATGAAATCCAGTCTCATAATCATTCTTTGCCTCATGAAATAAACCCTGTTATAAAGGAAAAACCTGAAGAACATCAAAATATAGTGAATAATGTGAATTATAATAATATTATCGCAGGGCCGGGAGTTCATAACCATCAACCAATCGGGATCATTAATTTTAATGATTCTGATTCAGAGGAACAAGATGTTAGGATTTGAAAATAAACAAAATGTTGTGTTATTTTACCAAATTTCTATATATCTATTAATTAATTTCATGGTTTTTGCTTATTTCCTTAAAAAGTCATCAATACGTTAAATAAAGTGTTTGAAATTGTAAAAAATATTAAAATAAAAACATTTGAAAAAAGCTATAACTTAGAAAAAACTCCCGTTTTTTTTTAATAATGCCCAAACTCATTGAAAACTACATCTTTGAGATCCTTTTAGGTTCCGGTCAATATGGTAAAGTCTATAAAGCCAAGAACCTCGAGACTTCTGAATATTTCGCTATCAAAACCATCAAAATTTCTCATCTTCAAAAACTTCGACTTGAAAACACCATACAAAACGAACTTACGATCCTCCAATCGATATCTAGTCCGCATATAGTCCGTTTCTTCGAATTGAAGCAAAACTTGACACATTATTATCTGATCTATGAATATTGCAATGGGGGCACATTGGAAACTTATTTGAAATCCAATCCAAATCTTCAGGAAAACGAGGCCTTATCTCTTTTTAATCAAATCCTAGCTGCATTTAAGGTTCTAGCCTCCAAGGGTATAGTTCATAGAGATATAAAGCCTTCCAATATTATCTTTCATAATGGGGTATTGAAAATCGCGGATTTCGGGTTCTCAAAAATATTGAAACAGCCCAATGAATTAATGGAGACTATGGTTGGATCACCAATATATATGGCTCCTGAGATTCTACAGGGACATGCTTATGATAAGAAAAGCGATATCTGGAGCCTTGGAGTCGTGTTATATCAATTGGTTTTCGGGAAGGTGCCTTTTGAGGAGAAGTCCTTGGTGGAATTGATCAAAAGAACAGGGAATTTCGATAAGGAAGAGCTATTGAAAGGCAGAAAACCAGGGAAAACTGTAGATTTATTAGGCAAAATGTTAGAAAAAGATCCTAATAAGCGAGTGGATTGGGAGAATTTGTTTAGAAATGCTGAAGAATTGAAGGAAAAGAAGCCAGAAATCGGGTTGATACATGAGAAAACATTCCAGATATTGAATTTGGAAAGAACTAAGATCCAATATCTCTATGAAGTCTTGGAAGAGATGCTCAAACTGAAGATATCAGAAGATTTGGGGTTGTTTAGCGTATTGATGGGGAAAATCTGGTATTTGGCAAGAAAAATCAAGGAAAATCTCATTGATAACTTCAGAAAGGAGGAATTCCCATATTTACTCATAGAGAAAGAAAGAGCTTTAGAAATTAGGAAAACTGACAGTTTTGAAAGATGGGCGAGGATTTTTAGTGGAGAATATGAGAAAATCGAGAGAAATTATAAGGTTTTCCAAGCAGAAATTGGCATCCAAACTCAAGATCGTAATGAAGGTTATGATGAAAATGTCTGTCATAAGAAATTGCTTGATTATTGCATATTGATAAAGGAGAGGACTTTGAAGGGAGGGATGGAAAGAGATTGGGAAAGGAGAGTATTAATTCATTTGAATATGGTGTTGGAAGTGATTAATGTACATGAATTTGTTCAAACTTATTTCGAATTGGGAAAAAATTTGAGGAATCAGAGGTATTTCGAGATATTGAAATCATATGAGATTGGAAGTCTAAGGAATGTAATAATGAATAAGCTTGCGTTATATAAAGGCAAGTTTAAACAAAATTAATAGAGGGTTTTTGAGCATGTTTTAAGTAATTATGAGTACGTTTTTTAGTCATTTCATGTTTATTTTTAAGTAAATTATTACAAATTCAAATAAGAATTTGAATTTTTTAATTTTTTTCATAAAGAAATTGTTTTTTGGGATTTCCAGATATTTTGCTGGTCGTAATTCATTTTTAACAAAAGATTTCAACGTTTGTGGTTATACACCCCCTGCCCGTCAAAAAAAAAAAATTATCGAGTTTTATCGAATACAACCAAAATACTTTACGAAATTAGTTTTTTTGTTGTTTT
>Ga0302186_10001510_pt1 | contig 19204 bp, 8 predicted proteins | sample II_Bog_E1_2_FD_198782 | JGI IMG/M metagenome (GOLD analysis project Ga0302186, IMG submission 198782) | Peat permafrost microbial communities from Stordalen Mire near Abisko, Sweden - II_Bog_E1_1 | ecosystem: Environmental > Terrestrial > Soil > Wetlands > Peat | place: Sweden: Abisko, Stordalen...
CCACCCCCAACCCCAACCCCAACCCCAACCCCAACCCCCATTATTTTATTCTAAAATATCTTAGTCCGATACTCATGTTTATATAAGTTTGCACCATCAAACATTATTAATCATTTGAATATGCTATCCTTTGGAGATTTTAAGAACAATATTCAAAAACTCAAGAAATTTATGACCAAGATGAACATCTTTGAAGAACTGTCTATCAGTAAAACTTGCATAGAGTAAAAAGAACTTAGAATCAAACCCACCCAATTTTACCTACAAATTATTCACTATGCAATCACTTCTTTTAATGATGAACTCTATACCCGTATACTTGACATCATTCCGAACATAAAGACATTAAGCGATCAAAAATTTGCCGAGTGTGTGTTGAACATAAGTCGAAAATTAATGAACATGGATCCTGCCATTACGGCTGATCAACTATTATCGAGCAAATACGTATAGAAGAAGGTTTAGTTTGTTGCTGATCTCTGTATGAATGTTTATGAATGGAGTACCACGAATAAAAAACAGTTGAACAAAGAAGTAAAAAATATTGAAGCAAAAAGCTATATGTATGAACCGCCACAGATTAATGATGTAAGCAATGAACACAATTTGATAAATTTTGGAGATCAGGAAGACGATGAATTAGAGGAAAGAGAAATTACTGTTCAACCCACAAAATATGATGTTCAATGCATTAACAATTCATTTGGCGCAGTGAATCCTTTTGTAAAAAATAAGATTTAGACTCCCCAATCAGATGATTTCAACAAAAATATGAAATAGACAGTTGCATCCCGCAATAAACCCAATGTTTTTCCCAAAAATATGAATCACTAATATTTATAGGACCTCCCAACAAACTAATAAAATGAATTCATTTCCACTTCAAACATTGCAAAGCCATCAATTTCGGCCAAATCGAAGATAGCCTATCAGTCAATAAGTCAAAAGGATGACACGGTAGAATACATAACAAAGTAGTAGTTCAATGAGGTTCTGTAGATGATGGCAAAGATGAACAACACCCTCAATGATTTGGCTGCGAAGTTTAATAATTTTCAATCTACTGTAACTTACTGGGTGAACAACACCAATGCAAAAATATCAATATTGGAATAAAACGTTAAGATGATTAAAGCCAATCTTTGATCGTTTGTATGTTTGAATTAATGATTTGGTATTATTTGCATAATTTGCATTTGTATTTTTATTGAGGTTGGAGTTAAGAGATGCTTTATCTCTAAATAAAGCAATCAATTTTATTGTTTGGCTAAAAATTGTGAACTAATTAAGAAAATATCGGTAATAAAATAAATTATAAATTTATGGAAAAGGTATTAAAATTGTTATAAACAAAGCCACGCATAAAGGATAGCCCAATCAAATGCTAGGGCATTTTCGACAGACAGACATACGAGCACTCTTTCTATAAAATATCATCATCTAACTGCATTGAGGAAATGATCTCCACTAAATTTCAAAGGATTGCATTATCATAAAACTCAAAGAAGCACAAAGGTCATAGCTCTTCTTTTAATGCTAATAACGAATATTTAAAGAAGGAAATTCACCCACATTAGGCCAAAATGATAAAGTGCAAAATTGCAGATATAATAAAGGATAATGCAAACATCAGACATAAAATAATAAAAGAGTCCAAGGCCAATGATATCACATGTCATCGGTCGCCCAAAGAAAAGAAAAATAGTTATAGCGCTTATATAAGTGCCCGCAAAAAGATATTAGCACGCCAAAATCCTAATGATCTAAATTTTAATTCATACGGCACAGAGAGAGATCAAAGTATGCAAGAGATTCGCATGGAGATTCCTCATAAACAGCCGGATCTGCTTAAAATTGATAGGTAGTTACTATCAGAGTCAAAGATATAAGTGGAGTAAATATAGACGCAGAACAATGATAACACAGAAAAAAGTATGTGCCGCGATAAGCTTGTGTTTCAGCCAAAGTTATAAGTATTAAGATCAAGAAGGGAGATAGGATTTCTGCCGAATAAATTTTAATAGCCAATTATTTCTGAAGTCAAAACACCGTTTATTAGGAAAGGATTCGTGACAGTTGTTAGAAGAGTTAAGGGATAGTCTCATCTTATGATCAGTAATGCCAAAGCTAATAAAAATAAGCAGGCAGCAGAATCGTAGCTTCAAGACAAAGGATGGTGTTCCTTCTTAACTAAATTTAAAGACCAACACAATATTACTGAGGAAAATATTGATCTCTTTCCAGAGATATCAAAAATAAATTTATCAAAGATATAGTAATTTGGCAGATACAATCCCGAAGACTTTAACTCCAAGTCAATTTCTATTCTGCACTATGAGAGTGATATTTTAGCCAACATCTTTGGTCATAATCAAAAATAGAAACTGGAGATTGCTTCCATCACAAAGGTGATGACTTGCTATTTAATCTTAAGCATGGCTTAAAAGTTTGAAATTGATATCAATAAATAAAAGATAATGGTGAGTTAACGAGCTGCAAAGATGCCTGGAACAAGTGCAAAGCTATGTTATGCCGATACCTGCACAGTTTATGACATGCTGCATGGGATGATGCTTCCTTCAGGAAACGACGCCGCCACAGCTCTCGGTTAATGGGGTGGTAAGACAATTCGTAAGTATTCTGGTTTACTAAGACGGATAACCTCTCAATAATCTGAGTGCAACAACAGCAAGCCAATAAATTTCCTGGCTACTTTTACAGTGAAAAAGAAATCAAATATCAAACTTTTCGTGCATCATATGAATAAACTCGCAAAAAATATTTGTTTGAGTCAAACTTATTTTGTCAATACTCATGGGTTGATGAATGAAAAAGCTCACTCTTGCTCGTATGATGTTGCTACTCTCACCTACTATGCCATGAATAATTCAACTTTTAAAGAAATTGTCGGGAAGCAACAGTACAAGTGCAAATTTTTCAATAGGACATTTTCTCATTTTAAAGAAGTTGCATGGGAAAATACCAATAAACTATTAGGAATGGATGGTTTTTTAGGAGTCAAGACTGGAATTACTCCAGCTGCAGGGCCGTGTTTGACTTCTTTCTTTCAAATTGCCCGTGATTAATACTTGATAATATCAATTCTCAAAACAAAATCTTGTTAAATGAGATTTAAAGAAACCCTCAATTTACTAAAGGCAACTCTTTTAAATTTGATTGCGTACGCAGGGACGACGAAATCTTATAAAGCAATTTTATAAAATATTGAAGATTATAATAAGTTAGATTCGAAGGAAGATGATGTTGAATATCTTAACGATTGTCAGTAAAGCACCACATCTCATTCTGATAAATAAGATGATTACCTGGAAGTGTGAAAATACTCGTGAATTAACTCCAGATAGCTGATTTATACATTATTATTTCACTATTCATATCATGTCATATATGATTTATACATCTAAAAGAAAACTAAAAATTGAATGATAAATGAATATATTACTCACGATAGTAATGATCAATCAAGCAATTACTACAGCTCTCGTATATTTACTTTTATCAGAAAGAGAACGTCCGGAAAAAGATACTTACGCCTGTCTCTAATCGATTCATCGAAATTTAACAGTTTTATCGGACTTGTTCTTTGGCCCGAGTATTTATTTGTTATTTATTTAAGAAAGCTAAGTATTACTGAAGTTGTTTCTTCGAGAACTGTCAGAAATTCATCTTTATAATCCTTTTCATATTAGCTTTTTTGGTGGATTATCATTAAATTCATCAGCAAGTCAATTATTGGAGGCCTGATCAACAAGAGCAGAGATTAGAGGTTCTACCTTTGAGAAAGCATTCTTACCTTAAATTTTTTTATGATCTGAGTAAAGAGATTGAGACTAAAACTTATATTATTATTAATATGCTCATAATCAAAGGGATGCTCCTGATTTTTTGCAAATTAATAGGCATTTGTCAGGTTGAACTCGATAAAATTGTAATACTCGAACACAATCTGCAAATGGTGTACGTTTTTCATCTTATTGTTGCAATTTTACTATAGTTTAACACCAACTAAAAACTTCATTAACAATGTCTCTATTCGATGACTCATTTCAATTGACATATCACTTCCTGTGCCATCATTAAACAGACTTTATTTTGTTATTATTCTGATAAGGATGTATTTGATGAGACTATAGTTGGGCTGAATTATGTACTTTACACTTAACTCATAGGATATATTGATAAGTGAACTGACGATTATAGTGTCTTATGTTTTGAGGAGTACTGCACAGCTCTATTATAATAAATTCTGCAGTAATAGGCGAGAATACTTGCTGTTCTGAATGCGAAGAGAATTCTCAGTGGAATCAATAGCCAAGAAATTATTCATAGTTTTAAGGATCATATATACTAATTAATTTTTTGAAGAATCTTGATACTGACTCAAATACGTTTGTAATTTTGAAATTTTATCCAGCAGCCTTCCCAATAGAAAAATAATTTCTTACAAATAGTGCTGGTTGAGTTGATCGATGAACTGATTCAGATAGTACTTGCCATCTTCAATGCAGTTAATAGAAAATTTGAATTGAAGATGTTCCATCTATTTCGTTTAACGGCTGATGGGATGCTCTTCTTCCATTTGCTAGAAGGATGTCATTAATTGGTGATTATACTGACTGTTGAGTCTTAAATATGAAGGGGAGTTTCTATAAATGGCGGAAGAGTCATGGCTTTGCGAATTGGGTTGGATGTAATATTGATAGAGTTCTTCCCTTTTTCGCTGAAAATATATTTATTTCTATTGTGATCGGATCTGCTTTTGGATTTGACTGAGTTTATCCTTCATTTAATAATAATATTAATTTGGAGGCCATCTGTAGCAAATAACAGATTTATAGACAGTTAATGTTACACCACAGATAAAACTGAACTGTGATAGTGTGCAAAATTATGGCAGAATATTCACGGTTTTATTTTTTCTATCTCGGAGTAATACTTATTTGTAGTTATTTTTCTTAAAAATCTCTTTTATTATATCATGATAGTTACAAGATTATGCTAAATATGATTTTATTTATTTGTAAAATACTAAGGTCATAATAAACTATTGTAATAAACAGTGGGTCAAGATAATCAAAAAAGTCAGCTTAAATAATAATTCCGTACTCATCATGGACAAGACGAAAAGAATTATAAATATAATTGTTTCAGTATGAGTTTATTTTGATTTTCATTTAAGTCTAGGAATCACTTGAATTGCACTTTATTAACCAATTTCGCATTGCCCAATCTGGAACTGTATTTCTCGATGCAGATATGATAACTTAAGCATTTTGTTACTTTCTTGCTGTTTAAGATAATTGATGATCCCTCCCTCGAGAGAAAGCGATAGAAAGCCTTCGCATTAATATAGTTTCTTTTTGTTTCAAATTAATGATCTCCTATTCCAAATAGGCCATTTAAATGAATTAATCCTAGCTTATCGCGAGTTGACTATAAAATCCACGAGTCTACCATCTTAAAAGATGCAGAAATAATCTATTTTTCAGCATTATCTTGACATAGTGATGTGATTATCTCTTAATTATCCATCCAACAAGTTCCTAAAATAAATTTAGGGCAACCCTTGTTTTAGGCTGTTTTGTAAATTTGGTCATGCTAAATCTTCCTTCTTTTTATTCTGCACTCAGGCCTTTGAAAATCTTATCCATTGCTCATGAAATTAAATCATACTTTTAAGACCTTTAAGCTAGACTAAAATTTAAAAATAAAAAATATAAAGGCGAATGGCCTTAAAGATCATTTGTAGACAACGCGCCCAGTTAGTTCTGGATCTCCTAATCGGGCTGAATATTTTTCAAGTGAAACCATGTGGTTGAGGATTTCAGCGCATTTGCTTTCATTGAAGACCAATTCAATAGACATGTCACTGATCAATTGAAAAAACATTTTTGAATTGTAATAGCTTTCCTCAGGATTACCTGCTTTTCCAAAAAAATAGTCCAGATCATCAACCAGATACCGATTTTTTTTGTTTTTAATTTCCTCCATTTTGTTAAGAACATTATTGAATATCTAGTTGTCTTTGTAAATTTAACGATATTTAGGGTCTTTGAGGTGAGCAAAGAATCTCCTGATGAAAAATGAAGGATGGTTAGCCCCACGACCCAAATTAACACAGTGCATAATTTTCCTTTTCTTGATCAAAAATTCTTGGCGAGTGGAAACTGATTCTTTCAAATCCTGAAATATCTAATTTTAAAGGCCATCATTGTCTAATATAGAGAAGGGGTTTCCTTGGCTTTTATTTTTCTTTAGCATTTAATTCAAATAATTATTATACAATAAAAAATTGATTTTTAATTTAAGAGATAAGATAATCCAACGTCTTAAGGCTCAAAAATAATAATAATCTTAACTTTTGATTTACTTAAATCTTACAGTTGTATTTGATTATAATCGCTTAACTATATTATTTTTGACTCACTATTAATTATCATCTGAAATTTAATATCATTATATCATTTTTGCTTTGAATTTCCATATTTTTTTGTTGGACTCTCCGATGACTTCTAATAATAGTCATTGCATACAGTTACTCTTTGATCACAGTAAGACATCTCATTGGCATCCGATATTGATAATCCGTCATTAGCGAATGACAGGTAAGTTGGAAATGATTTTTTTGTGTTGAATATAATTTCAGTTTGGTTTAATCTGTCTTGCATTTCAGAATCTTCTGTTGTGGTGGTGCGACTGCGAGTTCGGCATTCTCTTTGCTCATACTTGCTGTTCCTGATAATAGATAAAAACTATTTATCCTGTTTTTTCACGTAATGGGCTAATTCATGAAAGTCTTCGTTTTGAATGGTCAAGAAAGTTGGCATCATGATCAGCTTTTTCACAATGCTGTAGTAATATCGATTATAAAAGAACTAATATAGTCTGTCACTGCTTTTTTGAGCTTCAGTAATAAACAGAAAATAATGCTTCATCTCATCTCCTGTTGAAACCTTAATACTCCTCATTGAAAGCTTGGAAATTTCTTTGATGTAAGAGTTATAGATGATCAAGTCATTCAGATACATCATATAGAGACTGATAATGTCTTGATGATCAAGGTAGTACCTTCCCATTTTATTAAAGGTATACAAAGACTGAAGGATATAGTTGACCAAGTTGAGAATGATGAATCCATGATTAATGGTCTATAGAAAATTAGAAGATTCAGTAGTAATTCGAACGTTATTGATGAATTTCTCCGCGAATCGAAAGGTTTCGCAATTAATAATAAATTTCTTTAAATACTGGCAGTAAAAAGATATTATGTTCCTCTAGATGAACTCCTTCTGAGTGTTCTCCAATTTAACGTCAATCTTTTCTTTATCCATTTTCTGATTTGTATTCTTTTCTTAATTTGTTAAGCCCTCAACTATATATTTATCCATTTATTAAGAAATAATCTACATAAACTATTAGTCGAAGGTCTTCTTGATAATGCTGTGAGCGACAATCAAACCCTTGATCCTCAATACATCGCTGGAACTTTTAATCTTTTTAAGAATAGTTTTAATCAATTCTTCTTTTTTTGTATTTTTGGCAAGAGAGACTTGTGATGGTTCTTGGCAATTATTGATGTTGATGTTGATGTGGTTGCTTTTAGTGTGATTAATATTGATATTAATATTGACGTTTTTCTGATTCAAGGAATCATTAGGCTTGAAATATCTAATAGCCAAGTCGTTAATTGACTTCAGGGTCAACATAGTATGATTCTTGTCCACTTTACAGTCACTAAAGGCCTTCTCTAATTCTGAGTTAGAAAATAAACGTTTAAACATTGAGCTTATCGTAATAAAATTATAGAATTACGATAAGAGTTCTAGTATTGACGATCTAAAAGAGGCCAGTAATTTTTAACATAAAATTAATAAATATATTTCTAATCACCCATCATGCTGCTATCAATCTTATCCTGAGTCGGTTTAATTCATCATATTATTTATATTATAAGAGAAAATGGGTAAACACAGACATTCAAAGGATAAGATGCATATCACTTACACTGAGATGAAATAAGATTGGGAAGGCAAGAAGACTGTCAAAAAAATCCCTTTCGCAAAACTTCCATTTAATTGCTGCGCTCTGTCTCTATCACCCTTCTAAGATCCCGTCTGCACCATCTAAGGAAACGTTTTCGATATTGTTTATATTATGCCGTTTATCAAAAAATTTCAACGCTGCCCCATCTCAGGCCGCCCTCTAAAAGCTAGTGAATTGATAAAGATGACCTGGACTAAAAACTAGAAAGGAGAGTACGAAGATCCTATAAGTTACAAAGTATTTACTTAAAATACTCATATTGTCTGTATAAAGCCTTCAGGATGTGTCTACGCATACTAAACAATTCAATAACTCAATAAAAAGGAAAAATACTACTTTGATCTCGTTACAAGTATATCAGCTGTAATTTAGATGACCCCTTTAAGCCTGAAGACATTATTAACATTCAAGATCCAAGGAATGATAAAAACAAAGAAGTCGCTTAATTTGACTATCTCAAGAACAACCTACCGTTTATTCCGCCTGAAAAACTTCAGCCAAACATAAAATAAAATGAAACCATCAACAGAGTTATGGAGGAAGTAACATTGAAGAGACAAGCTGAGAGAGATTTAAAATAGGAATAGACAGAAGTGAAGAAAAAACAAAAGCTAGAACTTTAGTCAAGAGAAGATATGAAAGGCTTTATAAAGTGGTGTATAGAACATAAAATTTTTAAGCATTAGAGATAGACAGATCTTGTTAACTCTACTAGTTTAACCAGCACCAGCTTTAGTCCCCATACCAAAGGAATTACTACTTTTAGAGATTTGAAAGAATCAGAAATTAGAGAGAAACTATATGCAATTATTAAGAAAAATCAATTTAAGGGAAATATACTCATGGCTACAAATTTTGGCAATTTCAGCCTACTTATCCATTGTGATTTAGTGCCAAAGACAGGATAGAATTTTGTTTAACTTGCTGAAAATGGGTATTATAACGGTATAAAATTTCACAGACTAGTTAAGGATTTTTGTTTACAAGGAGGAGATCCGACAGGAACTGGTTCTGGAGGTGAAAGTATATTTGGCAAGCCTTTCGCAGATGAATTTCATCCAAAATTGAATCACAATAAGCCTGGCATCCTAAGTATGGCTAATTCAGGCTAGATGACGAATGGAAGTCAGTTTTTCATAACTCTCGAATAGGCTCCTTATTTAAACAACAAGCATTCTGTTTTTGGATAAATAATCTCAGGGGATTCCATGGCCATTCTCTATGAAATTAATAGAAATTTAACAAGTAAGACTAACAAACCAAAAATGGACATAATTATTGAAAAGATGCATGTTTTTGAAAATCCTTATAGAAAGGCCATCAAGATACTGAAGGATGAATTGTAGAGAGCCAAGAATCAGAAGCAAATTACTGAAATCAAATCAAAATAAAGATGGATTGATGATTAAACTAAAAAGTTCAAATTGCCAGAAGTTAAGCCAACAGAAAAGACATAAAAAAAGAGTGAAAGCATCAGCTCTCAATTGTTAAATGATTATTTTTGAGACAATATTTGCTAATTTCATAAATGTATCATACGATTATACCATCACATGATTTGACTCAAATTGGACTTGGCCTGGTTGAAAAACAACTCCTAATAGGGCTCATATTCTTTTTCGACTTGATTCTCAATGTATTCCAAGTAATACTGAACTTTTGCGAGTATTTTTAGCAGCTTTTTATATTATTTGTTCTTAAAAAACTATGAAAATAGTTCACTGGCAGATGTGAATTATTTTTCATCATAATCAGAGTCATAATCTATTTCCAAAGAATCAACAGTCAAGCTGAATGAATGATTTTCGGTGCTGGCTTTATAAAGATTGAAAACAATTCTTTAGATAACTTTTTTGTAATTAAAAAAGACATTTACTTATCTAAATTCAATTTCTTCGGCTAAAAGTGCTAGATAATCTGGCATCTTCAAAACATCAATGATTTCATCGTATAAAAAATCTGAATTAGATGAGCTTTCTGTCATGGATATTGACTATCTTTCAAAGATATTCTTATACAGTATGATTAATTGAGAAACTTAGCCTACCACATACAGATTTTTAAACAAATAGTCCACGACATTAATTGTTCCAATAGATCTGAGTAATTGTTCAGGCAGTTTTGGAAAGATAGATCCATTTTTTAAGCTAGCAAACGCATTGTAGACTTAATTGATAGTTTCAAAATTTTATTAATCATATAATTCACTGAGAATATCCAATTGATTGTTGAAAATAAGTTATATCTTTGAGGTCAAGAATGGTCTGCTCAGGCATTTGTTTTCATTCTTAATATTGGTGAGTAATTGTATTACAAAATTGGTAAAAATATTAAAGTAATTTTCGTGATTCTAAAGTTTCTCTTTTGTAAAAATACTCAAAATGCTTTTATTTTGTTTCAAATCTTGTAAGATGAGTTCTAATATCAATATCTTATACTTCAGTTATATTGTAATGCTCAGAAGTCCTTCAACATCCATAAGATAATGAAGAGTACCTTATTCTGTTTGCTTTATTAGGTTTTTTCTGATTAGATTGTCGTATATATGATAAGCATCCTTTGTTGTTTTCATAGTGAGGATGCCGATTATTTAGAATAATTTAACTCTTTGCTCATAGTTATTTAAATCGTTAAGGACTGTTTCCTCTAAGTTAGCAATGAAATTGTAAAGTGGAGTTTCTGGCTTGTCAAAAAGAGATAAATTATTTGTTTTGTTTCCAATTATATCGTTTTTTATTTCGATTTACCTTATGTTTGAGCAAAGCTTTGCAATCAAATGAATGGCATAATGAGCAACATAATTTGATTGAGTCGAATAGAGAAAATTCAACACCTGAGATGATAGAAAGTACACAAATTAACTGAACATATAAGTAGTGTTGCGATAGATATAGTACCAAAGGAAAGAAGCAGATTCGTCCAAATTTGAGGCGTCCTGCTGAACAAGTTGCTCAATAATCGCATCCAGCAACAGCAAATATTCGGTCTCAGAGTATCCAGGCAATTTTTGTAAAAGGTACATAACTAATTAGCACTTCTCTTCAGCAAATTAACGGTTTTTATTTTCTTCAATGTTTTTAATAGTTTCTATTGCCAATCGGACTAAATAGATTCCCTTTTCGCAACTATTTTCAAAGATTACTTATAATTTTACCTTAATTATAGCGATAAAACTCACCGAAAGACCATCACGCTTGCCATTTGATTTTGCATAAAGCTTCTACGAAAAGGTGATCATGGGGCAGTAAAAATCTTAGCATGCTTAATTTTACTGTCTGAAATTTGGAAATATTTCATTATAAACTGAAGTGCAGCATTTATTAAGAAAATGATCAAATATTTGGATCATATAAAATGACATCAATTCTTCCTCATCAATTTAGTTTATCAGAAGATAGACGTTAATCAGAAAGTCAAAAATCTTTGTAATTGGTGATTGAAAACCCAATGAAATTTGAAGAGGAACCATCTCAATGATTTTGCGACAAAATTCTTTGATGACAATGAATAGCAGATGTTTGTCTTTTCTAGCGAAGATGATGTGATGGCTAAATACTTGAGTCAATGTTTCGATGATGGATATTTCCAAGTAAAATTGATTTTCTTCACAATTATTTTTGCGACTGTAATCAATTTATTGATGCATTTATAACCATTTTAAGATGATATCATTCATGCATTGAAACAAATGTTATTAGAATTAAGCAAAATCTTACTATCTTTATTTCTGATGGATTTACGATTCCTCCAATTTAAATTATGTTGCATAAGGAGAAATGATTTCAATAATTTAAAGGCATGGCCCGATGATGATATTAAATGTCGTGACTGAAGTATTCCCAATAATTTGTTTCAACAGCAGGATGAATTGATAAGTGAACTTCAAAAGCCATTCGGGGATAATGGTGGCTGCTTTACTTGGCTCAAACATATTGTCTCCATCATATATCTATGTAATTTCTACTCCTATTATAGTCTTTTCGTAAGGTCGATTAAAGAACGTGTATAGTTCTTTAATGATTGCAATAGATTGAGCAAGTAGTTTCGGTTAAGATGCCGCGTATTCGTTAAATTTTGATAAGAAAACAGCAACTTCGTTGAATATTCTCCGACAATAGATTAGGCAAAATAATCTAGTTAGAAAAGTGTTTTCGCATCGGGTTATGTAGTTAATGATTTCAGTGTAGATGTTGTTTATCTTGAAGACCCGGCTATTTTCTTCAGGCTGCAAGCATTAATTGATGTATTTGATTAAGTTTTAGAATATATTACTGAGACCATCTAAATGCCCTCTATATTCAAAGGCAATCATCACAATAAATACTCCAATCAGTTAATCCCTGAGCTTATCCATAGCGGCAAACCATTGTAAATCTTCACTGGATAAATTATTGCTGTTTGCCAATTAAAAAGACGAAAGAAGGAGGTTCATGTATATGATGCTCTCATTCCATCTTTGCAATTGAGTTTTAGGATCCCCTCGGCTAAAAAACTAGCCTTCCTTCTTATTTAAAGTTTTCATGATTAATCCATTTTGATTAGAGCAGCTTTTTTTTGTTTTTGCATCTGCCTTCAATCGTAACATCAGTGAGGTCTCATTGGCAATTTGAACAAGTTGTTGAATTTTTAAATCTTATGTCGTCGAAGAACTGGAATTGGTACTAGAGAAGGAGGATTAGCTGTCTTTGTCTTTTTTCAATTTGTTTTTGATGGCCAAACAAAATGAGAAGGCAACATATGGATTGTCAATGACCTTCAAAAGCTGAGGATAGTTGAGGGGATCTGTGAGAATGGTTGAAATGTTGCCAATAAAGTCCTGGTTGGAGCAAGTCAAACTGATGGTGCAAATTTCGATGAGGTTCTCCTCAGAAATCATTCCTTGCTTAATAAAGTATATAGCAGTATAACTTTGTCAAAGCATATCAGTCAATTTAGTCAATTTGTAAGCCAATAGTCAATTAAATATATTGTTATTTTTTATGGCATGAAAGTTAAGATTGCTAAACAATAGCTTTAGTTAAGGTTAACTCTAATCATATTTATAAATTTGGTACTATTATAAGGGTGAAACCAATTACAATATTTGTATTATAAATTGATTAGTGAAATTAGCATGAAGCCAAATGAGCAAGAGCCCCTTCATTTTTATGGGTCGGACTATGAAACAGCTAAAACCACCATCGGTAAGAACAAACAAATCAATCCGATGAATCTCATTCCTCCGCAAAACGTTTCCAAAAATTAATCAAATAATCAAAATGCGAATTAATTCTAAGGAAACTTTTATAATGATCATCTACGTCCGGAATAATCATCAGTCAAGAGTAAGCGTATCATCAAACTCGATAAAAGGACAAATTACAAAACAAAGATGTGTCCACATGGAAGAGAATGTCGGCATCCTATAACTTGTAATTACGCTCATTCATCAAAAGAACTCAGAAAACCTTTCATGAAGAGAACAACTCCCTGTACGCTGTATCAGGCGGGGCAGTGCCAGTTAGGCTCGGCCTGCAGAAACTATCATGGAAATATGGACCTCAAGAAGAAGAACTATAAGTATAAGGTTGAAATATGCAAGGATTTCCTGAATGGCAAGTGCATGCTGGGGCCTGTTTGCATTCACATCCATTAACTTCCTCCGTAAATGGGAAAATAAGAAGAAAATTAAGAGGAAATTAACGATGATTTAATTTAGGCAGTGATTCAATCGAAACAAAACCACCAAAATACAGCTGATGATCAAGAGCCTGCTTTTGGGATAATTATAAAAAATGCAGTCAAAAAATAAATTATTGAAGTGGTTGAATAGGTAATCGGCAAGTAATAGATAGTCGAGGATGGCTTTAGCTTTACCTTCAATTTTAGTCAATGATAGTTATTCGCACACATGGATAGTTTTATCATTATTGAGACCATCATAAAATTAATGATTACTTTCTGTAGGTTTAATGGAATTAGAATTTTAGCTGATTTGCCATTCTTCCCAGTTGACTTTCCGCCCCATTGTAGAGGATACAGTTTTAGTAGACTTGTAGCAGATCGTTCTTGAATTCTTCATCGCTTTCATAGCAGTTGAACTGCAACTTAGTTTTGATGGTGCTAAAATCCATGGGTTTCGACACATGCTGTAAATAATCAACATAGATATTCGTGTCGACTGGATTGCAAAAGATAGCAAGATCTGTATAAAATACAATATACCCGATCTTTTAAGGTAAGCGTTGATGATCTTGTTTGCTACTTTGATAAATCTCTTTTCGTGTTTGGCATCCACATTCTAGAGGAGGTCAGGATTGTTCATGTAAGAAAAGAGTTTAGCGTGGATTTCATTTTATCTGGCAAACTATTATAGTTCACTCATCGTTATTTCACGAGCTGCACCTTATTCATTTGTAAAGGCAAGCACATATTCTGCTCGAACTACTTATTTCTTTTTCTTATTTTTACCACCCTAAGGACCCTACGATTTACTCTACTTTTCCTTGTTTCTTTTATGCTGCTATTTCAAACTCAGCAGATACTCTACAACTGCAGTTCTCTTGTTGTCTCTTGCGAAGTGAAGTGGTGTCTTCTTTATCTTATCTACATGGTCATACTGGCATCCTCTATTAATCAAAAATTTGCACATTTAGAGATGTCCTTCCGTGGCTGCAAAAAATAGACAAGTCTAAAGATAGTCATCTAGGTGATTAATATTGACTCCAAATTTTAGCAAGAGTTCTGCAACTTTCAGTCTTCCAAACCTGGCCGCCCAATACAAGGGATTTTGATTATATACATCAACTTCATTCAGATTATAGTTGTAAGACTGGAGTAATCTTTCAATGATCTTGGCCTTACCTAAATAGCTGAAATAATACCATCTCTTGCCAAGAAAAAGATAATTGTTTGCTTATTCTCATCTTTGTGAAGAGGATTAGCTCCCTTTTCAATCAGCAGATTTATGATGGCGAGGGCTGCTTATTCGTTTTGAATTTTGGTGGCATGGAAAAGGGAGTTGAATTGATCGATGTCAATTTGGTTGACTAACTCCCTTGCATTGACTGCTAATTGCAATATGCGTTTAATCTCCTCAATGTCGCTGAATAATATTGAGTGTACACACTAAGGATGGCCTTTACTAATGCATCCATTTGCAGCTATATTGATAATATATAAGATTATTTGGTTATATTGATTATGTCATCAATTGATTTCGTCAACTAGTTGGCCGTAGTTGTCTTTTTTATTGATTTTTGGGGTGGTTAGTTCCTATCGTAGCTATCGACGCGCGGTTGAATTGGCTTATTATCTTTAGATATGGCTCATTTAAACAGCTTATTTAACTTCCACCTCCTGTTTATCCTTTCTGATATAACAAAAGTAGACGGCAAGTCCAACCAAAAAGACTGCTGTGATGACCAATACGATGGCCAAAAGGGCTGTCATCCCTTCCTCTTCTTATTATTCTCTGGGATCGATCGAATGAAAAGTGGTATCATAATAGTAGGAAAACTTTTGAGAATTAGCTTTCATTTCTATCCTTCCAGTGATATTGAATTTGGCAGGCAATTCAGAGCTATCAACTTTAAAAATAGGACCATCCTTTCTCTTGTGAAACTATGACATATTACTGTAGTAAAATGTCATGTTTTTAGTCACCGGAATTATTGAGATGACTTCTTGTTTGGCGTTCCGATTAATCTTTGATTCATGGTAGTCCGGACATCGGGAAAGGATGTCCAATGGAATTTTGGAGGCTTCAGAATAATTGGTTAAATCGAGGATGCTGATGAAATAGTTAATCGTAATATTGACTTGTGTTACCTCTTTATTTGTACTCACAATTTCAGGCACTTAAATTTTAATATGGTTATTATCATTGTGGTCTCTGAATATTTTAATAATCTTGTTAGTCTTTAGCTACCAAGTATTGGCGAGGAGTTTATCAAAACTGCCCATGTTTTGGAACCGAATCGTATAGGCATTGAGGAGCTCATTTAAATAGATAACATTCTTAACGCCGAAGTAGAAGTACCCCTCATTGACTGACAGCTTGGCGAAAATACTGTCTTTGTTCTTTTGATAGTCCACCAAGTCGGTAAATCTGCCCATTTAGGAATCAGTAAATGAGGAAGATCCTACTAACACCTTTTAGTTGTTTGCCGTCGGACTGCAGGTGGTTAATTCTATCATCACATTCTAGTTGAACCCTTCCTCCACTATCTCATACATGTCATAGCTATTCTCGTTGTTTTGAGTTAAGGTATAGTCCTAAATGAGGTGCTACATTTCTGGATCGTTAATCAAGACATAGTACTCGGTATTGAGAATACTAACGTTAGGGCTGTGAAAGCAAATCGTATAATTTTGACTTGGTACAAATTAGAGGGTTAATCGATGGGTGGTCTTGAATAGATGAACTACTGACGATCTGATGGCTGCATCTTTGATAAAAGCTCTATACAACAGTCCAAAGCTATCGCTAGCCTCTCGCATGACAAAATCGACTAAAATGTCCTTCTGCCCCACTAGCAAAGGAGTTTCATAATAGTAGCAATTAATTTAATGTTTGGTGACGAAAGCATCATAAGCAATAATACCTTCATACAGTCTTTTATATCCATAAATATCGTTCTATTCGTAGAGAATATTAATTGAAATGTCCGACTAGCCATTGTTGTTTATTGTTAGCGAGTATTGCTCTAGATCACTTGAAATGGCATTGATGTAAATCCAAGGCGATGATTGATTAGTAATATAAGTGTTTATCACTTTGGTATTGTTGAAATTCTTGTTTATTGTCACTCGAGGGTATTAAGAAGTGGTGGTGAGGAATAAGGCAATGGATCCTGTCGAATAAATTTAATAAGACATTATTGCGCCTGCTGCTATACTTTGTCTATGCTACTGATTATGATTTAGCACAATGGGAGCATCTTTACGTATGAGTAGATTTACAGCCTTGCTTTTGGTGATAATGCAAATTATATATATTTTGTATGCCTCTGCCTATTAAATAAAAAGGTTAGAATTGTTGACTGCCATTGCGGTATGATTGATGATAGTTGGAGGAATCAAGCCTGCCTGCTAACTAATCTTGTTAACTAATATATAATCAATATTCTAGAATAAGCTACCAGTTTGAACTTAGATATTAAATCCATTTGCCTTGCTGTATTCGCTCCGGTACACAACTGTTACAACATTATTTGTAGTTTATAAATTATAATATTTGTTTTGCGAAACTGTTTAAAAGGGAGAATTTGTTAGAGCAACTCTAAATTTGCAGGAAGTCTCAGAGAGCACAGTGAAATTAATCCAATTCTATTTCATCTTTACGATGGCGTCGTCGTAGGTGGGAATGGAAAAGGTGGGATCTTTAACGTTCTCTCCCACAAATAGTTTAGGATGGCAGTTCGATAGAGGTTCAATGTTAATTCTATAATCTAGATAAGATTGTGATGCGTTTTTTAATTTATGAGTGAAATAAGTCATGCTAAACCTTTCCTCGATTTCGTATGGTATGTTCAGAGGCATCAAGTACTGGTAAGTATTAGATGACACAAATCCTATTCCTCCCTTCAGATAATTCATATTGTACTCCACATTCAAATTGGGGTAGAGAGAGAGCGCAACTACACATAAGCTGTTTCTATTCCTACAGTCCTTTGCTTTCAACAAATCATTTTCAATTTGAATAATGTGAACATTTCGTAGAGGATTGCCTGTTGATTTTACTTCATATTTGGCATAGGTTGGGAAATCATATGAGATTATGTTGGTTTTACTTTCATGAATTTCCACGATATTATAGTAAGCGTCTAACTGAAGAGCTTCAGAGTAGATGAGAATCGAATTTATTTCAGACCATGCTCTGATCGTAAAGATACATTTTTTAGGATAATTTCCGAACGTGATGGGAGAAGTCGACCAATGAATGTCTTGAATACCAGAAGACTCAAGGAAAAGACTCATTTATCCACCATTGGAAAGACTCGCATTAATTTTAACAGAGCAGGGATATTGCGAGCAATTCAAAGTGATAAAACTATTTGAAGCCTTATTTGATTAATTTCCATATTCCGATATGACTCCTCTTCCTTGATGAATGACTTTAGACTTCTATTCGAGTTGGACAGTCACAACCTCATAGCATATATCAAGGCATCCAAAGAGTAACGGATTTTTATCATTAAGTATATACTCTCCACTGTTGACATAAACGCTGAATTTGAAGTTATCAACTGAGTCACCATTGGAAATGTTGAAATACACTACTTTGTTGTTGAATTATTTGGGAAGGTCAGTCGAACATGTTTGATTCAGCGGAAGGGTGTAGCCATATTTAATACATTTTGGATTGCCAGTTACAGATATTTTATAGGGGATAATATGAGATGAAAAAGTCAATAACTCATAGGGGTGGTCTTGACCCAACTAAAAATAATTTTGAGTGCCATCGACGAGTTTGGTATATTTGGCAGGAATATCAGTATCTACATTTAGAGTGTATTGTATATAATACATGGCTGATTAATATCCCTTGACGCTTAAATAGATCATTTCCGTGGTTTAGTTAATTAAATATCTCGAATTTCCAGTCCAAGCGTAGACAATATCACTTTTATTTTCCAGAAAGACTTCATAGCTTGGATTGGGAATGGTAAGAGATGTCAGCAGGACTACTTCTCCATTTACCTCTGTGATCTTAATAGCTATCTATGATAAATTTTTAATTTTGATCTTCTGCTCCTCTGATATTTTTGTTAGATTTATAGTATAGTATTGGTATTCATTTTCTGATATTTATTATAGGTAAATTTCAGAAGGATTGATTGGAAAGACAGGGATAACGGCCCGTTTAAGCAGAATTTCAAATTATAGTTTACCTCTTTGCTTGGAGTTGTTAAAATTAGACACTTTGACATTATAAGTCAAATTGCTTTTGGGGGTAAATTGCAATATCCCAGTAATTTCACCAAGACTACTTGCAATCATTTTACATTTATCCCTGTTTTTCTTCTTCTGACACTCCTAAATTTAAAAGAGAAGGGATCCTTCACTCTTATCGGTGATTTGATGATAATTTAACTTGGCCTCGTCAATTGATTCATACAATTCGATCTCATAAGTTCTACTATCCTAGCTACTAATA
>Ga0302186_10001513_pt1 | contig 19177 bp, 18 predicted proteins | sample II_Bog_E1_2_FD_198782 | JGI IMG/M metagenome (GOLD analysis project Ga0302186, IMG submission 198782) | Peat permafrost microbial communities from Stordalen Mire near Abisko, Sweden - II_Bog_E1_1 | ecosystem: Environmental > Terrestrial > Soil > Wetlands > Peat | place: Sweden: Abisko...
ATATTTCTCCTAAATTTTATGGGAACAGTTTTCAGACATTTTAAGTTTTTTTTGCTTTGAATTAAAAAAATTTATTAAATAAAAAAACATAAATATTTCTTAAAAATGCTCAGAAGATTTTCTCTCAATAAAACTGTGTTCCCAAAGACCCCGTCATTTTTGACAACTCATCGCTTCTTCCAGTCGGAAATTTCCCAATTTGCGCAGAAAGCCTTTTACGAAGAAACCAAAAAACTTGATGAAGAGGCGACTTTACGAGTTCTGATGGAAAACCTCAATAGAATCTATATTTTTGACCAAAAAGCTATAAGGGCTCGATCTTACTTGCAAGAGAATTTCCTGAAGCTCAGTCTAAATGCCAAGACCCCTTTGAAAGATATCTTAGAACATTATCAAGCAAAGAATCGGTTTGGTTTTGATGAGGAGATCCTAACTTTGAGCATTGATTATCTGGCTAGAACTTTCAAATCTTTGGGCAAAATGCGAGTGTCTGAAGATTGGAAGGTTGCCATTGATTTTGTTTTTGATAAACTGTTTTTTAGCTTGAGGATCTGCATTTAAACTCTCGATTTTGCGATTTGGTGGAGGAAATCAAATATGGATTAAAAGAAGGAGTGATTTTTGATTTTGGAAAAATCGCAAAGGTTTTTTTAAAAATTTTGATTTTTCTTTAAATTTGCTATTTTTTTTGTTTTTTCTTAGGTCTTTTCTTCCCTCGTAAGTCTTGAATATAAGGATTTAGATTTGCAGATTTTATGCCTAGAGAAGGTTTTTTTTTTTGTTTAAAAATAAAAGATATATTTATAAAATTTAGATTATGAGAGCTCTTAAAGGAGATAAGGAGGATTTCAAGCTGAATTTAAGCGACCCTTTCAAAAATTACCAATCTTTCAAGAAACATTATTACCAGAATTTCATGGATCTTGATTCTATCTTGCAAAATAACGAGTTTGTAGGGAAACTTAATGCGTTTTTGCAACTTGAAAACTCTGAGGAGATTGAAAATGAAAAAACCAGCAATATTGCGAAATTCAGTCAAACGAGAGATATTATCACTGCTTTGTTGGAGAATTTGAATGAAATGATTGGGAAAAATGAATCAAATTTCAAAAGAATCATTCAAGGAATCATGGGCATCAGATCACAATATAGGAAAATAAAGAAAGTGAAAGATAACATGGAAACCATAAAGGAAAATGCCAATGTTCATACGGTGTTCTTTGATTTGGAAGAAAAACTGCTTAATGTTGGAATGCTCTCAATTCAAGATATTAAGAGTCCTTGTGGTAATTGTTTTTTTTTTTATTTGATATCATATATATTTTTTGTATTATTGAATAAAAATGGTTATTTGTGAAAAATTTATATATTGTAATTTAAGTTTTACGTTATTATTATATGTACATTTAAAAACTTGTTTTAAATATACATATTATATGAAATTGTGTGAACTTTTTTAAAATTACAAATTTTGTCTATAAATTTTTTGGTAAAATATTATTATTTGTCAAATTTGTTAACATAATGTCAACTTTATAATACATATTAATAAATATGTGTATTGTTATATTATAACATCTATTTAAAAATTTGTTTTATAATATAAAATTGTTGAAGAATTAACTTATATGTATTTTCCTTTAGAATTTGAACCCACTGAAATGGAGGAACTAACCAGTGTCACCAAGATTTTTGAAGAATTCATTAAAGAATATTATCCAGAATCCACCAATTTTTTCCCAATTTTGATGGATGGCACGCAAAACCCACAAAAAATTGAACAAGTTGACAAATCAGTCAATGCTGAAAAGAGCAAAATAAAAATTGAAGATTATTTGAAAAAAGAAAGAGCGATAAAAATGACAGAAATAGCTGAAACTCTCAGCTACTTATCAGAAATAGCCAGATTGCCGGTTTTGGAAACGAAAAATAGGGATTATATAGCTGAAAAATGGAAAAATTTGTTCGAAGATAAAGAAATGCCTCATGAAATAAAGAGTTTATTGAGCGGTTTATCAATTTTTCCATCATTTGTTCTTAAAATAAGAATTCTTTTATAAGAATACCATGAAATGCCGAAGGATTATAATTGTGATAAGCTCTTTTCACCTATTTATCTGATATCCCTGAAATATTTCAAAGAGCTGTTTCCTGAAATTCAAAGAGTATTTTCCCTTTTTTATTAAAACAAAAACATTTTTTAGGTTGTTTCCCAAACAAAAACATCACTTAAAGAATTGATTTACCTCAATCAAGCATATTCCAACATGGGACTGGATGAAAAATCCAACTATTTCCTTCAACTTATCACCAAGGATCTCTCTCCAGAGTTGCTTTCTTTCACACATTCAGAATATAAGGCCTTTCTACATTCAATTTTAAACGCCTTCAGTCAAAACAACAACATTAAAGACCCCCTAATTAAATATATTGAAGAAAATTTATCAGAATTTGATTTAGAATCCTCATCTCTTTCATTCCTGGCCCTCACCAGCTATAAACTCAATGAATCAGCAGCTTTTCTACCGGATTTATTCGCCAAATTGAAATCATGTGTTGAGGGAGAACAAGTTTTACACCGATTTTCAATCAATCTGGCGAATAATATATATGATGTAAAAATGCTGATAGATTCCAAACAATTGACTATTCCAGGGGTCAATGATGAAATTTTGCAAAACATCACGAAGGATTTCTCCGGATTCGAAAAAATGAACAATAATGTAGGGGATAACTTCCCACAAAGGAACCCTGTGTTAACAGATTTTTTGAAATTGTTGCAAAAGAACAACGAAAATGAGAACATCTATTATGAGTTGCAAGAATTGGAGTTCCAAAATTTGAACCGAAACTACAAGCCACATTTGTTCACGAGAAAACAAGAAAAAAACAATCAATTAAGAAACGCGATGTTTTTCCTTGATAGCAACAACAACCCTCTGGAAGGCAATAATCTCAAAGAAATTTGGAAGCTCAGATTTTCCTTCATTGAAAAAATGTTCGCCAATATGAAATGTCATTGGGTCCCCAGCAATTTGCTTTATGAGATCAATGAACAAAATCAGGAAATTAAACTCAAAGCCCCAGAAGTTTTGAATTCGCTTGTCGAGAAAATCATCAACAGTGAAAAAGGAGTCGATTATTTGGTTCCAATTCGAGAATTTTCACAATTATTGACGACATTTTTCGAGGAAAACAAATCAAAATTTCTAAATTTCAGAAACAATGCGGTGATTTTGAAAATCACTTCAAATTTATCAGAGATATTCCATCTTTCACAAAAAATCAATTTCATAACCTTTGAAACAGTGTCAATACATTATTTCGAACAAATAAAAACCCTCATCTTAGAGATTAATCAAACATCTCAACTTCTCGACAAATCAATAAAAAAAAGCCTTTTGAAGCTAATCAACAACAAATTCAAAAAGAAGTTTTCGAGTCTTCGTAGATTCTATAAATTTCTGACAAAAAACCTCACAAAATCACTTTCTTCGTCAACTCTCTTGAAAGAAATACCATCAATTTTGAAGGAAAACCAATGGATTGGAAAGAGATTGACAAATGAGTTGATTGGCCAGACAGAAACTGCGAAAAACATCAACTATGAACTGATCGATCTCGGGTTTTATAATGACCATTCGTATCATCATTATCAACAATGGAAGATGCTATATCAACAATTAACTGATAATAATTTGTTATTTGTGGGGCCAAAGGTGTTTTCCAACGTATTGTTTGCTTCGAATGCAAATAGTAAAGTCAGTGATATGGTAGGAGCCATACCTGACCCATTGAAAATGCGCAATGTCATTAAGCCATTGAGTTATAAGCTAAATTGGGAAAGGGAATTTTATCAATTGGGTTCTAAAATGATGAACACCGAGGATAAATATGATAATTTGGCTAGTCAATGTCAGGATAAGATCAATAAGGAAATGGAATTTATAGTGAATTTGCAAAATTTGAAATATGTTCTAAAGAAGAATTTGTCAGTCGATGAAATAGGACAAATGCTTGTGGATTTCAAATTTGTGGATGAATTGATAGAAGAACATTTGGAAAAACATCAGCAGAAATTTGAGGTATATGGAAGGAAGCTAAAAAGAAAGGGGAAAGACTTCTTGAAATATTTGAACCATCAATTCAAAGGGACTTATACCAATGATTACACGAAATTTATGTTGAAAGTCTCATTGCGAAGAGATAGTTTGAAGGAAATGGTGAAAATGAGGAATAGTTTGAAGATTTACAAGGTAAATAAAAAATGGAAGTTTAAAAAAGAGTTTGGTTTTTTCACAGGATTACAAAGAAGGGAAAATCGATTTGCAGACATTGAAGAATTTCAAGGACAAGTTGGATAGAAACATAAAGAGACATATCCAAGAAATTGAGGCAGAATCATCAGAATTTCCAATTGCATCTTCAGAATGTAAATTTTTTTTCGACTTTTTATCTAATAATTTGAATGAAATATAAATCGAATGAATGATAAAAGCGAAAAAATATATTGATTATGAATATGACAAAGAAGAAATATTCAAAAATATCGGTGTGAATCATGCCAACAAGGAACATGAATTGGTAATTAAAACAATCTAAAAATGAAAAAAAATAATTAATTTTCTTAGGATTTCATCAGATCGAATGGAAACTACCAAAAATACCTTGTCATAGAAAAGAGAAAAGCTGAGTCGAAATTAATCAAAACACGAATTCTCAAAAAGCTTCATGAAAATTTAACCCTCACGGAAAACGAACAATTATATTTACAAGCTTGGAAATCAAATAAACTACCAAGGAACTTATTGAAGGCAACCAAAAGATCTATAGGTAGTTTGCAACAGAGTGACAAGGAAATTTTGGCGAAAATCACATGTGCTTCCTTTGCTGGTTCTGTTGAATTCCCACTTAGTGATTTAATTTTAGAATTTTCATTGTTTTTTGATGAAAAGTTTGTCAATGAGGTAATTAAAAGAATATCTTCAATAGTAATAATTATAAATAATAGGTTGAATGGAGGATGAAATCGAAAAATTTGCAAAAAAAATGGAATATTGATACAAATGTCTTATTGCCATGTTATCAAAACAAAGAAAATAGCTACCTTTTGCATTTATATGACAACCATTTATTTAATGTTGCCGGCGAATTTTCTCAAGAAGAGAAAGATTTGATTGTCGATATGGTCAAACTTTTAAGGAACAAAACGAAAGCCGATAGACAAAAATTCGAAGATTTTGAAAAAGATATCAGAAACTTCGCTCAGTTGACAAACCCTTTCAAAAACAGATATCAATTATTCCATAAATGTTTGAAAAATAAAGCTTTTTTTGAAAAAACAACTTATTATTTTTAAATAAGGGATATGTCAAAAGGAAGAAGAATTAAAGAATAAGGTCTATTCAGCTACTTCTTATCAAAATCAGGAAAAGGAAACAAAAGAAGTTTGGGCTAAAATTTTCCAGAAGAAATATGAAGAGACCAATTCAGAAGATTTGCATTCATTTATCCAAAATTTCGTTGAAAGATTCTACATTTTGAAGAAGTATATGCCTCATTCTTTCAATAATATTGTGAAATACACGTTTGAACACCCTCAGCTCAAAAATGTTGACCGAGAGGTTGGTGTTTTGATAAATTTTGTTGATTTAAAATTTTCGAAAATTTAGATCCTCATTACATTTTTGGAGATTTTTGATTTGGACATAAAGTTGGATTGCAAAGAAATAGAAAACTATTTGCAGAAAATGAAGCCTGACTCAAATCATATTTTCAATGAACAAACCTTCAAACAAAGACTGAGCAACTCCTCTATTCCGTTTATGGACTTATTAATTGAAAAGATTAATAGTAAATGATAATGAAAAAAAATTCAAACAACAAAACCAATATAAAAAATTTATTTTAAAACCGAAAAAATATGTTTTTCTTCTTTAAATTGTTCCCATATTATAAAATTTCATGAAATGAAAATTAGACTGTTTTTTATATAAATTTACCATGTCTTTTTCTCTAAAAAATTTTTTGGATTAAATTTCAAAATAAATCCAATATTTTTGAGTCTATATTAAATAAACAGAATCCTTCTCACCCTAAAAAACACTGAAAATGCTGTTTTTCTTTAAAATTTATATTAATTAAATTAACCACTGCTAAACTATGTCATAGATTTTGATTTTGGTAAGAAATGAATGATTAGTTTTTAAAATTTAATGAGTTAAACATTAAAATTTAAATTATAATTTTGAAGATTGTTATAAATTTAATTAAATTTATTATTTTTTAAAATTGGTATCGCTTGTTCTTTTTTCTGTTTCAAATTTATAGAGTTTGTAATTGCCTAAAAAATTTAAAACTAAGTTTTCATAATTAAATTGAAAAAATTCTAAATTTAAATTATGGACCTTCGAAGTGGCAAAAAATCAACTCTCCCACCATTAAAACCAAAAAAAACAACCAGTCCAGCTTTTTTAGATGATAATGCACGACCAAAGTCAATGGAATCAACTTCAAAACGACTGAAGAAATCCAATGCCAAAAAAACGGAAATTATTGAAAAAAAGCCTCTAAAAACCGATAAAGAGGAAATTCCATATATCGGGGCATCAGATTTTAAATTTTTAAGAGAAAAAGGCATCATTGTAGATAAAACAGAATTTATTTGTGAGTTTCTTGAACGTCCTTTTTATGGCATTGCTGTACTATTTCCAAGACGATTTGGAAAAAGCACCAATTTAGATATGGTGAAGACATTTCTTGAAGTGGAAATGGATGAATATGGTGGAAACCTAGAAGACAGATATAAAACAACTCCAAATTATTTCTTGGGAGGCAAAACCAAAGATGGCAAAAAGTCATTAGAGCCATTAGCCATTTCAAAACACAAAGAAATTGTTGAAAAATATATGGGAAAATTCCCAACCATATATATTGACTTCAAACAAGTTCGCAGCGGAAATGATTTCGAAACAATGAAAACTGCTTTAAATATTTGCATTTTTCGTGAATATAAGCGTCATTCATATTTAAAACATTCTCCAAAATTGAGTGATAGAGGAAAAACATTTTTCAAACAAATTATTAAATCAAGAAAAATCCCAAATAATGATCTTCCAATGTCACTGAACTTATTGTCTGAATTACTTTCAACACACTGGAACAGGAAGGTCTTTGTCTTTATTGACGACTATGATGCTCCTATTAATTATATCTTGGGAAATGAAGATTTCAAAAAAATTTGCATAGAAGATGTGATTCAAATGTTTTATGAAGTATTCTCAAATCTTTTAAAAACAAATGATTCCAATATTGAAAAAGCCTTCATTACTGGAATATTGCATATTTAACAAGCTGGTTTTTTATCTGACGTGAATAATATCATAAAATTAACTTCTCGAGACCCACATTTTGCAAGCATATATTATGGGTTTACTCCAGAAGAAATAGAAATCCTATTAAAAAAATCTGGAATTGCTTTAAAATTTTTAGATGAAATGACAAGATGGTACAATGGATATTTGTTTTGGAAAGCCAAAATCTATAATCCATGGGCGATTATCAATTGCATTTCAAGTCTTGTGAAAAACAAAGGAAATGCAATTTTAGAAGAGGGCTCATTTCAAAATTATTGGGGTCAAACAGGAAGTTTGGAAATATGCATAAATTTGTTCAGAGCTGTTGATATCCAACATCAAATAAAACAGCTTATCAACAATGAAAAACTAGATTATCCTGATATCCAGATATCTAAACAATATTATCAAGAAATAATTGAATTATCCAGAAATAAGTCAGTTAATTTTGAGAGCTCTGCTGGCCTCGCGTTATCTAATATGTTTTTACAACTGCTATTTCACTCAGGATATTTAACTTTAACTTCAAAAGGGGAAATTAAAATTCCAAATAAAGAAATTAGGGAAGAGTTTTCTTTGAGGTTGAGATCATTTTTTGAAGCCACATTTAAGATTGACTTTAGACAATCCGCAAAATGTTTGGCCAAATTGTTCGAGCCAAGAAATCAAAAAGTGGAGAAATGTCAAGAAATTTTGGCAGAGTTTTGTGAAAGGTTTGATGAAATTCTCGAACTTTGTCCTCCATTCCTTGATATCAAAGAGAAAAATTCAGAATTTGGAATACATCCAAATGAAGACATCCAAATTATAGATCGAAAATATATTCAAGGATTGCCAGACTATCTGGATATCAACAAAAGAATCTTGATAGGATTAAATATCACAAAAGAAAAGAAAAGTGAATTTGCATTGCAACTTGATTTACTTGAATGAATTCGAAAGAAAAATGTGAAGGTTGTATTAATATAAATAAATCAAAGAAGCAAAAAATAAAATTTAAACAAAAATTATTTTGTTAAGTCTCAAACCTTTTCCATTGAAAAAAGAAAGTTGATTTTTTTGTTTTCGAAATCCCAAAAGGATAGTTACAAAAAAAGATGACTTTATAGGTGCATTTTATGAAAAAAATTTGTTTTTAGTTTAAAAAATTCATTTCAAGCGAATTAAAAAAGATGAATTCGTATTTTAATAATTAGATAATACCATATTATCAAATGAGCCTCTTAGAAAAACGCAAGAATCCCTCAATAGAAGTAGAATATGAAAGAATTGAAGAATGTGAAGTTGGCAGTGTCGGTAATGTAATGAAAAAGAAATTAAAAGTCGAACCTTCGATCAAAATCGTGCATCCAACTAATGCTGAATTGATAGCAACAATGAAAATGGCTTCTTTGGCATTTGATCCTAAAATTCTGGATCAAAACACTCTTCTTCCAAAGGCAGTCACATACAACAAATTAATCTCTCATAGATACCCTTTGATTGATGGAAACCTTTATTTAATGAAATCCACAACAAATTACAATATTATCAAAAACTTTTTGCTTGCACCTGAAACATTTGAAGATCAATCACCCATCTTTATCAGGGGTCCATCAGGAGTGGGAAAATCTTATTCTCTTATTCATTTAGTTCTAGAATTCAAAAAGTCCCAGAGAGACCATTTTTGAATTCTTCATCTGATTTTATTTGAAGATTATGTGGCTACATTCGGGAAATATTTCGCTTCTGATTTTATTTATTGTTTTTATCAAGATTTTAAAGATGATGATTTTCCAAAACCTCCCAGTTCATTCAAATATGAAGAAAATCGAACGAAATTAGAGAATTGGTATAATTTTTTGAAGAAAGAAACTCTTATTCCGAAGGAATTTTTATATGATGTGAACACATTTTTACAAGCCAAGAATATCAAACTCATCTTAATTTTAGACCAAGACAACATCCTTCAGAAATCCAACCCCCCTAATGATCATTTTTTAGTTCTGCTAAAGATTTGCCAATTTGTTGATTTAGCAATTATTTCTGCCTCAAATAGCAACGAAGGATTTAAACAGCTTTCAAATGATCAGAGGGTTCTGACTTTGAATCATGGATTTTCAAAAGATGAATGTAAAACCTATATCACAGAGATGAAACAATTGATGAAAATTGAATTCGATATTCCCCAAAATGATCTTTTTCAATTAACAGGTGGAAACGGATATTTGTTAAATAGGTTTATGACAATTTATGGAAATAATTTTGAAGAGAAATTTAATAACTATTATCCTAAAATGTGTGGCGAAATCAGTCAAAAAATTGAGAAATTCAAGCGTGATAAATTAAAAGATTTGGGACAAGACAAAGATCGATGGTTTGAAATCGTTTTGAAATTTTTAATCCATTTAAACGTCAATAAATACCCGTTTCCATATGAATTCAATCAGGACATTGATCAAAATTGCACTTATCTTGAAAACCAATTCCTTAAAGGTGTTTCTCCATTGACAACAAAAATTTTCTTTGAGCGTTATCTAAAAGAAATGGAAATGTATGGTAAAGAATTAAACAAAGTTGAGAATTTGTATGATCAGATGGTCGTCGAAAATATTACTACAGTCAGAGATGTATTATTTGAAAGGTATATTCTCTTTAAATTATGGGAGACAGAAAAAAACGAATTTAACTTAAAATGCTATTATTCTTTAAACCAAATACTCGTCAAAAAATTTCATTTGAATTCAAGAAAAATGTTCACCAATAAATATGAATTAAAGCAAATAATTGTTGAGAACAAGGACAAAATGTTGTTAATAATACCACATAGTTATTGCAATAGATATTTTGACTTTCTCATCCTTAACCAATTCCAGAATAAAGACACATTGTATATGTTTCAAATAACAACAAATCTCATGACCCATAAAAGTTCAGATATTGATTTTTTTGATAATAATCATTCAAAGAAAGATAACAAATGGAAATTTTGTTTCCCAGAGAAAGACATTCAATTTGTTTGGATTTCTTTGAATGATGATTTGACAGATCCTGCACTTTGGCAGAAGGTGAAAAGGGGAAGTTGGATAATCAAATTTAATAAAGCGGATCTTCCTAATAAAAATCAACTGAATTAATTGAAAAAAAACTTTGTTTTTGGTAGTTTTTATTATGTTGAATTTGTGATCTCAACTATTGTCATTTCTTCTTTAAAAATTGTGAATAATAAAAAATGCATGAACTATTTTGCAGGCCTATATGAAGAAGATTTTTGTAATTTGTAAAAAATTTTCTACATTATTGAAATTAAGAATTTTTTTATTTTTATCTAATTCTCAAAAAAATAAAGTTCCTCCCAGGATTAATTAAAGAAAAGAAAAAATGATTTAAATTTTATCTGTAAAAAAAAATGTCATTTTTTCAATTTTTTTTAATTTTCCTGAAATCATATCTTAACTTCAGTAATGTGCTAGTGGGCCTATTGCTTTCATGGCTCCACCAAAGTCTCTTAAAAAGGCAGCGAAGTTGGGACCAGAAACCGACACGCTAACTGATGCGAACTCTGCAACATTGACATGTATTTCCGCAGGTGATTCTAAATTATTGAGGAACTTTTCCAACAAAGGTGGGATGTCGTTAAGTTTTTTCTTTTCAGGTTCCATATTTCTAACCTTGCTTGGGCTGCACAGATATTTTTTAAAGAGATTGGGTAATTCTTGGGAGCTGTTGAATTTGACATCCATATTGATTCTTCTCAAATATTGCAAGGCAATCAATGGAGGAAGGTTGGCAAGTTCTGGGTCAATCAGATTCGAGAGCTGGTTTTTAAGTGTTTCGCCGAAATTCTTATCCAAGAATAATTTAAGGAAAAACTTACTTTGGTAAAGAACAGCGCTCATAAAACTTTCTCCATTTTGAATCGAATTCGCCAAATCAGCAAAAGTTCTGTTAATTTCACAGCTAACCTCCACCTTATTGCTTTGTTCTTCAGCCAAAGCCAAGATTCCTAACCCTTCAAGCATCTCCTTAACTTCAGCCACTTTCTCTTGATAAGCCCCAACTGGTGACAAAGTTACCACCAATTTGCCTGGAGCCTTCAGAATCTTCAAACCGAGACTATCTTCACCCAAAGGAATCGGTGATAAAGGCAAAAGTTGATTGAAAGCTTCTTTGACAGCTTCAGCAAGACCGTCTTGATTGTAGGAGGCACAAGTTAAAACAATGACGACACTGTTGTTGGCTGAGATCTCACCTGGAACCAATTGATTCAATTTTTGGACCTGAGCCTGAACTTCTGGCTTGGAAACGACGACATTGACCTTGAAATGAGTCGGAGCGTCACCGACCCAATCATTGCCAAAAGCTACTGAGATTCGGGATTCTTCGTTGTTGACTTCCATGGGACGTGGGGAAGGAAATTTAAAAGGTTTTTTTTTCTTTTGTTTTCTTTTTTATTTATAAATCATATCTGAAAAATTTAAATATTAAATAAAAATTATTTCTTAGTTTTGAAAAAGCCCGATGAATTTATATTGAAATAAATAAAAAATAAACCATCATTATTTTCTGCTCTAAATTAGCTCATAATAAAATAAATTACTTTATTTCTAAACGAATATTAATATATTATTAGAGTGATTCATTAAGGTAAAATTAGTTTACATAAGCAGAAAAAAAACATGTATTTTAATGAATTTTCTTTATTTGTTATATGTTGTATTTTTTTCACCTTAAATTAAATTATTGAATTTGAACAAAACAATAATAACAAAATCGAAAGACTTAATAAAAAGATATGCGTTCCTCTATAAAATTTCTTCAGCTTCTGAAAAAGAACTCCCCATTTTTTAGCCCAATCAAATTCTCTTTTGCCCGAAATTTAAAAATGAAACAATTCGAACCAGAAAATCTTTTAAACAATCCAACAGAAAAAATTAAAGAACAAGAAGATTCAAAACCCAAACCTTCCCTTCAAATAAAACCCTCATCAATTCATAAACTTGAAACTAAAACTAAACCTTTAAAAGATATTAATTCGAAAAATGCCCATTTTGAATCGAAAGGAAAAAATTTCGAAAAAGACAAAAAAAAAGAACAAAAAACAAGAACCAAAGAACCAATTGGAAATTTTAGCAAGAAAAATGAAAATGAAAGCATGGAAAATCTTTTGAAAAATTTCAACGAAACGAAAACAAATTTTGATGTGGTTTTATATTTGAAATTCCTCAATAGCATAATAAAAAACAAAAAAACGCACATCATCACTTCTCAAATGGACATTGATATTAAAAGAAACTTATATAAAGAAATACTTCCAATTCCAGAAGTGAAAGAATGCATTTCCACATTAAAATCGCACATTGTCGAAATGGGAGCTCAGGAAATCACCAATTTCCTCTCACTTTTATCCAAAATCGACTATTATGATGAAGAAATCATATCCTATATTTCCAATCGCATCATTAAAAAGGAAATTGTTTTAAACTCTTTGGCCATCTCCTACTTGATTTGGTCCCTAGCCAAATATAGAATTAAAAACAAAGAGTTATTGGAGGTTTTAGTACAATCATTATTAACTCAACCATCAGTAATTTTTTTGTAAATTATTATGAAATTATTTTTTATTTAGAAATTAAGCCCAAAAAGCCAAGCCAACATTTTTTGGGCTGTGAGTGTTCTCAATTATAAAAATGATGATCTCGTGAAACTGTTAGAAGATGGCATTATGAAAAATTCCCTCAATTTTGATTCAACCGTAAATGAGATTTTTTTTAATGAACTTAAAAAATTCTTTGTAGTGTGTAAATTTGGTGTTCGGGGCTTATTGTAACACCAGAATCCCAAACCATGATGTTTTGGATGCTCTATCAATGAAAATTCTGAATATTGCAGACACGTACACTTTTAGGAATATTGCTAATTGGTTAAATTATTGCGCGATTCTAAACTATCAGAATATGAATTGTTTCAATCTGATTGAAAGAGTGCTAATTAAAAAACTCAAAGCATTGGAATTAAGAGAAGGGCAGAAGAATCTACAGGCAATACAAAGTTTAGAGAAGGAATTAATAGCTCAAGCCAAAAAAGAAGCCAAAAACAAAAAAGTTTCAATTGAAGAAGCGAAAAACTCTGAGATTGAAACTGAAGTGTTGGAGAATTTAATGACTAAAGTGAAGAGTTTAGAGCCAATTGAAAATAATAATGAATCATTAAGTATTTTTAATTAGTTACATTTTGTCATTATTATTTTATAAACAAGATGATGTTTTGACTCCATTCGATGCAAGTCAAATACTCTTAAGTTTTTGCAAAATGAAGATAGTTAAATCGGAACTATTTGAGATTTTGGAGGCATCTTTTGTGAAAATGCTACCTATTGCTAACCCTTCCAGCTTCACAGCCTTTGCTTTTGCGCATTCGTCCCTTTGTACTGAGATGCAGATGAAATTCTATGAAAATAAGAAATTCCTTCTTAGAAGAAGTGTCAAAAACTTGAAGTTTTATTTTCTCTAATTTTTTTTAATTTTCTTCTAGAAAATACAACCAAATGTTCTATGAATTGATGCTGCCTCATATCAAAACCAAGCTAAATGAGTTCAAATTTGAAGAGATTTATTCCATTTTATTAAGTGCATCAAGACCATTGGTGAAAAAAAGAGCTTTATGTCGTGGATTTATCGAAATGTCCATTGCCGCGTTGCCCTTGCTCAAACAAAATTTTGGAAAGCTTCCACAAGAAGGCCTTGAAAAAATGATCTTTCAATATTTTCGTGTTGTTATGAATTTCGTTTTCAAAGAAGAACAAAGGGTTTCATTGGAGAAGAGTTTTGAGGAAATAAATGTTGATATCAAGAAAATTTGCATCCAATATGGATATTTGATACCCCAAAACAGTGAAATTGAATTGAAGAATGATTATGATGAGGAGGAAGAGAAGACTGAAGCTAAAGAAGTGGAATTATTAAAAAAGGATAAAATTAACGATGATGTGAAAAAATAAATTTGTAAAGAAGGAATTTTTTTTTTCTATTGGTCTTTGCAAATTTTTTTAATTCCAGATGATTTTAACCAGAATATTTCTTATTTTTTCATTTTCAATAAACAGAGATTTTTTTCTTTCAGTTTTATAAATGTTGAGATTTAGCGATAAGCCCAAAAAACAAGGAGGTCTCTACAGTCTGAATCTTGGACAAACCGTAAAAACAATCTCTAACCCCTTTAAACTGTCAATTCATCCTTTTCTTAAAATAGAACGGCCCTTTTTTGCCAAAAGACATTATGCTAAGCAACAAACGAAGCATAAAGCTTCTTGCAGGAAATGAGTTAGCACGAAACACTGCGGCATTTCTTTTGAATACAGACACGGACTTTTTTTCAAGGGCGAACACTTTGCTTGAGCCGAAACCGGTGTATGATGACAGGATAAAGGATTTTACGAACTATGATGAAAAGTATAAAAGTCGTTTGAGTGCTGCGATGAATATAACAACAACCAGTGGGTTTCAAAATGTAATGCCTTAAAATATTATGAGTCTCATTGCTTTTTTTCCTTAGAACACCTTAACTAAATTAATAAAAGAACTCGCAGAATATAAGGCATTAATACAACTGTATAAAAATGACTTAAAAGCTATGAATGATGAAGTCAATAGGAGGAATATCGAGAATATCAAGGAAATTCAACCGATGCTCAGGGATTTCCATAAAAAATTGAAAGAAAATTTACATGAGGAAAAAAACGAGAATTATAAATTGCAAAGGGAAATGGAACAACTCAATCGGGAAAAACAACAGATCCAACAACAGATTCTATTTTCACATAAAAGAATCTTTGAGTTGGAGAAATTCGTGGGGATTTTAAATGATAAAAAAAATAAAGGCACGATCGTTCAACAAGCGGATAATAGCCAAATAAATGAAAATAGCGAATTGGAAAATGCAGAATAAAGTTATAAATTATAATGGACTTTTAAAAAAAGTTGTATTTATTTAAAAAAAAAGGATTATTTTAATATTTTCTTCTTTGAAAAATCAAAAAATATTAATTATTTGAAATTAATTTTCGTTTTTAAAAAATTTTTTTTTTGTCCCCAAAATTTCAAAATTTATTTTGAAAAAAAAAAAAAACCAAAAAGACATAAAAAGTAAATAATTAAATAAAATAATTTTCCATTTTAAATTGTTTGCTTAAACGATTTATGTTTTTTTAATGTTTAATTTCTTTCATAATCAAAACTTGAACTGCTGAACTTGCCAATATCTTCACCGAATTCACTCCAAATCCATTATACAGTGACCTAATTCCTTCTCTTTTTACGGTTTTTTGTAAGCAATCGAAAGAATTGTTATAAATCTTCCCTGTTTTCTTATCCATGACTTGTATTCTTCTCCTAATTACCAAAATCTAATTAAATTTTCTTTTCTCTTCAATTACCTGATAGTATCCATGGGATAAACAACACTTTGAGCTAAAAATCCACATAAAGACACTACACCGAAGACATTCAAAAACATTTGATTATTATCCTTATTATCATTATTATTCATTTCTTTGAACATCTCATAACTTAGCAAAAATGTCAAAGTATAAGGCAAATTAATCACATTCGAAAGGATAAAACCTCTATAAACGCTTTTTCTTCCTTCATTTCTATTCATCATTTTCCATGTCTGCCCGAATTTCTTATATAATCTATCATCCCATCCCTTTCCTTGTTCTAATGAGATTCTTGTTCTGATCACCTCAAAAGGATAAGTGAACATCAAGGTCATGCATCCACAACATAAAGCTGCTGCCAATTTTCTTCCATAAAGTTCAGAAACCTTTAAGATGATAACTTGATTTGGCTAAAAATTAATTTTTTTTGCTTTAATCAACCCCGTAATTTGGTTCCCCTCCACTCAGAAAGGTCTTTTTGATATTTTCGTAAAATGTGAACTGAATGATCGATTTTGGAATTATCGAAAGGACATTGATGACATTGCCTCTCCATAATGCCGTATATCCTTGTTCAACGGGCACTCCTGAATGAAAAATCATTAGAAAAAAACATGTTTTTTTTAAAAACTTTTCAAGAAATTGAAAAGGGAAGAAAATCGTTTTTCTGATGGAATGGAAATTGCTTGAACCTTAAAAGAAAAAAAGATAAAAAATTTACAAAAATGATCATTTTTTCGTATGAACCTGATAAGTTAGTCTTAATCTCTCAAGAGGAGCTACGAGAGTTTTTGCAATGGCTAAGGATAGTCCTGGACCGATTAGATATTCAACGAATTGGAGGAATTCTCCTTCTTTTATGGTGATTCCATGTTTTGGCCCGGAGCTCATTTCTTCAGTTTTTCTAGATATTTTTTAATTAAAATTTTAGATGGGGTCTGATTTTTTGATAATTTTCATTAATAATTAAATATTTTTTTTCTTTTTAAAATTGTTAATTTGTTTAAAAAATGATTGGATTTAATTATTATGCCTTGAGTAGTTTCAACATGTTTTCCACCAGAGCTTCCATCTCCTTCACAGAAGCGAAATAAGTATCCTCGCTTTCTTTATCAATAACTTTGGTGAAATTTTCCAATCCCAAAACAAACATCTTCTTGTTTTCTGGTTCATTAGTGACCTCAATCAATGTTTTATTTAGAACACAAATGGTTTTTTCTTCAAATGGAGCAATGAAAAAATAGCCTTGATCTAACAAAAACAAATTCAAACAATTCCAATAACAATTCCGTAAATCGAACTTATTTTGTTTTATTGCTTCTTTTGCCCAATATTTTTGCAAATAATAAAAATTCTTCTCTGTTTTCTTGTCAAAAGCAGCGGTCGCTTTCACACCGAAATTCTCGCAATTTTTCACCATAAAATCAACTAATTCATTCACCTTTTTCTTCACTAGGAATTCTTTGATATCTTTAAAATATTTCGCGAGATCTTTGGGCAAATAATCAATGGCACTTAAGAGCAAATCAATATTCTTGAAGATTTGAGAGTTAGGGTTTAATGAAACAAGCGCCAAATTTTCATTTGTTTCTTTGTTTTTCGGTTCCATGCTGATTTTATCAGAAGATTTTGCACTGAAAAGGGTCGGAGGCAAATTAATAGCATATTTTTTGCATAAGAAAATTAGAATGTTTTCAATGAGGAACCTTGAGCTTTGAAATGCGGATTCATAGAAACTGGAGGTATCTAAATTCGTAAAATTCGACTCTATTAATTGGACACTTCTGATATGAAATTGTAAGGTCAAGATCAAATCCTCGATTTTCTTTTGAAGCTCGAGGATTATATCAGCTGAACCTGCCTTTTTCGATTCGAATAGATCTTTTTTGATGTTTTCATACAATTGTGCGATACGGCCAATCAACATTTTATATAATTTCTCTTCTAAATAATCATCTTTGTCACTCATTTCGATGATTTTTTGTTCTAATAGTACTTTGATCACTTCTTCCTTAGAAAAGATTTTCTCAGATGTTGTTTCTTTAGCATCTGCGTCATCAGAATTCATCGTTTTTTTGTTTTTTTTGGCTTGTGGCTGCTTCTGATTCGTTTTCATAGCACTTTCTTTATTTTCAATAAGTTTCTGTGGCGTTTTATATATGAATTCAATGATTTTGTCTTTGAATGCAGCGGCGCATTTATCTAAGAATTCTTTGGAGAAAATCATGGTGCCTTCCATTTCTGTCACATCGTTTAATTTTAGATATTTGCTGATGATTGTTTCTATTTCATCATCTTTCAAGACCGATGGCAATATTGTCTGTAGATCCACCCATCCGAATTCCAATAGACTGACCACCTGTTCATTGACTCCTCCAAGCGAATCCTTATTAAAACACACATTATCCAGAAAAATGCAACTCTCCTTAAAAAGACTCTTGAGGTAATCCTTGGGTTTGGAGATCATCAATTGTTTCGTCATTAAATTATATTCAATATAATCATTTTGTCTGAAAAAGTTCTTCACTATGAGTTCCTGGTTCTTAATGAATCTATTAGGGATAAACATCCCTCCTTGGATTTTCCCTTCTATTTCATCAGATTTTATCAGTTCCTCTATCCTTTCCATTAAACTACCCTCCTCAACATCATAATCCTTTATCAAAGTACTTAAGGCAATAGGTCTTATACTTGCTCTGAGAATTCCCTTTAATTTCGAAAACATTGTCTGAATATAACTCAAGGTTGTGAGCTTATCTGTAGCCACCACCCCTTGGATGATAGTGACTGATTTCCTTTCTATCATATTCCTCACAAAATCCACTGGAAACATGAATTTTGAACTTATGTCGATGAGAGGAATGTGCATTTTCTGTTGAAGCTCCTCATTAACCTCTTCACATATTGAATCGATATATATTCCTGTGAAGAGGAAATCATCTAAACGATATATGTCAGGAAATTTGCTACATACCAAATCCAATCGAGGGTCTATTTTCTCAGAACCCACGTTTATCAAATATGGAAGATCTATCACATTCACCCGGCTTTTCAATTGGATGATGTCTCGGATCTGAATGTCTAAATATTCAGGAGTGAGATATTCCTGACCATCCGTTGTAAATATTAAACGGAAATCTGTCGTTTTTAATAAACGATCAATCAAATCGACCACGATTCGGTCGGATAGCTTGTTGAGGTTTGAAGTCGCTTGGACGTCAGCAAGCTTTCTTTGCAATTCTAAAATTTCTTCCATTTTTAAATCTTTTTTGATTTTTTTTTGTATTTTACAAATTTTCGATTGTTATTTTGGAAGAATATGATGATTTCGTTTTTTTTTTATAAGGCTTGAAATTATAAAAGAACAAAAAATAGTTTTTATGAAAAATTATTATGTTTTTTAAAT
>Ga0302186_10001514_pt1 | contig 19167 bp, 29 predicted proteins | sample II_Bog_E1_2_FD_198782 | JGI IMG/M metagenome (GOLD analysis project Ga0302186, IMG submission 198782) | Peat permafrost microbial communities from Stordalen Mire near Abisko, Sweden - II_Bog_E1_1 | ecosystem: Environmental > Terrestrial > Soil > Wetlands > Peat | place: Sweden: Abisko...
TCTATTGAGGGAATCGAAGAAAGGGGACCTGATTGAAATATATCTAAAAGTCTGACTAGTTGTGGAGTTGGTGGCTTGAGTGTTTATTTGAAGAATTTCAATGGATTGCATATTCAAGAGTTTGACATCAGTAAAGCTGAGGAGTTGTTTGCAGGAAGATGAAAAATAAAAATGATCAAATGAGATTAGTCTATAAAGGAATAAAGTGGAGGTTATTTCATTAATAAAACCAAGTAAATATTCATGAGAATGATAATATACCATAGGCCTTTTAATCAAAGTGATATTAGAAACAGATATCCCATCAATTGGAATATCACAGACTTTAGTTAAATTATTGCTGGAGTCCATTTTGTAAATCATAAGGGAATTTACATCATCGTTAACTATGATTAATTTCTCATAAAACAGGATTTCATATGCTTCATTAAAACTTTCCCTTCGAAAATTGAGAGATTTGGTCAATGAGAAATCGAGATTTTCAAATCCAGTCTCATATATATCCACGTGACCCTCTTTAGTTGAGACAAATAGGTTCAAATAACCAGAAACCTCATTTTTTCTCAAAAATAAATTCGTTATCGAACTCATATATAAGATCTGTTTCTCATAAACCATTAAATTCTTATCTTTTTTCACAACTGGGTATTTGTTCGGCACATTGAACATCACAATATAATCAAATCCAGTACTATTTTCATTAATCCATAGAGAAAAAGTTATAAAATCTCCATTTTTCACTGCTGATATCTTTAGATAATCAAGATTCTTATGGAAAGGAAGTCCCACTAAATCGATATAATATTTCTCGAATTTATCTTCATTATCATTCACTATCACTACTATACGATGTTCATTAGGAATCAAGAGAAAAGTTTCATCTTCTAAATAAATAATCTGTGAGATTTTGCCATGAAATAGAAAAATGGTTGGTTCATCAATTTCTTTGTCTATTATGAGATCATCAGAATTCTTGTCTTTGAAATGTTGGTTGGAAATGAATGCCACAACATCATCACATAGCCAAATCGTATAATATTTGTTGTTCATGGGGGAACAATCAAGGAAATTATTGGAATCAGAGTTGGGGAGTTTAAATTTAAGCAGGAAATCATATAATAAGGAATAACTGAAAGGGAGATATAACGCTGAAATTGTTATTAGTATTAGAGGGTAAATCATTTTGAAGGGGGTTGCTATATATTTTCGATTTTAAAATTATTTGGTTTTTTCTTGAAGGATGAAGTAATTAGAAACTGGGAAAATTAATCTGTGAGGTAAGGAAATTTTCTGATTTTGGTTAAAGTATTTTCTCGATTTTTTAATAATTTCTGATCTAAACAGAAAATTGCAATTGATCGAAATAAATGCTTTTATTAAATTTCTTTTATTAATTCTAAATATTTTTGGCCTTCGCCTCTAAACTGCCATATAATTTGATGGAATTCTGCAATGGCGAGTTCTCTTCCGGCACTTCCATTCCATAATCTGTGATTTTATCCTTCATATTGTTTATGATGGCCAATTTATGCAATTCGCTGGGGGAAGCCATCGATTTTTTCCTCAAATTATCATTTGGAAACAATTCATCTTCATTATTTTTAGAAGAAAATTTCGATTGTTTTTTGGGACTATCTGCTTCTTCTAAATCATTTTTGTAGAATTTCGAATTTCTTTTCGGACTATCTAATGAAAGGTTCGATGAATAGGTTTGAAGGTTAGTCAGGACGAGCTTATCAGATTTATTATAAGGCTTATTAGAAAACAGATCATTGGCTAAGGCATCGACACTATCTTGCATGCTATTTTTCCCAAGAGAAAATTTCCTTAAAAAAAAACCAATAAATTGTCAATTTGTAAATTTTGAAGAACTGAAATAAAACCCTAATGAATAGTCTTTCAAAGCAAAATGTTGAGATTTTTCTTCTTCTAAGTTTTTGAGTTGAGATGCGAACATTTTTTCAGGGTCTATTGTGGTTTTGAGCTTCAGGAAAAAAGAATGATTCAATGCTTCCTGTGCTGAAGGTCTATTTACAGGCAAAGGTGCCAGCAATTGTTTTAAGAACCCGAAAGCTTTACCACTTAAAATTTTTAATCAAATAAGGAGCTTTACTTGTTCCATTAAGTTTCTTGATATCCTCCTTTTCATAATCGATTTTGCAATCTCTATTGGCCTTTAAAATCTCTTTATAATCTAATCCAGTAAACGGCTTCCTTCCTGTTAATCTTAAAAAATATCATCTCAACTCAAAAAACCAATGAAATCTTTAAAATTACAAGATGAAAAGAATCACTCCCGCACTAAATATATCGCATTTTTCATCATAAAACTCCTCACATCCATCTTTATAAGATAAGACCTCAGGAGCCACAAATCCTGGAGTTCCACATCTTTTAAATAAAATATCCTTGACTGGTAATCCTAAAGTAGTCGCCAAGCCAAAATCTACTACCACCACATCTATATCTTTTTCAGTCCTCAAAAGAAGATTCTCAAGCTTTAAATCCCGATGCATTATTCCTTTAGCATGAATATGCTCTAAAGCCTCTAATAAATTCTTCATGATTCGAGTCACATCATCCTGACCATAATAAGGCTTCTCCTTCATTTTTTTCACTAATTCACCTCCAGTCAAAGGCTCGAGGACTAAATATAAAGAATGCTCGGTTTCATGGACTTCATATAGCTTTATAATCTGTTTATGGTCCATTTTTCTCATTATATTGATCTCATTCAAAAGACTTGCTCGTCCTTTTTCTTGAGATGTCAAAGACTCTTTGCTAAAAGCCTTGATGGCATATTCTTGGTTAAGAAGAGCCTTCTTTGCTAAAAAAACCTAAAATATGAATTGTCTATAGTTTTTTTGTACTTTTTTAATAAAACCTTGGCGAAACTGCCCTTGCCAACCATTTTGCTGACCTGATATTCATCATGGAAAGTATGGAGGATGCAACGAGCTGATAAGGCTTTCTTCCATTCTTCGAAACTTTCTTTATCATTGGTCAGGAGCTCACATGTATTCTTATTCTTCAAAAAATTGAAACCATATTTAAAGGACCCATTCTTCATATTTGATGGCTCGTTGATGAAATTCACTCGGATACTATCAAAAATCATAAATTTCCCTAACGACCCATCTTTCTATAACAAATTCAAAGAAAATCTTTAGGAAATTCAATTTTAAAAACCTTCTGATAGGTCATACAATCGGAATTTATTAGATAGGTCTTTTGAACCCATGACCCTAAGGATTTCTTCTTTTTGAAAAACAAACCCAGAAGGAAAAATCCATCGGTTGAAAAGGGGATCTTTAGAGATTGTAGATTTTGGGCGGTTTCCCAAATGGATTTGACTGGAGTGGAATCATCAAAAAAAGATGATATGGAAGGGGCTGAGATGAAGGGTGAGCTGTTTACTTTTTTATGCGGCACTGCCATGAAATAAACTTTGGTATTTTATTTGAGGAATTGTTATCTTTTTATTTGTTTTCTTTTTAATTAAATTACTTAACACTGAATATAAAAAAAACTCCCAAAAATGAGAAAAAAGGAAAAATTTTACTTTAAATTAAATTAAAAAAAAATTAATTACTATGTGGCAATAAATAAGTTTTTTTGATGAGAATGTTTAAGGAAATTAATTGGTTTTTTCTCCTAAATTAATATTCGAAATTCTGAATGAATGCCTCATTCATTCCATTCTTTCAATAAACCACCAGACTTCAATTCACTTTCGAACATTTTACTAGTACCTAATCCCAAATTGCCACTTTTCTCTTGAATTTTATCCTGAAAAAAAAAAGGCATTATTATTAAAATTTTTTTTTTCAAATTTACCATCGCAAAAGCCAAAAACAAATCTCTCATAGTGACTCCATTACAATAATGACTATTCAACCTCACATTAAGCTTATTATATACATTGCTCCATTCTGGATGATGATCAATATATTCGGCGATATGTGCCACTTCTGTCATGAACCCGAAAGCTTTCTTAAAATCTTGAAATTCAAATTTTTTCTCAATGGCCTTTTCACCGAGTTTCCATGATGGAATTCTCCATTTTATTAATTCGTCCAATCCATTAGCGATTAAAGGAGCATCCATCTTCTTCACTTCCTCATAATTCTTGAAATTGGGGATCGAAAGACTAAATTTTTTGAGGAAATCTGCCTTTTTTAATTTCTGCATTTTTTTTATAATTCGTTCTTTTATATTAAGGTCTAAATCGGATTATATATAGAAAATAATCAAAATTTAATTCATTCATTTTTTTTCTTAAATATCCAATGGATTCCAATATCAAAGAAGTCATTGATTCAATCATACTTAAGCATTTTGGATTTCAACCCCGTATAGAGCTTTCAGGATTCACATCCCGTAGAACTATACTTAATTCATCTCTTTTCTGATCTCATTTATGAATATCTTCTATAAATAGTTTTAAAGGAACTTCAGACTTTAGATAAGGATTTTGAATTATCAGAAGAAATCATTAAGGAAATATTCAATCTTTTGCATCCAGATGAAAATGGCTTGATCTCTTCTAATGAGGTGGAGATACTTGTTAATACGATCATTCCGATCTATGCGGAGAAGAAAGAAGGGAGAGGATCCATTTTCTATGATAAAAAACAATTCAGATTTACTTATTCACCCGAACCACTTTCAAATATCTCTCAAAACTCAAAGCCCGAGAATAATAAGATCGCCTCAGGGATTTTGAACAATCTTTCGTTGGAAAAACTGAGCGATCTGAAGTTTATTTACCATTCAGCTGATAAGAATAATAGAAAATTCGTTGAATATGGCAAATTATTAAAGAGTAGCTTAAATAATAAGACTGAAATCTAATTACGGGTTTTTTTTTCATAGTTTCGAATGATTTGAAGGCACAATTAAGTATCAGCGAACAAGAAATCGAGGCTATTTTCTTAGCCCTTAGAGATTCTGAGACTAATCAGGTATCTTTTGAGTTGCTTTCAGAATTAATCAGCAAATTGGAAAAGGTTTAATGTCTTAGGAGCGACATTTTTATATGAAATTATAAATATTCTATAGGAAATTTTCAATTGCTACAATGAAGCAGATGAAAATCCAGAAAATAAACAAAGAAGCGCTTCGAAAAAATTCACTGATAATCTTGAACTTGTGATTGATAATCCTGAAGACATGAATGAGGAAAGGGAAAGCGTTATTCTTGAATCGCCGAAAAAACTCATTATTAAAATCAAAGAAGAAATACTCAAAGTTATGACTTCTAAACTTGGTGAACTTAATAGTCTTTCCGCAAAATGTAAAACATTTTTAAACTTTTAAAAAAACACTTTAAAATTGTTTTATTATAAATTTTGTAAAAAATATTTTAAAATTGTTTTATTATTAATTTTGTAAAAAAACAGTATAAAATTGTTTTATAATAAACTTTGTAAAATAAAAAAAGTGAAAAACACATATTTTGATAATATCCTGACCGATTTGAAGAAATATCTGGAGGAATTGGAGAGAAAATTATATCTTTTGGAAGAAAACACTGATAAATTCCTAAGACATCATGATTTGATTTTATCAAAGGAAGATCTTCAACTCACTAAAATGAAGGCCTTGGAATCTGACATCAAAAAACAAATGATAATATCTGAGAAGATTGAAGAAGAAAACAATTTAATTTGTAATTAAATTGAATGTTTTTTTCTTGAAATTCATTTCAATAGATCAGGAATTAGAAGAAACTAAGGATAGTTTCGAGAGAATCAGAGAAAGATGCGACAACCAAAGAACCGATATTTTTAAATTAGAGGATGAGAGGTTGAAGATTTTCAAGGAAAAAGAACAAATGAAGGTTCAATTAGATAAATTAGCCGAAAAACTCGAAAATGCTAATGAGAATTACAATCAATTAAAGATCATGATCGGGAAAGCAGCTCAAGACTCAGATGAAAAAAGCAAAAAATCAGAGAAAAACAATATAAATGCAGAGGAAGGCAATGAAAATCAAATTGTAGAAGAAGAAAAAGAAATTTCAGCTTTGAAAATGCTTTTGATGGAAAAAGAACAAGAGATTTCTCGTTTAAGATTTGAAAATTCAGTAACTAATTTCATTTATTCATTGAATTTCTCAAATATAATTAATAAAAAAGAGTCTTTTGAAACAATTGCAAGAATTGCAAAGCGCTGATGATCAAAATGATAAACTGGTTCTTTCATTAAAGGCTGAGATACGGAAACTGAAAGAACTTGAACCTTCTAATGGATTCCCCAACAGGCCCAGCCAACAAACCTCATCTTTCCTTGGGCAAAATAACCTAAAAAAACAATTGAAAATGACCTCGGAGTTCCCATCGATTTTTAACTCTCGGATTTCTTTTATGAAGTCTAGAATAAGTAGAATGAGCAGATTGCCCAAATTTCATAGTTCTAAGGACGATTCGGAGGAAGTGAAGATATCTGAACAAACTGGCGGTTCGAAAAATATTGAAGAAATCAATGAAAATCCAAACCTTGTTGAGAAAATTCCCAAAGAAATTGCAGGTTTAGGTGCGGGTTTAGGTGGAGTAGGCAAAGGCATAGGTTTGGCAGGAGTTCCTGTCGAATACAAATATTTGTATTTTGATGAAGCAAGGTTACTTTAATTAAAATGTTAAAGATTTTTTCTTTAATGTTTTAATGGAAGCTTGTTCGCTAAGGATTATTTGGGTATTAGAGAAGATCCTGCGATAGTGAATATGTTAAGGGATAATGAAGAGGAAAAAAATGAATTGGAATGCTTCAGTGACTATATTAATAGATTGTTTTTGCTGGAAAATAAGAGGAAACTGGCAGTCTTTATTTCAGGTTTTTTATGATAAAAAATTCTTTGAAAAGATTTTAATAATAGATAGAAATCTGTATTTTTTGGACCCGAAAAGATATAAAATTTTAAGGAAAATTCCGCTTCCCAATATAAAACAAATAGTGATTTCTGAGAAATCGGCAATATTAATGGGAATTAAAATAAGAAATGAGTAATAATCAGGAAAAATTAAATTTATTACAATATATTAGGGTTGATGATCTCATTGAAAGTTTTAGAAGAGCAGATTTAATCCTTTTCTTAATGCAAGTCTTCAAAAAACAAAACTATCAAATGTTTGAAAGAGTTTTTGAGAAAGAGTAAATTTAATTATGTGAATTATTTTATGGATAATTATTTATATTTAAAGATATTTCAATATCAAAGTCAAGGGAAAATTGTACGACCCAAAAAGAGACCCCAAAATTCTTCAAAAGTTTAATCCTGAGATCCAACAAGTCTACAAAAATGCTTTGAAAGTACTTTTACAAAAAAAATAAAATTTAACAAAAATTCATGAAGATCGGCTTTTTGGCGATTTATAAAACGGAGGTGTTTTTCTCAGCTTGGAAAGAATTATTCTTTCTTTTGACAAATGTAGGATTGATTTCCTTTAAAACTGAAGGAGTAAGAAAAACGAATATTGAAATTTCATTTTTTTTTAGGAAGTCAAACCTATTAATTTTATTCCGATTTTAGGATGTCTGATTGATGAAAATCCAATAGTATAAATCAAATAATAAATGATTTATTCATAACAAAATCAAATTTTATTATAAGGTCAATGATAAATCATTCTGTTTTAAAATCTATTATGTGGAAAGTCATCGTGAGATTTTGTTAGCGACAAAATCGGAAGCAGAGAAAAATGAATGGCTGCAATTATTCAAGGAAATGAAAGTAAATTTAAAATTTGCAACCTTTAATACTCAAATTTAATTTAGAAAAAGGAAAATCTCGCAGAGGAGAAGAAATTTTAATTAATAAAAATTAGAATAATTAAGATTTTGAGAGCATTGTAAAAAATAAATTTCATTTAAATTTTATGATGGATTTTTTATTCGAATTTGGTAAATGTAGGGCCACATTTTCCCAGTCACCAATAAACTAAATTTTATAATTAAAATATATAATTAAAAAAATATAATCTACGTATTGCTGGCTTCATTATAAGCTATTCCATTGAGACAATAGCTTGAATCATATTTCATCTTCTTAAAATATTCAGTTTTTTGTATTTCAGCTGCGAGATCTGTTAAGTCAATTTTTCTTTTGAAAAAAAATTAAAAAAAATAAAAGATTTTGAAAAATGAAACATTTTTGCTTGTCCTGTCAAGACATCAATTCCCAAAATATAGTTTTTTAAATAGACATTGCAATATAATGTGTCATTTATCACTTCTAACTCATTTATTCTATAAATTGGTCTCCCCTTTTCATCAACAACCTATTTATTTTTTATTTATTTTTGATATTTGCCTCTATAGATAATAAATCTATTTACTTTTATTTTTCTTCTAATTTTCCAATCTACTGGGTCCAAAACCAAAATTTCAAAGCTGCCATTACTTACATAAACTTCAATTATTTCCTCATCACCAATCTTTCTCCTCATATGAGTGATCCCCCAACCCTCTATAATTTTTATTGGCATTTTTATAGTTTCTTTTAAGGTCAAATTTTCCGCATAATATTTAAAACTAAACAAAAAAAATATTTTCCTTTGTCTTAAATTTTTTTTTTTAAGTGTACATTTTTTGTTCTTTCCATGTTAACTGATAAACATAATCTCCATCAAATTGTCTGATCAAATCACATCCTTCTCCGAAATAATTAGCAGCCAATTTCACTTCCTTTGCAATCGTTAAATTGTTAAGAAAAAGGTATCGAAGTGTCGAATTTCCATATAAACCTCCACTTTGAATCAAGGTATTTTCATCTTTAAAGAGGAAACCTTGTCTTTGTAAAAAATTCGTTAGTCCATTGTAAAATCGAAATAAAAAAACGTATAAGCATAGGATTTTTCTGGCAAATCGAATCTTTTTATTATTGTGTAATTCAGGTTTTGGGTCTTTAAAAAAATCGGCTGAGTTGGAATGTCTTCAACTTTTTCGGGGCGAGAAAAACTCCATTTGCCGACGATCACTGCTATCAAGATGATGATTCCAGAAATAATCAGCCTTTTTATTGTAAATTTTTTTTTCTCAAGAGGGGTTTCATCGGTTTTCCCACTTGATTTTTTTTTGGATTTGTCTGGATTTGTTTTTTTTTTCATTTAAAGTTAACTCATATAAATAAAAATCAGGGATTTTGAATTATTTCAGAAAAAACAAAATTGAATTATTTTTTTATTTGTTAATTTTTGAATTTTTTGAAAAAGAAATTTTATTTTTTACCTAATTAAATTGTAAAAATTAATAATTAAAATAAATTTAAATTTTTTCTTTGACTCATTCAAATTTTAAATTTTTCTAAAAATGGAATCATCTGAAAACAAAGAAAATCATTTTGATTTTTTCGAACAAGGGCACCCAATTTCTTCCCTTCAACAAAACTTCTCAAAATTTCGAAAAGAAAGACATGATAAATTTAAATTCCAACAATATTTAAAATCCGCTCATCAATTCGATCGAACCACCAAAGAGTTTAAGTCATTCCTTCGTTCCAAGTTTGTAGAAACTGCTAAAAATTATTTAGGGGTTCCCTATGCCCAAAAGTAATTTTTTCCATCTATAGTCCCTTAAAAAAACATTGATAAGATATCACAAACCCGGCGATAAACATTATGATTCACCACTTTTTTTGGATTGTTGTGGTCTAGTGAGACAGGTGGTTTATGATTTAAGAGAGGAATTTGGGTTTACTTTGGCCCGATGGAATCAGGTATAATTTAAGCTATAAAAGATATCAATAAAATCAATTTGAAAAAGGGGTATCAATTCGACACTTTGCCTAATAATTTGGAATTCGAGCAAATGCAACCCGGTGATCTAATCTTTTATTCTGCGACCTATTACAATAAAAATGTAAAAATTTTTTCTTTATTACGAGGTAAACTTTTTAAAAAAAAGAAAACGGTCCACGCGCACAATATGGTTCATGTGGAAATTTACATGGGAGGAGAGTCTTCATTGGGTGCGCGCTGGCATTCAGGCGCAGTGTCGATTTTTCCTTCTTATAAATTTGATTCTAGCAATTACTACAATATCAAATTTCATTATAAATCGATTGATACTTGGATTTCAGGAATTTGCAAGTAATAAAAATGAAAATGGTTTTATAAAAATAAATTTTGTTAGGAGTTTTTGTGAGAAACATCCCTGGAGAGATGACAGAGATATCTGGGTGGCAGACAAATTTTCTGTCTTTGCTGATGGAGGTAACAATTTATGAATTTTACAAGTGAATTGAATAAAATTATATAGACGATGAGGAGGAACCTCAGAATACAAATGCAAACTTAATTGAATCAGAAGCCAAAGCCAAAGATTTGGCGAAGGCTTTTCAACCAAAAAATGTTTTTATTGGCAAAGGCAACAACGACAAGCTGATAAAATCATATTTCTCAAATGAGTAATCTTTTCCAAAATCTTACATATCATTTAACTCATTTTCATAGCAAATTTCTCATAATGAATCAAAAGGATGGTTTTTCTTCCAATTTTTATTTCAAATGGGTCCAGACACACAATGAAATTAATTTCTTTACCTTCAAAGAAGGACAACAAATAGTTTGTCACATTCCCAATATCAACATTTTTACTACAAAAACCGGCCTACTAAAAACAATCAAGGATTATGAAGCTTCAAATTGCATTGATAATCAAACACCATTTTCAGCAACTTTTTTGCCTGCAACTTTCCGTTTAGATGTCCTTTCTGATGAAATACAATTTATTAATAATCCTAATGAGGACTATTGGATTTACAAGCCTTATGGCAATAATCAAGGAAAAGGAATAAAACTAATAAGGAATATCAAAAATTTCAAAGAGCAGTTTATAAAATCCAAGAAATTTTACTTAAGCGAATATACAATGAACAAATTTTTATGCGAAAGTGAAAAAAAAAATATCATGAACTCCGAATTAAAAATTTCAAACGAAAATGAAAAACAGCTGGAAGATGATATTTGCGACGAATTCACAGTAAATCCTAATTCGATAATGCAAAAATATTTAGAACATCCCTTATTGGTCAATAACAAAAAATTTGATATCAGGTCCAATAATTAGTTTTTTATCATAAATTAAAAACATATTGTTTTTAGATGCTATGCTTTAATTGCAGCAACAAAACCACTTTATGTGTTATTTCATCATGGATATCTGAGGTTAACAATCGATGATTATGATTTAGGTGAATTATAATTGTTAGAAGAAAAAAATAATTTATTTTAAAAGGAATATTCGAAGAAAACCAAGGAAAAGTCATTCATTTGACAAATAACAGTGTGCAAAAAAAGCATCCAAACTATTCCAATACCAAAGAAGAAACAATTTGGACAATGCAACGTTTCGAAGAATTCTTGATAACGAAAAACGGAGTGAATCCAGGAAAAATTGAAGAGATATATGCAAAAATAAAAGAAATCATCACATATGTTATAAAAACTGGATCAGATAAATTAACCAGAAAAGTTGGATTTTATGAACTAATCGGTTGTGATTTTCTTCTTGATGACAAATACACACCGTATTTGCTTGAAATGAATACAAATCCAGCTCTTTTCACAGGTAATATTACTTTCTATAGATAAATTAGAAAAAGTTTTATAGATTTGAAGACTCATAAAGAAATAATTCCAGATTTAATTCAGAAGGTAATTTAATTTTTTAGAATAGAAAAAAAAAATATTTGTTTTAGACGTTGGACATTATTTTAAAAATAAACGAAAATGTGAATGAGATTCCGAAAATCCTTGAAACAAAAGAAGGATTGAACCTTTCTGGTTTTGAAATTTTAATTCATGAAAAAAAAAATTAATAAAAAATAAAATTTATTAAAAAAAATTATTTTCTTTGATTTTACCTTCAAAACTTCTTTACAAGGGAATGAATGAAAAATTTTAGTAAAAAATAAATATGAATAAAAAATATAATTGAATAATTTTGTTTCTTCTTTCTAAAAACCTTAAAAAAGAATATCAACTTAATCTATATAAATTTTTTGTTCAAGAAACTAATTCTTGCTTTTGTGGAAGTCAGTTATTATAGTGACAATTACCAATATTCAAAGGCTTATTACTCGATATTTCTTTGTATTTCGTTCATTCAGATGATAGGATTTTTGTTTTTGGTTGAAGAAAAATTATCCAATCCATTCTCCTAAATGTTCAAACCTTGTTTTTGCTTTTGGAAATTATATTAATGAAAGTTTCATTTACTATTTCTATTTGATCGTTCAAACAATTGTTTTCCTCGACTTTGTGATGCTAATTGTAGTGGCCATTCTGAAAAAATATGCTGGGAATTTTTACAAAAAAACTTTTTTTGTTTTAAATTATTTCCTTAAGTGAATGTCATTATTTGCAATTCGAAAACCATGCTTAATAATAGTTGCTTAAATATGTTTTCATTTATCTTTGGATTTATCGGAATCTTTTTTACTTGTCTCAACATTTTGAAATTATCCTTTTTTTACATCAACACATCTTTCTATAACTCAAATTTGTTGAAGCAACATTTTCAAATGACCAACCTTTTCATATATTTGATGAAATTTTTAATAATAACCTTTTTTCATTTAGGTTATCAAACTTATTATTTCATATTCGTGAATATTTTTGGCGTTTTGCTATTGTTTAATGGTTTTATTAAAACCCCATTTGACAATGAAGGGCTTTCAATCATGTATGCATTTCTATCCATTGTCTATGAGCTTTTGGCTGTCCTAGTTACTTTGGATTATTCTTATGGCACCTGGTTTGGCTAATGCTTCCATTCATTTACGCCTTAAAAAAATCAATATATTCCAAAAAACTTGAAAAAATCATCTTCATCAACATTCATGAATCCAATGCAAGAATATATTCATCACTTTTATATTTTGAAACTCTTTATTCATTTTTCAAATCTAAAAAGGATAGAGACATTTGTATTTTAAATGGCTTATTAGTGCATCATTCAGCTTCTTGCATTAATCCGACCTGCAAACTTTACAAAAAAAATGATTTGGATGAAATGAGAAACCTAACTGTTGATTGCCTTAATGATTGGTTCTTTAAAATGTTCATTTCTCTCAAAAAATACAAAGGCTCCAAAAAAGAAAAAGAGACTTTCATGTTAATTTATTGTTCTTTCCTTCAAAAAATGCTCAATAAACTTATTATGTTTTCAAAGTCTTCGAATCTAAAGAGGATAGCAAAGGAAGATCTGTGGTATATAATTGTGTTTCTAAATTCCATCAGTAGAGCCTAAGAGAAAAGCTTCTTACTTCTAGTACTAAAGCCGAAAATGGTGACAACAGTTTTCTCCATTTAAAAACATTCATCAATTATCAAGAAGTATCAAATAAATATATGAAGTCATTCAAGAAAATCTTAGAAAACAAAATTGTGATTTATGAGAATCTTCTCAAAGGTTACAAAAATCTTGATTCTTTTTTTGTGGACTCAAAAATCTTTCTCAAAAACCTTGAACAACTTGAAAAGCTTTTTTGAAGGATATTCAGAAGCAACCAAGATCTTTTCTCTTTTTGAAATTTCACTCCTTGTATTCTTATATGATTCTCAACGATAATCTTGAGTTTATTAGATTAGAAAAACTAATATTAGAGATAATAACCACAGAAAAATTAAGAAAGCAGAATTTCGATTCTGCTGATTATTTGAATGGAGATATAATTTTATTGACTCAAAATTGAATCAAAATCAAGTATTAATAATCTTCCAAATATTTATAAAAGCAATGAAATTATTTGTCGAGAACCCTTTTTGGAGACTCTTCAACATGAGTCAAATATGTGTCTCAAAGAGAAAGGAATGACAACTGAAAACGGAGCTATGACCATGATTGCTGAGACTTTGGCGGTCAAAATTGAAAGAACAGATTTCCATATGTTGGATGAAACTAATGTGAACGACTCCAAAAACATTTTGAAAAATTGGAATTTAGGTGACAAGTGAAAAAAAGTCTTTAACCAGTCTCACCAATAATGAGAATAAAGTAAACGATTCATTAGGGTCTAATTCGAAAGAAGGCTCGAATCATGGGGCCAATCTTGTAAGAAGCTTATTAAAATCAGAAAAATACCTTAACTTGGTAAAAAAGATTTTTTTGATTTTTATGGCACAAATCGTTCTGTTTTTCATGATCAACATTGTGAGCTATATTATTCTTGAAACTAATTTAACCCAATTCATAGACTATTCAAACAAAATGCTTGTGCCAGATTTAATAATAATATCCTATTCTTATCTAATAGAAACGGAAAATTTGTTAATGTTAAAAGATTCTGGCTATTTGACTCTTGATTCAGATGTTCTGCAGGCTCGTATAATTGAACTTGACGGACATTGTTATGACCATCTCAATGAATTTCTGACTACTATGAAAGACCCCTCATATGCAAATTATTTTAACGATGAAATGAAAGTTTATTATTTCATATTTCAAGAGATGCAAGTTCAAACATATAAATATAAAGACTTTCTGAATGTTTTAAAAGAAAAGGTCAATATGCAAATAATTTACAGTCATACATTTATTCCGGAAATTTATGATCTTTTTATCAGTAATTTTAGAACCATCATTGAAATGAGCAGCACATATATGAAATACTTTTTAGCACAGGCAAGCGATGTTAAAGCCCAACAAAGATAATTTTATCTCACAATAAGTTTAATTGGCCTTTTACTATCCATATTTTTGATTTTCATAAATTTCCCTTTTATAAATCAATATTTCATTCTCTTAGAAAAAACTATGCTTTTAATAGGTAGAATCAATGAAACAGAATGCCAAACAGTTTTAGACAAAACCAAAGATTTTCTTAATATCTTAAAAGATTCCTCTGAGAAATATCTCACATTTACTCCATCATTTGATAATGAGGAAGATTACGTGATTGAGAATATGAATGAAGAAAAAAATTCGATTTTTTTTCACGAGAAACATGCCCCAAGGAGAGATAAATATAAAAAAAAAAATATGGCTTCAAAAATCTTACAACAGAAACTTTCTAGGAAATTTATGATAATTGGGAATGGCACCCTTTTGCTTATAGTTTGTTTGTTTTATATACCTATTCTGAACTATCATTCTGAACTTGATGCCAAAATGGATATCTCAATATCAACAAATATACAATTATCCAACTATATCGAATCGGTTGATCTTGCGTTTGCTCTTGAATTGTTGCTAATTAATGAAGTGTTTTTTAATGGATATGTGCTTTCCAATCAATCATTTACAGTAATTAAAATATTAGATGACATCGAGTTTTACAAAGAAAATTATATCTATAATTTGCAGAAAATGGATACATTTTTAAATGACCTGAATTACTTTATCAGCAATCCTGAACTAGATGCAAATACACAGGCAAATTTGAAAAGTTTCTTTTTCGAAGACACTTGCAGTGAAATTGTTGAAAATGCCTGTCAAGAGCAGTTAGTCAGTCAATGATTTTCCTTTTGGTTTGAATGGATTTTGGGAGAATTATTTGAAAACATGCAGAGAAAATCTTGAATTGATAACTAATTTTTCCTTGACTAATCCAGATGAATGAGCTAATTGCTTTATTGCCTATTCGAATTTTAATATGTTCAGGAAAATAACAGATATACACATTTTTGATCATCGTAATTTTTATTTTATTGATTGTTTGGCTAGTTTCAGACAGAGTTTAGTAAACGATACCACGAGCGATATGAAATTTATGTTCATAATGGGAGCTGCTGGATGCACAGTAGTTTTATTTATAATCATTTTCAGCATGTTTGTATTGATTAAAAGAAATATCTTCGCCTTCAGAAAGCTCTTAATTTTAATACCATACAACAAACGCAAAGAAGAAAACAGTGTCTATTTAATAAAAAAGTTGGATGAGTATTGAATAATTGTTAGGTAAATAAATAATTATTTTTTATTGGGTGCAAACCTCTCCAAAAATTAAATTCGAGCATATTTTTTTATTTTCTACTTTGGTTTACATTATTTCAAATTTTTATTTATATATAATTTTAATATCCAAATTAATTTAAATTAAAAGAATATGTTGCACACCTTAATTTCCAAAGTCTTGGGAAACTTCAAAAGGGTGTCATTTCTCAAGATGTCCCCATTGATATTCAACTTGCCGCATCCTATTGCACTGAATTTTTCAAGATTTCATTCCTTTGCTACATTATCGCTTCCAACTTTTAATAATTATGGACTAAATACAGATTTAATGAATGCTTTGAAAAATCAAGAAATTCATACACCATCCCCTATTCAGCAAATGGCTATCCCTTCAATTTTAAAGCAAACTAATGAAAATTTTTACCTTGCAGCTCAAACCGGAACAGGAAAAACTTTGGCTTATTTGTTGCCAATTTTGCATATCATTAAATCTCTGGAAAAAAATAATGAAAAAAATACCCTTCCTAACCGACCTTTTGCGATAATTATTGTGCCTTCAAAGGAATTAGTTGAACAAATTTTGAAAGTTTGCAAATCTTTTCTACATCTAATTAAATTGAATGCAGGTGGAATTGGATTAAATCGCTCTTATATGCAAGAAAAACGAATGTTGGATCAAGGAGTCGATATTTTAGTTACAACAATTGATAGAATGGAAAACCACCAAAAAAAAAATAATGTTTTTTTGAGTAAAACCATGTTTCTTGTGATTGATGAAGCTGATACTTTGATTGATAGTGGATTCAAAGAAGCAATTCAAGAATTTATTCAGATTAGTCTGAAATTAAAAATCAAGATAATTTTCGTCAGCGCAACATACACTGCACCACTTTACAGATTATTTGATGAAAGTTTTGGAAAAAATTCGATGGTGCTTAAAAAAATCATAGAAAAAAAGACACATATGAATTTAAGCAATTTGCACCATGAATTTATTCACATCAAAGATCTTGATAAACAAACTCCTCTGATCAAAATATTGAAGGAATATAAAGAAAAAATCAAAAAAACTAAAGGAGCCACCTTAATATTCTGCAACACAGTGCCAAGTTGCCAATCATTAGAATACAAATTAAAACAAGAAGGTAAACAATGAATTTTTGAAAATTTTTATTTATAAATAATAATGAAAAAAGGTTTTGATTGTGTTAGTTTACATGGTGATATTCCGAAAAATGTCAGAATGCAAAATTTTCAAAGATTTGAGAAACAGGAAATAAATGTCATGATATCAACAGATTTGGGATCGAGAGGGTTGGATTTTCCCTTTTTAAATCATGTCATAAACTTTGATTTTCCAAAAACCACTTCTGATTATTTGCATCGGTACAAAAATAATATGTATTTTTTAATTATGGATGCAAAATAAGGGTTGGAAGAGCTGGAAGAGCAGGAAGATCTGGATTTGTCACTAATTTGTATCATAACAAAGATAATCAAGTTATTTCCGAATTAAAAAATTCAAATGAAACAGGCCGACCCTTAGAAATTAAAGCTTCGGCTTTTTCGTAAGAATTCAAATTAACATTTTTTGATTCTTTTATCTTAAAAAAAAAAGGTTAAAAAATAAAGAAGATTTGAAAAAACCACAAAATGAGAAATTCATAAGTGATAAAAGTTCAGCTCTTGTACCAAAATCCTATATTGATTTCAAAAATAAATGGGCGGCTAGTCAAAAAAGGGAACCTCAAGTCAAAGGATGGGTTAAAGAAAAAAATCAAGAGAGAACGGAATTGAGAAAACTTAAAAAAGAAAAACATAAACACAAAAAAATTTTTGGCAATAAATTCAATTCAAGAATGAAGTTCCTCAAATCAAGCATTCGGAAAATACACAGAAAAACTCATAAAAAACAGTTAAATAAATCAAATTCATAAAAAAACAAATTATGGTTGAGTTTGATAAATAATTTTATTAGTTCTTTTATTTTTAGGTTTAAAACATTTTTTTTCATATTTTTATTTATTCTTTATTAAAGTTTTAATTAAATTTAAATGTCTAATTTGGAAAATGTTCTTCAATGCTTATCGAGTTTGCCTGGGGGCACCACTAAAGATCTCAAACATATCAAGAATTTAGATCACCAAATAAAAGGTTCAAATTATGTAGCTATTTTTCTTCAAAAAATTTTAGATCTCAAGGAAGGTGCTGAAAAAATGGAAAAAAAATTCTTTAAAAGAGAGAAAAACAGACAATATTTTTTGATCAAAAAGAAAGAAAATAAAAGACTTTACTCAGGGATTAAGTCCATTAATAAAAGAATCATCAAAATTTCGAAAGAAAAAATCGAAACTTCCAATAAGATTTATGAAGATGTAGATAAATTTATTGGAAATTTCCTATTTTTTTTTGTTTTTCTTTAAAAGATTGACAAAAATATTGAAATGATGGATGAAAAATTAAGACAAATGGAGGAGGAGTTAAATAAAAATTTGGAACAAATTCTTTCAGAAAAAGAAAGCTTAAAGACAGAAACTTTAAATGTTCGTAAAAGTCAGTTTTTTTCTCGTATAATTCTGAAGACTGGTTATTCTTAAAGGAAAAAGAAAAGAGAAGAAACTTATTAAGAAACAAAAACAAATAAAAATGTAATTATTTGTTTTTTTTTTTGCATTGGTAAATATAATTATTTTATTAGCTCGCAAGCAGATCAACAGAAGCTTATATTAAATCATACAATCAATCAAGTTGAAAACCTTATGAAACCCGCTGAATGGGAAGTCCCCGTGAATACTAATGAACCAAAATACTGCTTATGCAATAGGGTTAACAACATTCTATTTTAGTTTTGAATCATGTTAATTAGTTTTCTTTTGGAGAAATGTTAGCTTGTGACAATCCTTTTGTAAATATTATTAGTCTTTGAAAATAAATTCAATTTTCCAAAAGTGTGAAAAAGAATGGTTCCACTTTGAATGTGTGGGAATAACAGCAAAACCGAAGGGCAAATGGTTCTGTAAAGATTGTTCTGAAAAAGTTTATAAAAATACATAAAGGGTATAATAAAAATTAAATCAATTTATTTTTAAGAAAAAAAAAATAAAAATAATTAAAAAATTAAAAAATATGGCTAATGCAAAAAATACGAATCGGATTTTTTTGTTTTTTAATCAATTATTTTTTAATTTTTGGGGTCTTTTTTTATTTTATTTTTTTGGGTTTTGGGGTCGTCTGAAGGCTTTAAATGTAAGCTTTTGGTGATTTTCCCGA
>Ga0302186_10001516_pt1 | contig 19155 bp, 21 predicted proteins | sample II_Bog_E1_2_FD_198782 | JGI IMG/M metagenome (GOLD analysis project Ga0302186, IMG submission 198782) | Peat permafrost microbial communities from Stordalen Mire near Abisko, Sweden - II_Bog_E1_1 | ecosystem: Environmental > Terrestrial > Soil > Wetlands > Peat | place: Sweden: Abisko...
AAAAAACTGAAATAATTTGGAAAAAATTAAAAAACCAGAGAAAAAAAAATGAAAATACTTTTTTTAGTATAATTTCTAAAAACCAAGCGAGATATAAACTAATTCCGACCCCTAAAACAAATAATATTTTTCTTAATATAAATTCAATGACTGATGAGAACCGAAGGCTCTCAAGACCGGGTTTGGTAGAATTCGAGCTGGCTATGGAGGAAATAAACATGGTTCCCAAGGAAATCCCTGATTTCGGTGCTTAACCTTTCTAAATTGTGTCTAATCGTCCTCATTTTTAAATCACTGTTTAGATTTCGACTATGAAAACACCGAAAAGCAGACATCCTTCTTCAGTTTCCATCGAATGAATATAAACATGATGGATCGAAAAATTGTATCAAATCGTATTGATTATGACCTGCCTGATAATTCGATCCAAACCAACAAATACACCAAATGGAACTTTTTGCCTAAGAATCTGTTGGAACAATTTTCCAAAAAGGCCAACATCTATTTCCTCTTCATAGGAATCATGCAAACGATACCCTATATCACAATTTCCGCAGGATTGCCAGCCATTTTCCTACCCTTGGCTGCCATTTTGATCATAACTGCTTTGAAAGATTTCTATGAGGATTATAAGAGGAAAATCTCAGACACCGCTGAAAATTCCAGAGGCATCAATGTGTATGAAAATGGAGGATTTGTGGGGAAAAAATGGAAGGATGTGAGAGTCGGAAATATAATAGAGGTTATATCGATTTTTTTTTCCCGTTAATTATTTTTCTTTCTTCATGGATTAACGGAAATCATATAATATATGCGGATTTAGCTTAAGCAAAATGAATATATACCAGCTGATATATTACTCCTATGGACCAGTGAACCCAAAGGATTATGCTATATAGAGACGAAAAATCTGGATGGAGAGACGAATTTGAAGACAAAGGTGGCCAAAAAGGAAATAAGCAAATATTTCCTCAATAAAACGAATGTAGTTATATAAAAAATTTTCTTAGAAAAAACAGAAAAATTAATAAGAATTTATTAATAAATTTTAAATTATATTAGCTTGATGATAAAAGGATCATTTTCGATTATGAACGACCCACTCAATATTTATACACATTTCAAGGTAAATAAGCTTCTTTTTATTGGGTAAGTATAATAATTCTTAATAGGACATATTGTGGATGTTGAAGGCAATAAAATAAAGACTGACAACAACAATTTCGTTTTGAGAGGATGTAGCTTAAAAAACACCAAGAGCATTTTAGGCCTTGTGGCTTACACTGGCCATCAAACAAAAATCATGTTGAATTCCTTCAAGTCAAGAGCCAAAAGAAGCAAAGTTGAGAGAATCATGAACCAACAAATCATCATAATTTTCATCATTCAAGTGATTTAAATGTAATTTCATCCTTTAACAAAATTAATTTAGAGTCTTTTATGTTTCTTTTGTTCGATCTTTTATTTGGTCTGGTATATTGAAAAAATCAATGAATTGAGCTATTTATCCATTGCCCCTAATTCTGTTGTTGATAATAATAATTCCTATAATTTTTTTGTGAGATATGGTAATTGGACCTTGATTTTCACGTAATAACATTTAATAATTTCTAATTTTTTTCATTAAATTCAAAGGAATTTCGTCCCGATTTCTCTATTGGTTACCTTGGAAATGGTGAAATTTATTCAAGGATATTTCATTTTCTATGACGAAGACATGAAATATAAATATAACAAAGATCCAAAACTTCTCAATATCACTGACACCAAAGAATCTAAAGAAAACTCGATCCCGACAAAAGAAAAAGAAAGTGCTGACACTTTGATTGAAAACACCACAGTGCAATCTTCAAACCTCAATGAAGAATTAGGCCAAATAGAATATATTTTCTCCGATAAAACAGGAACATTAACCTGTAACATCATGGATTTTAAGAAAATTTCAATAGGAGGGATCAGTTATGGAGACCATGATGGCGAAAAAGATGAATTTTATATAAGTAGTTATGATAATTACCCCAAAGTGACGAATGTTGATTTCCGAAGTCGGAAGTTGATAAATGAATTTGAGGACCAGAATTCTGCTCATTTTGAAGAAATAAGGCAATTTTAGAAAAAATCATAATGTTTATTTTTATTTTTGTTGTTTTTTAGAGAATGCCTCTTTTTTTTGGCACTTTGTCATACAGTAGTCACAGAACCGAAAAACGATGAATTGATTTATAATGTAAATATAAAATGTTTTTTTGAAAAGTTATCGAAAAAATTCTTTTAATTTCTAATAACTAGTCATCTTCTCCGGATGAAATGGCCTTGGTGAATTTCGCGAAATTCTGCGGTGTCGAATACAGAGGAATCGATGAAGACAATTACATTTTAGTGGAATATAAAACAGAAGTCTACAAATACAAATTGTTGGAAACCCTGGAGTTCACAAGCGATCGTAAAAGGCAATCAGTGATTGTTCAGGACCCAAATAAAGTGATCTATTTATATTGCAAAGGGGCGGATTCCACATTAAAGGGCAAAATCGTTAACACCGAAATGAAGTTTTTCTAATCAATTAATTAATTCTAAATTTTTTCTTTATATAGTAAATCAGTTAAAGAAAAAACCTGGGATCATCTCTCAGATTATGGACGAGTGGGATTAAGAACCTTAGTTCTTGCCAAGCGGAAATTGGACCAATCAGTTTATTTGAATTGGGAGAAGAAGTATCAAAATGCCCAACTAATGAAAGAAAACAAGCAAGAGACAATATGTAATCTTCAAGATGAAATAGAAGATGAATTGGAAGTGATTGGGGCAACAGCCATTGAGGATAAATTACAAAGGGATGTGACAGAAACTATTCAAGCATTTAAGGATGCAGGGATCAAAGTATGGGTTTTGACAGGGGATAAAATAGACACGGCAATCAATATTGGATATTCATGTGGATTGCTGAACAATTTCATGGTGAAACATATTGTGACAGAAGATAAAGAAAATGAACTTGATCAAAAGTTGCAAAGCATATTGAAAGTGGTTGAAGAAGATGAGAAAGAAAACAAATCAAATTATAATGCTTTGATCATACATGGTGATTCCTTACTACAGATGATCAAACCCTTTATCAAGACAAATCTCCAGAAGATCACAGAAAAATGCCAAGCTGTGCTTTGTTGTCGGGTTTCTCCGAAACAAAAGCAAGAGATTGTGACGTTCGTTCGAGCAGGGGTGAGTTTTAACTAAGAGATCTAAAAATTTATGTCTAAAATAATCATTTATTTTGATTTCTTATATAAAGCATCCGAATGTCTCTACTTTGGCGATAGGTGATGGAGCTAATGATGTTAATATGATCACAGCAGCTCATGTGGGCGTTGGAATAAGAGGTGTTGAAGGCCAACAGGCTGCCCGAAGTAGCGATTATGCCATTGGTGAATTCAGATTATTGAGGAGATTGTTGTTTTATCATGGAAGAGAATGTTATAGAAGGAATTCATATCTGGTGCTTTTCAATTTCTTCAAGAATATATGTCTGGTGTTACCCCAATTTTGGTATGGATGTACCAATAACTTTTCAGGCCAGACCTTATATGACTCGTACATTTATCAGATGTTTAACCTATTCTATTCATCGATGCCGATCATTATCTATGCCATTTTTGATAAGGAATTGCATGCGACCACTCTTGTCGATAATAAGATCAATTATTATGAGCAGGGAATCAAATGTAATTAAATATCTATCATATTAAAAAATCTTCATCAATAGCCAAATTATTCAATACGTTTATTTTCTGGGCCTGGTTCCTTTTCGGAGCATGGCAATCTCTCATCATCGCATTTTTCTGTTATTATTCATTGGAAAAGAATTTCGTGAGCCCAGAAGGCTACTCATTTTTTTTTTGGGCTTCAGGAACCATGGTTTTTGGCGTTTGTGTTGTTATTGTTAATCTGAAGGTCTTGATCTTCAGTAATACACATAATTTCTTAAGCATCGCTATGATCGTGGGAAGCATGGCAATTTATCTAATTTCATTGATCATTAGTAGTTATGTGATTTCCAATGAAACCTATCTGCTCTTTTTCTAGTAAACTTTTATTTTTTATTTCAAAAAGGAGACTTCATTTTTATTTTAGCTTAATGAAAACCAGCAATTTCCATTTTGGAAATTTCTTATGCATTTGCTCCACATGTGTTATGGACTTCGCATTCGAAATTTATCATAGTAAAGAAATTTTAGGACTAAATTTGAAATTATAAGTTTAGAGTTTTTGCAAAGAGTCTACCTTGTAAATAAAAAAGCAGAATTGGAAACGCTGCTTGCTAAACATAAAGAACGATTAGATAAATTAACATTGAAAAACACTGATAGAGTCGATTCGAATGGACAAGGGAATGTTGAGGAGGCATTAAATTCCAATAGCGTGGGCAACAATTTGGCGATTTTAAAAGACAAGGAAAAATTGACTTTAGCAACAGTGTCAAAAAGTGTGTTCATTGGCTCTTTGATGTGGCCTGGGAAATTCATAAAAAAGGAGCCTGTGATAAATAATGAATTGCAAGGTTATATTAATAGCTTTTTTTAAGAGAAAAATGAATAATATTTGGAATTTTAGGAATCTTTGTCAAAAATATAGAAAAACATAATGGATTCGCCTTCAGTCAAGACGAGAGTATGTTTCCTAGACATTTAAATGATCAATGAAGAATTTTGAGTTTAAAGTTTTTTTCGGAAATACTTAGTTATTGTTAAAGAATTTTCTAAAAATCAAACAGAACGAAAACGAAATTGGTTAATTTTTAAATTTTTTGATGATTTTTATAAAAGAAATTTAATTAAGCTTTTAAGTTTTTTTCTATTATTTTCTTTAATTTTATAAATAAACTAAGTTCCAGAAAACTTCTTTTGACTTAAAATTTAAAATCTTTAAATTTGCTTTAAAAATACAGTTTTTTTTCAGGATTCGTGCTTTGCTGTTATTAATTTGGAATTATTATAAACTTCCAAGCTAAAATTTAAAAATCTAACTAAAAAATCACCCCATTTGACACTTCAAACCAGTTCCCTTTCCATTCTCCTCATGCATAACTCTTCCTTTATGGATATTTCCAACCTAAATTTTTCTCCTATTCCAGACTCTAAAATGATGAAATGCTTGATGTCCTATCTACAAACAAATCATTATGTCGACTACCGCAAAATTCTACATGATGCCCAGGCTTTGAAGACCCTGCCTCCTCAAATTCTTTCAAATTTGCAGAATATTCTCAACAATGAAATGGTTGCGCAAGATAACCAAGAGAATGCAACTATTGGAGTGTTTTCTGAGAAAAACATCATGGACACCTGTTCAGAAACCGAAGCACATAACAAAAGCAATAGTCTTTCAACAGCCCCTTTGGAAACCCCTATGGACAAGACTCCAATGAAAGAGAACGCCATTGACCTACAAAAGAAGAAATGGTGGACTCCAAAAGAGGTAACTAAAAAAAAACAAATTTTTTAAAAAAATGGCTTTGAAAAGGATGAGGAATTGACTAAATTAGTGGAGAAATATGGGGTAGACGTAAATAATTAAAAATAAACCCGATGATATTTTTGCCTAGCCCAAAAATTGGAAAAAGATCTCCACATATTTCAAGGAAAGAACTGATACACAATGTCTCCATCGTTGGCAGAAGGTGTTGAATCCTAGTTTGGTCAAGGGTCCTTGGACCAAGGAAGAAGATGAAATAGTGATGCGAATGGTGGAGAAATTCGGTCCTCGCAATTGGAGCAACATAGCCAAATTCCTTCCGGGTCGCATTGGGAAACAATGTCGTGAACGCTGGCATAATCATTTGAATCCTTTCATCAAGAAGGAAAGATGGTGTGAAGAAGAGGATTCAGTGATAGTTGATGCTCATAAGCTGTATATACTTTATTAGTTTTAATAAAATCACTGTTTTTAGTCTGGGAAATAGATGGGCTTTGATCAGTAAATTATTAAGGGGAAGAACTGATAATGCGATCAAAAACCATTGGAACTCAACAATTAAGAGGAAATTCAAAATGCTTCAGAAAGATGATGAACTTTCCATTCAAGAAAGCAGACTTTCGCAGAAAACTTTGTTGGAATTGGAGAATTTCCTCAATGAAAAGGGAGATTTGTTCGATAAATCCGAAAAAAGCCAAGTTTTTGCTAGATTTCTTGACAATTTCGATGAAGGCTTCAAAAACAAAATCCTCACGCTTCATACCAGAATGGAGGAAAATTCAGAAAAAAACGGGAAATTCACTCCAATTCTTAAAAGAAACCTAATTGATGAATTGAAGCGTAATCGTTATTCAAAATCAGGTATTTTATTTGATTTTTGCTAATTGACCTTTTTAAAATAGATATAAAAAGCCTGAATTTTGATGATAATTATAGAACTCCTATCAAGAAAGTGAAGACTTCCGAAGCTGAGAAATTCCAGTTTTAACAGTTATCAAAAATCAGTCTTTAAGGGAGTTTCCGCTGATAAAAAGCAACTTTTCATGGTTTTTCCATTGCTTCCGAAAGAAGATAGCCAAAATTTGTAGATCTTTCCTTTCTCAATCTAATAATCTAATAATATATTGTTTTTTTAGAGAAAGTTCAGAGAAAATCCTAGAGAAAGTCATGGATTCTTTAAATTTGGAACCTCTTCATCCATTGGAAAAGTTCTTTTATTTTTCATAATTAATCATTTTTTATTGGGTAATAATCATAGGATCTCTCAAAACCATGCCATTCCAAAAAACCTGCTTAAAATCATTGAAAAGGAAATCCATCGAGAATTGGAAAGAGAGAAAAATCGAAGTCTTGCAAAAATGTCGATTCCGACAAAAAATGAATCATTAGATTCAATGTTTTTGAAATAAAAAGCCCTTGTTAAGGGTTTTTTAGATTTGTGTGTTTTTTTTCGAAGTTTTTTCTTTAAGGTTTTGAGATAAATGTACGAGGATGGGCTTTCTTTTCATTTTTAGAAAAGAGACACTTTTTCGTATAGCTTTTTTAGCTAAATCCTTAATGAATACTTTAATATAATTTTTGACATTATAAAAAAAATTTGCATATTCTGTTATTTATAGAACTTGCGAACAAAACTTGCTATTTAAATTCGAAAATTTTCTTTTTTTTTAATTTGTTTTTTTACAAAAATGATTTTTCGTCTGTTTTTTCTTTATTTTTTTATTCCAAATGACAAAATCAAAAAAATAAAATTTAATAAATAAAAAAAAATATATTTTTTTCCAAATTCTCAAGTTTCAACCCTAAAAATAAGAAAAATTCATTCATTATGTTCAATAACAATACCAATAATGGCCCTAATAATTTCAATAATGATAATGGTCCTCCAGCACCATCATATATCAATCAATATGTTCCATATTATATTCCTATGTATCAATATTCGCCAGGTCAACCAGGAGGTCCTTTCCCTCAACCCCAAATGCCATATCCGATGATGGGATACCCATATGGTATGGGAATGTACCCACCAATCCAACCACAAAGGTTGCCAACTCCCTTTAATTATTCAAAACCATCCAATACTCAGAACAAAACAGAAGAAGATGATAAAAACCAAAATGAAATCCAAAAATTGAAAAAACCAGACCCGTTTAAAAATAAAACTGCTGATCAAATAGTGAATGAATTTAAGGCATATACTTTACCGAAATTAAGATTGCATCGTCTGATAAAATTGCAAGCCAGGATAAAAGGCTGGCTTGTAAGACGTTTTGTTTTCCCCAGGAAGAAATTTATGGACAAAATAATGCGAGAATATGCGGAGAAAAAGATTCAGGAAATAGTCGAGGTTTAGCTAATTTATTGAAACAAAAAAATCATAAAACTTTCTAACAAAAGGATAAAATAATCCCGGACATCGTGCTTGAAATTCTCACCTATAACAAATATAATGAAGACGTGAGTTTATATTCCACAGAATATCGCATGCATCTTGAATTGATGGAGAAAGTCTGTAGGAATGTGATCGTGAACATCAGCCGATCCATTGCTCAGGAAGCTGCAGATGGCATTGTTTCCGAGTTTAGTTTATTAAGAGAACTAATTAACCCATTAAACAAATTATTTTTAATAGCATTCTTAAGAAAAGAGATGCTAAAAACCCAAAAGAACCAGATTCAAACAATCCTTTATCCCTTCTTTCGACCTCGATGTTCACGAATTTGATGAGATCTGAATGCCAGGAGATCGTGAAACAATGTTGTAAGGAAATCTCTGAAGAATATATCATTGAATCACATTTCAACGCATTGGTCAAGAATAGATTCATCCAAAAACCAATTATTGAAACCATCAATGAAGCGATGGATGAGATCATTCTTGAAGATTATATAGATAAAATGATTATGACTCTATCATCTGAATTGGCTAATCCTTTAGCTGTCCATCTTTTAGATGAATTTCAAGCGGAACATGAGTCAGAAGAGCTTAATAAGGCGATGGACAATTATACAGAAAGAGGGATTATTGAGGTTTTGATGGAACAATTGGGTCTTATGATAAATAATAGGGTTGAAAACCTTGATACCAAAGCTTTTATTCAACAGATAAACGTCGTCCGAAAAGGAGCTGTGAACAATAATCCATTGGAAAAATCAATACTTAATTAAGAATTTTTTATCATTAAATTAAAAGTTTATAATAGAAAAGACTTAAAATTTCTGAAGGCTTTAATTTCTGTTAATAAAATTAAATTTTTTGTAAAAAGTCTTGGAAATTAGAAAGATATTTAATTTGAAAAAGCGATTAATAAATCACGAACCCGACCCGGGAAACATCCTATATTGGCACCTATATAATTAAATTAAGGAATCCGAAACTTTTATAAAAATATCTTTCAAAAAGCCCAAAACAAAAAAAAATAAAAGAAAAAAAAACCCTAAAATAGAAAATGAATCCCGGCTTTAATGCTCCCTTTGCTCCCATGAACCCTTTCATGCCTCCTCAACAGTTCGGCGCTAATTTCAAAACAGGCGGCCCTCAAAACTCAAATCTTTTAACTCTTTACATCGGTGATCTTGAAGAACAGATCTCCGAAGAGTTTCTCTATCCTTATTTCTCCAAATTTGGTCCAATTTACTCCCTCAAAATCATGCGAGATCGATACCTCAGAAAATCCAGAGGCTTTGGCTTCATCACCTACTATAATATCAAGGATGGTAATTTCTTATATTTTTTAAATAAATTCACCCTTTTCTTCATTAGTCGAAACCGCCAAGGGTGTCGCCAACCATGATATCATCCTTTCAAGACCCATCAGAGTCACTCATTATAGAAGTCCCAAAGAAACTCCAGCTAATTCCAATGTTTTCCTCAAGGATCTAGACAAAACCATCAAAATCCAAGATATCGACAAAGCTTTGCTTAAATTCGGCAAGATCTTCAGCTCAAAAATCAGCTATGATGAAAATGGAGAGTCCAGAGGATATGGTTATGTGCAATTCGAAACTGAAAAAGAAGCTGAAGAATGCCTTGCTCATGCTGGTGAAGTCTTCATTAATGAAAAACCCTTGAATACAGAAAGGTATTTGCCAAAGGCTGGCAGACCCAACAATTCTGTCCAAAATAACCTCTATATCAAGAATCTTCCAAAAGCACCTGAAGGAAAGTCAGATGAACAATATGTGAAGGACTTGGAGAAGGAATTAAGGGTAATAGGCTTGAAGATTCATTAATTTTTAAATTTTTTTTTTTTTAGGATAAATTCAGTCAAGGTGGAAAAAGACAAATTGGAAGTTTCATTCTTAAGATCGATGAAAAATCTGGCCGATATTTCTCGTTCATCTGCTTTGAAAACAACAGCGATGCCGAAGCCGCATTAAACGAGTTTAATAACAATTCATTGGTTTTCGAATGTAATTATTAATTTATCTGTCATAATAATTAAAAAATCATTCAAGGTGCAGGTGCCCCTTCAACCGAGGCCTTATATGTCGCTTGGGCAGAAAAAAAGGCAACCAGAATGAAAAATTTGAAAGAACGCAAGTTCTCTCGTTCCAATGAGACCAATCTCTACACCAAAGGTCTGAAGAAAACCGTTCAGAAAGAAGAACTCGAAAAGACTTTCTCTCAATTCGGTAAGATCACAAGTTGCATCGTCAATGATTCTCCAGACACCCGTATCGACACCAGACAAGGTTTCATCAACTTTGAATCCAAGGATGATGCTAGAACTGCTTTCATTCAAGCCAAAGAACGTCCTGAGATACGTGGTCTTTATGCCAATGAAATGGTTTATATCAATTGGCATCTGAAGAAGGAACATAACAAGAAGGTAAAAGAGGCCAAATTCTTTAAAAACCCTAATATGCCTCAATTCCCAATGGGAATCGGAATGGATATGGCTCCTTTCATGATGCCATTCATGCCTCCACAGTTCCAACAATTCAGACCAGATTACATGGGATACCCTGGAAGATCAGGCAGAGGATTCGAAATGGGAGGTCCACCAAACCAAAGACTTGGTGGTTTCCCAGGAAATCCTCATAGACCTTATCCTAGACAAGGTGGTCCAGGCATGGCGCCAAATCGAGGACCAGTAAAAACCTTTAATAATTAAAGAAAAACAATAATTATATAAATTTGCTATTATTAGAAACTTCCTTATAGAGGAGGACCAGGCAACAAATACCCACCAGGCAACAAAGGTCCCAAGCCAAATCTTGGAGGACCAGTGGGACCTGCTTCAGGCGGTTTTATGGCCACTCCTGGAAATTTGGAGAAACCATTGGCAACCAATGCGACTCCTGTCCCGCAAGTGAATCCAACGAACTTGAGACAAAATATGAATGAATTCCTTAAGTTGGATCAGAATAAACAAAGAGAAACCTTGGGAAATATGTTATTCCCTAGAATCAAGAAATATGCTGATGATGAGATGGCACCAAAAATCACAGGAATGTTAATTGATTTCACAGTTTTTGAGGTTCAAGATGTTGTGGAATTCTTGGAAAATGAGGAGAGCTTGAAGGAGAAGATCGAAGAGGCTAGAGAGCTTATCCAGAGCCAAGCCAATTAATAAATAAATTTATTTAAAAGAAATTAAAATTTGATGGTTTTTTTAATTATTTTTGGAAGATCAAGAAAATTTGAAAATTTAAATATTCATTAAAATTTAATCAAAATACAAAATTTAAGTTTAAAAATCTCGTTAAAATTTTCTTATTTTCTCATTAATTTTTAATTAAAGCAAACAAACTTTTTATCATTAATTTTCATTTAAATTAGCTTTTTTGATATTTTTTAATTTTTTAATTGTTTTGGAAATTTTTAGCTACATAACTACAAAGGAACAGAATTTAATTTATAAAAAATGCCAACATTAATTAATTTTTATTTAGATCTCCAGAATATCCAATATCTCATCCATAGTAAATTCCATTTCTTTCATCTGTTTTTTTTCGGGAATGGAAATGTGTTTTTTCTCCTTTAGTGGAAATCCTGGAGGAGGAATAAACATGGCAATAGGTTTTCCATACCAAGTTTGAAGTGGGGCTTCTAGAACATTTCTTGGAGGAACAAACACGACGTTGGGTGAAAATGGGTTCTGGAAATTAGGAGGTTTCTGAAATTGTGGAACTGGACTTCTTTGTTTTAGGTTAGTTGCTAAGAAGATATATACGGCACCATTGAATAGATTGCAGATTTCTGGATTTCCTCTTGCGTTCATAAAAGCGCTGCTAGCTGATCTTTTGTTTAAGAATTGAATCGTTGCATTTTGGGCTTTAATGTTGATTAGGGTGATTTCCCCGAATTTTTTGAATGTTTTTGCTAAATCATCAACTCTTACACTGGCTTTTAAGCCTTCAATGATGAGGGTTTTGTTATCATTGATCACTTTGTTTACATTGGTTTCTTTATTCATTTTCACTGTGATCTTAGAGTATTGAGAACTGAATGAATCATCTAACCCCATATGACTTTGGGTTTCTGTGCTCACTGAATTTGTGTCAAGGATCTCATTATTTTTCTTTGAAAGGTTCTTCATATAAGGTTGAACATTAATTGGCTTTGATAAAAAAATATGATGTTGGGCATTCAATAAGGCAAATTGGGCATCTTTTTTGCGTTTGAAAGTTACCAAACAAAAGTTCGTTGGATTCCTATGATTGCAGTTTTGGGATTTCATCAGCTGGATTGGGGTGCTGAGTGGACCATAGGTGGAAAAAAAATTGGTAATTTCGGACTGGGTGAGTTGCATCTCCAAATTCGAAACGAATAGGGTGCCATTGGATTGATGAGAACTGAATGAATCATCTAACCCCATATGACTTTGGGTTTCTGTTCTCACTGAATTTGTGTCAAGGATCTCATTATTTTTCTTTGAAAGGTTCTTCATATAAGGTTGAACATTAATTGGTTTTGACAACAAAATATGATGTTGGGCATTCACTAAGGCAAATTGGGCGTCTTTTTTGCTTTCGAAAGTTACCAAACAAAAGTTCGTTGGATTCCTACGATCGCAGTTTTGGGATTTCTTCAGCTGGATTGGGGTGCTGAGCGGACCATAGGTGGAAAAAAAATTGGTAATTTCGGACTGGGTGAGTTGTATCTCCAAATTCGAAACGAATAGGGTGCAAGTGTGTTGGTTTTGTCTAGAAGTTTGCATCAAAGATAGAAAGAAAATAAATTAATAAAATATTTCTATAGACATATGCAACAATCGAAATTTCGAAAATTTGGTAATTTTTGGATTTATTAACATTAATTTCGAAATTTTGGTAATTAATTAATGAATATTTTTTTATTACAACAAATTTATTTCCAAAAATGAAATTTTTGTTATTTTTATAAAAAAAATTTAAAAGGACATTCAAACCGTTAAAATATTAAGAAAATTCTTATTATTTTATTTACCATAAATTTTTCTTAATTTATATTTTTATGTTTTTTAACCAATTTATAAATGTAGTTAAAAAAATAAGAAAAAATAAGATTTCGTAAAACAGGTTTGTTTCATTTTATTCTTTTATTTTTTTTTTCCATCTATATTATTAAATTTCAAAGTTCCAATTCTTTAATTTATCTCAAAACCCAAAAAACAAATAAAATTTTATTATTAAATTGCAACATGAACACCTCTTCCCAAGAAAAAAACCAATCCTCTCTCTTCAAATCTCCCAAAAAAAACGACTCCCTCGGTCGTGACACCATTTTTGCTGGTGATTTGACCAACAACTTCATTTCTCCCAACCCTCATCAAAAAAAACGAGACCTTGATAAAATTCAAAAAGTTTCAGGCTCAACACTTCATGTCCTTGAAAGCAACCCACAAAACGAGACCTACAAGCAAAAGCCTTTGATTCAAATTGTCAGAAACACTTATGAGACCAAGAATGGCACAAAAAAGAAGATCAGATGCATGTCTCCAGTTTTGAACTTTTCCACAGAATCCGCACCTTTTCATGAAGAAACAGCAGAAGTCAAAGGACACCGTAAAGTTTATAAGGAGAAAGTAGGATTGGAAGCCAATTCTATCAAGAAGGAAACCAATATTCATAGTGAAAAGAGCAAAAGAGTTGAAAAGATTATGGATTCTGTGGGGATGAAGGAAAGTTTGACAAGTAAGGAGAGTGGGATTGGTGAGATCCAAAATGGAGCGCAGTATAAAGCGCTTGTGAAGGCGACGAGTGAGAATGTGGTGAATAACAGGAACACACCATATAAGTTCAAACACTCGCTGGATAATAAGCAGGCGTTTTATGTTAACTAAAACTTTTTAACATGAATCTCATAATTTTAGCGTGAATATTCTTTATTTCGACACCAATTTAATTATATTCTTTGTTATTTTATCTAGTTTTTATTATTTCTTCATTAGAAAGCTTAAAAAGTTTCAAAACGTCTTCAGTGCAGGTTAAAGCTCTAAAAAATCAATGTTGATATGAGCTTTTATTTTTATATTTTTGTCTAATTTTGTAAAAATAGCTTGAAAACCAAAATAGCACCGAAATGTTCCCCTCTTATGCATACATTTTTTATTGAATGACCTTCTTCTCCAAAAAAGAAAACAATTCAAAGGAACCAACAGAAACCTTCTCAGTGCACATTTCAAATGTAGATCTTAATAGATCAACTAATAAATTTGCTTCATTGTTAAGTCTTCTTATCTCTATTGATCTACTTTAGGCATTTCAAGAATTAGGTTCAAAAATTCAAAATTAATTGGGTCTTCATGTTTTTGTATTCAAATTCCGAAAAAAAAAAAGAACAGAAAAACAATTTAAACAAGAGGTTTTGTAGAGCAAGTTGCTTCATCTGATTACAAAAGCCCTTTTCTTATCATTAGAAAAAAAATTATCCAAAAAAAAATCCACTTAACATTAAATAATCAAAAATTTGCTATATTTTTTAATTTTTGTGTTAATGAAGAAAATTGTTATTTTAGTTGAATTTTACTTAAAATTTATAAGTTTAGCTATTAAAAACAACAAATTATTAAGATGAAACCTTGGTGGTCTTGGTTTCCTTAATATTTCTTCCACTTTTTTTCTTTCAAAATTGCTAAACTCTTTGTACGCTCCACACAAAGCTCCAATAATCCCTAAATTCTCCTTAAAAACTGCTTTCTTTAGTAAATCTTCATTTTCCATAAAATCCAAACCTCCTTCCGTTTTCAAACAATCAAAAATTAAGACCATTGTCGTTTTTAAGTCATTTTTCTTTAAATCTGTCTTGAAAATTTCTGAATTAAAAAACCAAACTCTGATCGTTTTGAAATCATCATTTTCAACAACTTTATCATCAAGTAAATTTTCAATACTTGAAATTATCTGTGTTGCCTTAATTTTGCTTAAAAGAGATAATAAGATGTGGCAATATATGAAGCTGGCTTCTTTGTTTCCTTTTGTTGCTTTCTCCATGGTTTTTTTGATAAATTCCTTCCGATCCTCTATCGTGAAGATTGTATATATGGCCAATGGAATCATCGAACTTATACAATGTAGTGGATTTGTAAATTTTTCTTTTTGATAAGCATCATCATAAACTTTTATGGCGTTAGCAGAGGTCAATTTATACAGAAATTTCATAATGAGATCAAAAGAATCTTCGTCTTTTTTTTCTTCTTTGAGTTTTTTGCTATTTTTTGGCTGTGTTTTTTCTCTCTCTTCACCCATCAAAAATCCGAACAAGCATCCTAATGCTTTATTATTCTTCCTTGAATCAATTGCAATTTTCATAAATCTATCATATACCTCACTGATATCTGACAATCTAAACTCAAGTGCCACTCCTCGATAAAACAACGTTTCCGGAGCATATTTAATCAATTTGGGTAATATTTTTATAATTTCATTAGGATGCAAATGTTTTGGTCGTTTTTGTTTTATTTGTTTGCAATCTAATATTTTTTCCACCAAATCCTTTGGTAATTTATTAAAGCCTAAGGCAGCACCTATCAACCCTCCATATATGCATGCATTGGTGTCTGTGTCTCCTCCTTTCATTAGAATAGTTTCCATACCATTCAAAAAGTCAGGTTCTTTCTTGAGAAACGCTGACATTGCATAAGTCCAAGCGATTCCTGCGAAACCTTCATGGGGAATTGCTGGAATTTGCTGATTTGTGGGCATATGAGCATCAAAAAACCATTCAAGAATCGCATTCCAAGGTGACTTTTTATGAATTTCACTTTTCTTCTTCATTAAACTCTCAATTTTTTTTATTGCCTGATCGTAATCCCCCTGATTATTAATTAATTCCTTGATAGCGAGAACATAGACACTATCAGCTTTATGAATTATTTCATTGGGATGGGTTAACTCATTTTCTAATCTAACTGCTAGTTCGATGTCTTCAAAATCATCCATTCTATGACACCAAACTGCCAGAGGGGTAATTCTCATCAAAGAACCGTTGCTCAATGAGTCTACATTATATTGAAGACTATTATTTTTGGCTTGTAAATACAATCTTTCTAAATTATTCACACCATCTTCTTTAAATTTCAACCCTTTCAAAGCGTTTTTCGTTGTTCTTCCAACATCAAAAGGCACTGAATTATACCAAATCATATACGAATAAGCGATTTGACCTAAATTCAACACATAAGGTTCAGTTATCAGACTATGGGCTTGACTCAATGCCAATTCAGAATCATCTGTTACTTGTCCTGATGCCACTTCAAAATGACCTCCTCCTGATAGTTTCATAGAAGTCTTTATTTTCAAAGGGGTTAACTTCTCATCAAACTCCAGAGGAGCTCCCATCGCATCTCCAAGAAACGCACCTATTATACTGCCGATGGCATGGTTATAAATTGGAGAAGAAGAGGCTAATTTGGAAAGATTTTCATAATTTTGAGAGTTTGAGTTGTCCATGGGATTTGTTAAAGAATAAATAAATTTTTTTAAAAACATGATTTGATTTTTTTTTTTTTTGAAGTCTCACTTATAAATTTAAAAAATTAGGAAAAATTTGATACGAACATTCTAAAATTTCAAAAATTTTTTATTTAATGTGTTTTTTGTTTTTTTAAAAATAGATTTTTGTCAAAAATCAAAATTTGTTTTCATAAACGAAAATTTGAGCTAGAATTTTCAAAATTTTTTTCGTTTTATTTAAATCGAATTTCAAAATTTTTTAAGAGGCAAAATAGGGTGAAAAATTAAAATATTAGGAGCTAAATTAAAAAATCTCGTGAATTTTTCTTTGAAGTTATCAATCCATGAATATGAACGAGGATAAGCTAGAAAGCAGGGATCGTGCTTCTGGAGCAGGAAACGACCCTATTTTAAAAAAGTATAAAGTTAAAGATGTGCCTAGCACTTACCAGCAATCAGCCCTGTTGAAATCAAACTATGAAAAAGCTTCCACATTTCTCAAGGTAGTTCTTGTGGTTCTCGTGGCAGCGATCCTTTTGATTTATATCATCAACAAGCCAGCTTCAATTGAAAGTAAAATCTCTCGAAAAATTCAAATTATATCTAAGATTTCTTAAAAAGCCCATGAATATCATCAAATAACTGAAAAAACAATAATAGAAGAGGAGATTCCAACACCTCAGGAGACAACCCATGAAACTTACATTAGTCATGAAGAAATCCCACCAATGAAGAAAGATTCGAAAAATGAGAATTACGTTCATCATTTCAAATGGTTGACGTTGGATAAATTGAGAGAACAGTCCGATTTAGATTCTTTCCTGTTAGAGAAAATACACAAAGAGTTCCAGCCATTCAATTTCGAGATGGAAATATATCAAACCAGAGAGAAATACATGGGGATTTTGAATATAAGTGATGGTTATCAGTTCGGATTGATGAATTCGGAGGAGTTAGAAAAGAAAATTGATCATTTTTTGACTTTGAAGAAGAATCTCACCTTATCTTATGAGAAGGGCTTTAGTAATATTATAGGATTTTCATTTCTTTAGTTTTTGGTAAGATTTGACAAATGAAATCCTCAAGGCAGTACAGGAGTATAGCATCTGCAAGACAGAGGTATTTTCCGATAAGGATAGATTGGCGAATATTTCAATAGAAGACGAAAAGAGCAAGATGTTGATTAAGAGATATCAGGGAGAAATAGAAGAAATGGATAGTAAACCAACAAGTTTTATTTTATTTATTTGATATAAAGGACTTCTGAACTCCCAATTAAGTGATACTCAAACTTTGTTGAGTAAATATGAAGCTGAGAAAAGAAAACTCTTAGCCCTATTGGCTGATAAGCAAAAGGAACTGCATCGACTGAAACAAGATCCGTAATTTCCTGAATTATATTGAAATATTAAAGAACTTTTAATTATTTAGAGATCGATTGCTAAGAGATTTAGATGAGATTAGAAGAGCTTTATCCGAATTTAATAACAAGGATAAGTTGTTTGTGGAAGTCAGGGATAATTCTGATGAAATTGAGAGGATTAAGAAAAGAATGAGAGAAATTGAAGCCGAAAGGGACCATATTTTAGCACATCTGGATTTCCTCAATAAAGTCACCATAATTTAAAATTTCTGAAATAAAAATTTTAAGAAATTGAAATCATATGACAATATCGCCAAAGTTGGAGAGAATTTCAAAAGTTTCAGTTCAAATGATGCACCCAAAATTCTCTTGGAGAAATTGAAGAATATGCAGAAGGAATATCAGGAAAGGCCGCAAAATAGAAAATATTTGAAGACTAGAATAGAAGATACTAAGAAAGAATACATAGATTCGATGCATGCCTCAATTAATGTTTTTTTCTAAATAATTGAATTAAATAAATATTAATATATCAGGGAAAAAGACATTTAGCAAATATTGAAGATTCATCTAGAGTCTCAGGCAATGCGGAAAAGAGAGAAAATTACCAAAGTTTAAAATTTTTTACAATATTTAATGAAAATAATTTATCAAAAGAGGAATTGAAGAGTTTGGAGAAAGAGTTCGAGGATTTGGCAAAGAGATTGGCTTATCTTGAAAAAAACGTTGAAAAGAACAAAAAGATTTATTCAGACTGGGATAAGAAACATGAAGAGATGAAGAGGAAAGAGATGGATAAAGATAGTATGCTTGTCGAATTTACTTCAAAAATCCACCACTTGGAAAGAGAAATAGAGGATATCAACCTTCAGCTTCAAGATAAGGAAAGAATGATTGAGGTTCATATTTTTAAATATGTTTTATTATATGTTTATGACTTAAAGCAAATCAAAAGCCAACCGAAATTCGATCCAGCGATTGTGAATGCAAATAAAAGAGAACTTGAAGAGAAAATAAGAGTCTTAAAAAGAATCATGAACCAGATAGAAAATGAATATTTTGGTAAATATATTGTAATTGAATTGATATATAGCATAAAATTAAATCAAAGCCACTTTGAAAAAAATAAATAATGAGATCAAAGAATGTAGAATCAAATATGCTTATGTGCATGATTTGATGAAGAGAAACAAGATCATGGACGATTTCAAGGAGATCTTGGAGAATCTCCTAACCTTGAAGGAAGACCTCAGGAGGAAAATGAGGAATTATGTGGAAGCCATATAAAATTAAGAATTTTGCAACGCATGTCAAGTTTTCCTCTTAATTTTGATAATAGAAACAAAAACAAAAAATTAACATTGAAAACATATTTTTTTAATAATTTTGAATTTTAAATAAATGGCATAATTGGCATTACCGAATGAAAAATGTGGGGGG